>Ga0209722_1000413_pt1 | contig 48341 bp, 33 predicted proteins | sample BioC12SIPDNA_2_FD_185745 | JGI IMG/M metagenome (GOLD analysis project Ga0209722, IMG submission 185745) | Anaerobic biogas reactor microbial communites from Washington, USA - Biogas_R1_A C12 SIP DNA (SPAdes) (version 2) | ecosystem: Engineered > Bioreactor > Anaerobic > Unclassified | place... | reverse complement strand
CGGCGTGGGCGGATCGACGAGATCCTCAAGCCGTCCGTGAAGCACGCGGCGGCCGAACCAGCACTGGCTCTGCTCGTGCCGCGGCCACTGGCGAAGCTCGGAGGCCGAACCGAAGAACGTGCTGACCTGATGCTCGGCGGTGTACGGCATCGAGGCCAGCAGGTCGCGATAGTCACCCAGATCCCGATCGTCGATGCGATCGACGATCACGAACGCGTCGATGTCGCTGTCGGGCCGGGCCTCGCCGCGGGCCCAACTGCCGTGATGGGCGACGAAAGCGAGGCGCGGGCCGAACAGGGTTTGCAGGCGTTCCAGGAAATCATCCAGCCACTGGTCTACCGCTGCCTGGTCCATACGATTCCTCCGAAGTTGTGCCGGCTGCCGCAAGGTCAGACGTATCCGCTCAGGTGGTCGATTCTTCTTCTTTCTCGCGTTCTTCCCGTTCCTCGCGCTCCCGCTCCTCGGCCTCTTCGGGGGTTTCGAAGGGGACGAGGGCTTCGTCTTCCGGGTCGTAGCGGAACAGCTCGCCGTACTGGCCCCACGAGGTGAGGAATTCGAAGATGTCCTCGGCGTTCTCGGTGGGCAGGAGCATGGAGATCTCGTCGAGCACGGTTTCCTCCGGGATGCCTTCGGGCGAGGCGAGTTCGACCATGTTCTTGAAGATCTGGAAGAGTCGGATGCGGAGGGACTGGCGTCCCCAGATCGCCTTGCGTTCGTTGACGTCGGCTTTGAGGAACTCGCGTCCGAGCGGCATGAGCAGGACTCGCTGGCGCGGGGTGTCGACGAAGTCGAGCATCTCAGCGGCCTTGGCCACGCTGATGGCCTGGCCGAACTCGAGGCCCAGTTCGTTGGCGAAGGAGAAGATGTTGACCTCGCCGCCGCGGTCCTCGAGCATTTCGAGCAGGCCGATGATCTCGTTGGTGTCGACGGGCGGGATGGCTTCGATCTCGACGGGCTCCTCGCGGCCGGGCACGGCGACCATGCGCGGCTCCTCGTCGGGCATGATCTTGGCGGTCAGCAGGTCGTGGATCCGTTCCTGGAGCCGGGCCAGCGCTGGGTCGCGGAAGTCGCGCGGGTACTCGACGGGGTTTTCGACCATCGAGAGGACGCGGCCGGGGTGTCCGCCCATGATGACGATCCGGGTGGCCAGGGCGACCACTTCCTTGATGTCGTGGCTGACGATGAAGATGGACTTGGGGTTGCGTTCCTCCTCGAGCCAGGGTCCGATCAGTTCGGCCCGGAGGCTCTCAGCGGTGAGGGCGTCGAGCTGGCTGAAGGGTTCGTCGAGGCAGAGGATCTCGGGTTCGACGACGAGGGCCCGGGCGATGCCGACCCGCTGTTTCATGCCGCCCGACAGCTCGCGCGGGTAGAGTTCCTCGAAGCCCTCGAGGCCGATCAGGTCGATGACCTTTTCGACCCGCTCGCGGCGCTGATCGCCGCGCAGGCCGATGCTCTTGGCGACCTCGGCGATGTTCTCCTCGACGGTCAGCCACGGAAACAGGCCGACATTCTGGAAGACCACCGAGACGGCGGGATTGAGGCCCTGCAGCGGTTTGTCGCGATAGAAGACCTGACCGGTGCTCGGGGCGATCAGGCCGGCGAGGATGCGCAGGAGCGTGGACTTGCCCGATCCGGAGGGTCCGAGCAGGGCGACCACCTCGCTCTCGCGGACCTGGAGGTTGATGTGCTCCAGGACCCTCAGTTCGCGTCCGCCGGGCAGGACGAACTCCTTGCTGACTCCACGAAGCTCGGTAATCAATCCGTTGCCGTGTTTGGCATGCATGTCGGTTCTCTTTCCGTTGTGCCCCGGTTTCCGCACCCGTTCTACTGGCTGAGGCTGTAGCGTTCGACGGCGAAGGTGAAGATCCGCCGCCAGACGAAGCGGTTGATCATCACGACCAGCAGGGCCATGGTCATGGCGCTGGCGGCCAGGATGTGAAACTGCTTTTGCGACGTCGCCATACTAATGATAGCTCCCAGACCCTCGGTGGCAAAGATGGTATCGCCGAGCGGGACATATTCGGCGACGATGGTGGCGTTCCAGGCCCCGCCGGCGGCGGCGATCCACCCGGTGACCAGTGAGGTCAGCACGGCGGGCAGATAGAGCCGATTCCAGAGTTGCCGGCCGCGGATCTTGTAGATTCGGGAGGCCTCGCGCAGCTCCTCGGGAATGCCCATCGAGCCGGCGATGGCGTTAAAGAGGATGTACCACTGGGTGCCGAGCATCAGCAGGAAGATGGAGCCGACGCCCAGGGCGATGCCCGCCCATTGGAGACCCAGCAGCACCAGCGGATAGAGCATGGGGGCGGGGAATGAGGCGACCACCTGGATGACCGACTGCATTCTGGCGCAGAGACGCGGGTTGGTGCCGATCAGGATGCCGACCGGGACGGTCCAGGCGGTGGCCAGCACGAGGGCTGCGACCACCCGCAGGAGGCTCAGGCCCGCTCCGCGGCCGATGAGCAGCCAGTCGGCGAGGGTAACCTTGGCCACCAGCCCCAGCAGCAGCCAGGCCCCCCAGAGCACCGCCACGATCGCCGCCGCCGCGGCCGCCAGGTAGACGGCTTTGAGCAGGTAAAAGCCGATGCGCTCGGCAACGCGGAGGCGCGGGGCCAGGTCGTCCTCGATGGTGCGGGTGTAGCGGCGGGCGGCGTAGCCGACCCGCTCGAGTCCGCCCGCGGCGCGGAGGGCCAGCTCGTTGACCCGCGAGGCCCGCAGCAGATCGAGCACCAGCGAGCCGGCGGGCTCTTCCGGGGCGGTTTCCTCGTACTTGAACTTCTGGGCCCAGGCGAGGACCGGCCGCCAGATCAGCCGGTCGATCACGATGATGGCCAGTGTCATGGCAAGCACGCCGTAGGTCATCGCCCGAAAGTCGCGGACGCCGATCGCGGTGGTCATATACGACCCGATGCCCGGCAGCCGGAAGTCCATCTCGCCGAGGCGGAAGGACTCGCAGATGGTCAGGAAGAACCATCCGCCGGCCATGCCGACCATGCTGTTCCAGGCCAGCGGCAACGCCGCGAAGGGCAGCTCGACCCGGGTGAACCGGCGGAGCCAACTGAAGCGGTAGACGCGGGCGGCGTCGTAGAGCTCGCGAGGAATGGCTTGGAGCGAGTGGTAGAAACTGAAGGTCATGTTCCAGACCTGGCCGGTGAAGATCAGGATGATCGAGACCAGCTCCAAGCCGATGTTGCTGCGGGGAAACAGGGCGGAGAACGCCAGCATCAGGCCGGGCATGAAGGTGAGCACCGGCACGCTCTGGAGGACGTCGAGCAGCGGGACCATGACCCGCTCGGCCCGGCGGTTGCGGGCGGCGACGTAGCCGTAGACGAGGGTGAAGATCAGCGAGAGCGCATAGGCGGCAAAGCCGCGAAAGACCGAGAACATCATGTACTTGGGCAGGGCGGACGGGCTCAGGTCGATCTGCGTCGTGACCCGCGGACCGGTGAATTCCTCGCCCACCTGGACGATCATGTAGAAGATCGCCCCGAGCGAGACCAGGACCATGATGTCGGCCCAGATCGGCCGGCGGACCAGCAGTTCGGTCGGCCCGAATTCGCGCGGGCTTTCCGACTCCAGTTCCTCATCGACCCGGTTGTTCAACGGTTCAGCCGGCATTCGTCAACCCGCTACAATGGCAATCGACAGTGAAAAGACCTCTCCCGGCAAGACGACCGCTCGCAGGAAAAACTGAGGGTATAGTGTACCACATCGCCCGCGGTGGTGGGCAGTGTAAAATCGGCGGGACGGCCGGCGACGGCTGCGCAGGTCGAAGGGAGACCGCCGAGGCGGCGGGTCTAGAGGTCCTTTACTCCGGTGACGCGCAAAACTTCCTCGACGGTGGTCACGCCGTGGGCGGCTTTTTCGATACCGCTGGCCAGGAGCGACTTGGTCCCGGCGGCGCGGGCGGCCTGGGTGAGGACGGCGTCGCCGGCGTTCTCGGTGACGGCGCGGCGGAAGCGTTCGTCCGGGACGAGAATTTCGTGAATGGCGGCGCGGCCGCGATAGCCCATGCCCTGGCAGGCGTCGCAGCCGGTCGCCTGGCAGAACTGGACGTCATCCAGCCGATCGAGGATGCCCGCTGCCTCCGGCGGCAGGGAGTCGGCGGGCGGGTCGATCGGTGTGCGGCAATCGGGGCAGAGGCGGCGGACCAGGCGCTGGGCGACGACGGCTGAGAGGGCCGAGTTGACCAGGTGCGGCTCGATGCCCAGGTCGAGGATCCGCCGCACCGCGTCGATCGCCGCCGGCGCGTGCAGCGTGGTCAGCAGTAGGTGTCCGGTCAGGGCCAACTGGACGCAGAGCTCCATCGTCTCGAGGTCGCGGATTTCGCCCACCATGACGACGTCCGGATCCTGGCGCAAAACGGAGCGCAGGGCGCGGGCGAAGGTCAGGCCGGATTGGACGTCGTACTGGATCTGCGCGAAATCCGGGAAGACGAACTCGACCGGGTCTTCGATGGTGACCACCGAGCACTTCTGGGCGTCGACTTCGCGGAGCATTGCGTAGAGCAGCGTGGTCTTGCCGCTGCCGACGGGTCCGGAGCAGATGACCAAGCCGTGCGGCAGCGCCGTCAGACGGCGGATTGTCGCGAGGTCTTCGCCAACGGCGATCCGGTCGAGGCCGAGCAGATCGGTTGCGAGAACCGGGCGCAGAATTCGGACGACCGTTCGTTCGCCGTGGATGGTGGGAACGACGGCGACGCGAAAGTCGCAGCGCTGGCCGCCGATGGTCATGCTCATTCGGCCGTCCTGGGCAAGTCGGGTCTCGGCGGGGTTCATGCCGGCCATCGTCTTGATCGGCTTGAGGAACTCGCCGTAGACGGCGGTGGGAAGCTGGTCGCGGTCGTGCAGGACGCCGTCGATTCGCAGGCGGACGCGGACGCGGTCGGATTTCGGATCGAAGTGGATGTCGCTGGCTCCTCTGGCGACCGCCTCTTCGAAGATGAGCTTCTGGAGCCGCGCGACCGGCGGGGCTTCGGCGAGCTGGCCTTCGATCTCCTCCTGTTCGCAAGCGCCGCTCTGGCGGCTCAGCACTTCGCGCCGCGCCGTCTCGAAGTCCAAGCCGAGATTGACCAGGACCTGGGCCGCGACCGATTCGGGCACGCGGAGCAGTCCGAGCAGCAGGTGCTCGGCGCCGACGTAGTTGTCGCCGAGTTCGCGGGCGGCGGCGATCGCCTGTTTGACCGCGGTCTTGGCGCGAGGCGTCTCGTGAAGCTTGCCCGGCGCGACCTCGTCAGGTCCCGGTTTGACCATCGACTCGATCATCGGTCTGATCCTGTCGTAGTTCAGATCGACGTGCTCCAGCACAGCCGCGGCGACGCCGGTTCCGTCCTTGGCGATCGCCAGCAGGATGTGTTCAGTGCCGATGTACTCGTGACGAAAGTCCTGGGCCTCCTGGTTGGCCAGGGCCATGACCTTGCGGGCGCGATCGGTGAATCGCTCAAACATCGGAGGCCTCCTCTCTTGGCGGTTTGGCCATGTCGTTGTGCAGGCGGCTTCGCAGAAAACGCCGCTCGCGTTCGTCGATCCAGGCCAGGAGTTTTTCGCGGCGGACGCGGACCAGGCCGCCCAGGTCGAAGGCGGGCAGTTCGTCGATCAGCGGCTCGAGTTCGGTCCGCGAGATTTGCAGGAACTCAGCCACCTGGTCCAGCGTCATCACGGCTGAGCGCTGCGTCGGCCGAAGCTCATTGGCCAGGGCCCGTCGGACCTTCAGGACCGTCTGCGAATCCGGCTCGGTGCGGGCCAACTCGGCCAGGGCCCGGTCGCTTCGCTCCAGGGCGCGGAGGCGGCGGCTGCACTCGCGGCAGTCGAGGACGTGGGCGTCGAGGGCGGCCACCCGTTGTTCGTCCAGGTCGCCCGCGACGTAGGCGGCCAGGGTTTCATAGTCGATATTACACTCCATCGTCGTTCTCCGTGGATTGGCCGTTAAGCCGCTCGGCGAGGGCGGCGCGGCCGCGGTGGATCAGCGTCTTGACCGTGTTGATCGGCGTATCGAGGACGTCGGCGATCTGCTGATAGGTCATCTGTTCGAAGGCGTGGAGCATGACCGCTTCGCGCTGGCGGTCCGGCAGGCGGCGCAGCGCCCGGCGCACAGCCGCCAACCGGTCATCATCGCCCCGATCGGCGGCGGCGGTTTGCGGCTCTTCCATCCGGCCGAACTGGGCCGCCATTTCGCGTCGCAGCCGCTCGCCCTCAAGCCGCGTCAGGCACGTGTTTCGCGTGATTCGCATCAGGTACGCCTTGAAGAGGCCCTTGGGCTCGTAACGCTTGGCTGAGCGGACGATCGCGAGGAACACGTCCTGGAGGACCTCTTCCGCGGCGCTCGGATCGGCGAGCACCGACCGGGCGAACCGGTAGACCGACCCGCGATGCCGCTCGAAGAGCGTCTCGAAGGCCTCGACGCTCCCGTCGGCGAACATCAGCATCAACTCGTCATCCGATATCCAAGCCAACCTGTCGCCTCCAGCGCATGCCCTCTATCATACACAACCGCCGCCGGTGAGAAATGTTTCATGGTTTCTGGCTGCGGCATCGCCGTCGCATGGAATGCCAGATCGGCCGGGAGACGGCCGGCTGCGGAAACCTGGCGCTCCGGCGCAAACTAAACTTTCAAGACCTGACCCCATGGGGTCAGGTCTTGAAAGTTTAGTTAAGCGGAACCCCCTGACGCCGTCCGCGAAGGTGCGCCAGGCCACAACAGCCGAGAAGGGATCCAGAGGGCGCATCGCCGCTGACGGACGCCGCGATCACGGCACGAAGCTCACCGGGCATCGGCGCCGGCGGCGGTTCTATCGCTAATCCCGGTCGTGATTGTCGTCGCGGTCGCGGCCGTCGCGATGATCGCGGTCGTGGTCGTCGTGCCGGTTCCTATCCCGGTCGTCATGACGATCCTTGTCATAGTCGCCGTAGCGCTTGCGATCCCGGTCATCGTGACGATCCTTGTCGCGGTCATCGTGCCGGTCCCGATCGCGGTCGTAACGCCGGTCCTTGTCACGGTCATGATCGCCATGCCGGTCATGATCGCGCACGACGGGCCTGTGTTTTTCGGGGGCGCGGCGCATGTCCCGATCGGAATCACGGTCATCGCCGCAGCCGGCGGTGAACACGCACAAGGCGAAGAGCATCGGCCCCACGATCCCCAGCATTGACCAGTACCGTCGCATGTCAGCCTCCTTTACCCGGAGATTCCAAAACGTTCAGCCGCCCGTCGGGCGCGCTTTCCATGATACATTATATGCCGTCCCTCCGTCAGGCCTGGCGCACATCCGCGAGACGGTGGGAGACGGCCGGCCGCAGGGAGATAGTACGCCGGCGCGAAAATTAAACTTTCAAGACCTGACCCCATGGGGTCAGGTCTTGAAAGTTTAATTTTGGGTGCCCCTGAGTCGGGCTTGGACTCCGTTTCTACCGGCCTTCTATCCCGCCAACTCCGCATCCATGTCCAGCAGTGCCTCGACCAGTTCGTCGTGGATGTTGGCGAAGGGCATCTGGCCGAGGATGATCGGGACGGTGTCAGCGGCGTAGCCGCCGCGCCCGGCGGCGGTGCGGTCAGGGGCGTAGCCGTGGCATCCGTTGGTCAGGCCCAACACCAGAGGCACGCGGGAGCGAGCGGCGCCGACCACGTCGTTCTTGATGGTTTGGAATATCTCGAACGGGGCGCCCAGCAGGGCGACCGGGCCGATCCGAAAGCCCTGCAGCTCCGACGGCGGGCAGAGGTCCTCGCCGTTTCGCATTCTCTGCAGCAGCTTGCGAAAGGCCACCGCGTGCACGGCGGCCATGCGGACCTCGAAAGCCGTGTCCGACGCGCCGGCGGCGTGCAGGAAGCCTTCCTGCTCCGCCAACATCTTCCGCAGTTCGTCAGCCGACTTGCGGGTCCGGGAGAACCGGATCTGCTTTTGGGCGGAGCGAAGGCCGCCTTGCGCGAGCGGCTCTGCCGCTGCAAGTCCCTGACGGACGCTGTTGGCGAATCGGGCCGCGATGACGTCCAGGGCCAGCAGGGACTCGGGCTCGGGTTTGTGGACGACGCACGAGTTGACATCCCCTTGCGCGCCCTGAAGGAACAGGCCCACGGAACCTGGAAACTCGCGTTCGAGCCCGCCCATCGCCACGCCGGCGTAGTCGCCGTGAATGGCATGGGTCTCCTGGCAGCAGACGACCGGATGACAGCCGAAATAGGCGGCGAAGCCCAGGAGACGCTTGGCGGCGGCCTCCACCTTCAGGACGTGACAGACGGTGTCGGTCAACTCCGGCTTGGCCGGACGCCAGTCGTCCCGGAGCACCTCGTCCAACGGCGGGGCGTCGCGGTCGTATTCGCGGTTCAGGCCGATCCCTTCGCAGGGCGCCGTCGCGTACGAAAGCACACCCTCGGTCAGACGATCCTTGGCGGCGACCGCGGCCTCGGCGATCCGCCCGGGCAGAACCTCCAGGTAAGGAAGGTCCGGCTCACCCCAGCCGGTCAGCTCCGTGGCGTTCGGGCCGCTGTGGGTGTGCGTGCAGTGGACCATGATGTCTTGCGCCGGAATGCCGGTTTGGGACTGGATGATCTGGCGGACCCGCTCGATCCGCTTGGTGGACAGCCCGACCAGGTCGCAACTGATCAGAATAAGAATTCGCTCACCATCGGCCACCGCCATCGCCCGGGCCCAGAGGCGGTCGCGGACCGCGCGGGCGTAACGGTGCAAGAACGGCCCAAACCCCGACAACTCGACCCCAAGCCGCGGCGTAATGTCACTCTTTGCGAAACCAAACCTCATCGTCGATCCATCCTTATCTTTCAACCGCACTCCAATCGCACCGGACATTGTATCATAACCGCAACGTCCCGCATCAGGTACCTATAAGTATGAAGCTCCCCATGCCCATCCGGATTAGCTCAAAGGGGCGAAAGCCCCTGGTGCCGAAGGGGCGGCGGAAAGAGTGTCGCCCCGCTGGGGCTCACCGGCCGTGCGATACGGATTCCAGGGGCTCGCGCCCCTGGCTACACCCCTTCGCCCCGTTGGGGCGACCCATTCGGCGGATGTGACTGGTGTGACTGGGGTCACGTCTTGAAAGTTCAGTTTTCGCGGACCGGTGCGGGTGAAGGCGGCGAAGATTCTGGTTGCAAAGGTTGGGAGATTAAAGGATTATAAGCGGACGATGGCCTGTGGATTCTGACGGCAGAGTGGAAGGCGGAAATCGGATGAGGTACACGCGGATTGCCGGCCTCCTGATGGCGGCGGAGGCCCTTGGGCTATGGTTGGGCTTGGCCGCTCCCGCGATCGCTCAGAACGTCACCGAGAGTTTTCTGAACCAGCAGCGACAGGTGGAGGAGCGGATACGGCAGGAGCTCGAGACGACGCTGCCGGCCGAGCAGGAGGTGCTGTTCGACTGGGGTGCGTGGCTGACGGGGTATGCGTTTTTGTTCGACGACGGGATCGACTCGTCGCGGACGCTTCGGCGCGAGGACTTCCGGCTGTGGGGTTCGCTGAACGCGGATGAGGGTATCCACCAGGCCTACGCCCGTATGCGGCTTTCGTACAACGACTTCAACCACGGCGACAGCCTGGACGGCAACGAGGATGACCTGGAAGGGCCGAACCTCGATCGCGGCTGGTATCAGCTCGATATCGCGCGGTTCCTGCGGAAGCACAGCGAGGTGGATCTGCCGGTGGGCCTGGCCACCAAGGTCGGCCGCGAGTACGTGATGTGGGGAACCGGGTATGCGCTGTCGCTTCCGCTGGACGCGGTGCAGGTGGCGGGCCGGATCGGCGACCTGGAGATCGACGGGCTGTTCGGGCGGACGATCCACAGTTGGGACAATCTGGACCGCACGCGGCCGTACCACTGGCAGAGCTGGCGCTACTTCTACGGGGTGCAGGCCAAGTACCACGGGTTCGAGAAACACGAGCCTTTCCTCTACTATATATGGCAGAAGGATCGCCAGGACGACGGCAACCCGCTGGTCTACCTCCAGCAGTGGCGGTATGACTCGGAGTACCTGGGCCTGGGCAGCAGCGGCGAACTGGCCCCTTACTGGCGGTATCTGGGCGAATTCGTCTACGAGCGGGGCAAGAGCTACGGGCACAACCAGTTCCTCAACCGCAACGACATCTGCGCCTACGGCTGGGATTTCGAGATCGACTACCTGCCGCCGAGCCCGACGCACCCGCAGTTTTCGCTGGAGTACATGTTCGCCAGCGGCGATCCGGACCGGGTTCTGAGCCCGTCGGACGCCACGGGCGGCAACGCCGCGTTCACCCGGGACACGGGCTTTAACGCCTTCGGCTACCGCAATACGGGTCTGGCCCTGGCTCCGGATCTGAGCAATGTCCACATCTGGCGGGCGGGGGCGTCGTTTTTCCCGCTGGCCCGCGAGGCGGAGTGGCTCCGGCAGTTGGAGCTGGGTACCGACTGGTTCCTCTATCACAAGCACCATGAGGATGCGGCGATTTCGGACAGTCTGGCCAACGTGCAGGACGGATACCTCGGCTGGGAAATGGACTACTACCTGAACTGGCGGTTCACCAGCGACCTGTCGTGGACGTTGCGGTATGGGGTGTTTTTCCCCGGCGATGCGTTCGCGGACCGGACGACGCGGACGTTCTTCCTGACCGGGTTGACCTGGAGTTTCTGATGGCGGGCCGGACCATGAACAGATACCGATGGGCTTTGGCGGGGCTGGTTCTGGCAATCGGCGCTGGCGGCTGCAGCCAGATGAACGCGGCGAACCCGGCGCCGGTCACCCAGCCGGCGACGGCGCAGGCCAATCCGTGCGAGACCGCTGATGAACTGGACTTTATCGACTGCATGGCCGGCCAGGCCAAGTGCAGTTTCGGCCAAGCCGTGCGGGCGGTGGCCATGTTCATCGACCCGCAGGCGGCGGGAACCGATTTTTCGCAGAACTACGCATTTTTGGCTGAGCGAGGGGTGGTCCGCCCGGCGTGGGCGATCTGCCCGGAGGAGTGGATCGACCGGGGCACACTGTCGTACATGCTCTACCAGGCGATGGGCCTGCGAGGCGGGGTAAATATGGTGCTGTTCGGCTCGTGGGGCCTGGGCGAGCGGCGCTACGCCTACCGCGAGCTGTTGTACCGCAACCTGGTGCAGGAGGGGGTGGACTACGGCTACGTCAGCGGCCCGGAGCTGATCGCCACGCTGGGGAAAGTGGACAATTTCATGCTGGAAACCGGGCGATACACCCCGGAAAACGAGGTACAGTTGGGTGAAAAGCCCCAAAATCAGCAGCCTTAGTAGCATTATATAAGCATATAGCATAATTTGGGGCATGGCAGGGGATTTGCAGTAGTTTCCGCTGGTTGTTATGCTAGGGGATGCCGAACCAGCGGACCAAGATCGGAGACAGGCCCATGAAGACGATGACGATAGCGGCGGTGATCGCGGCCGTGGCGGCGGGGGCGGCAATGGGCCAGACGCCGGCACCCGCGCCGGCGTCGCAGCCGGCGGCGGAGGTGCGGGCGACCATTCTGGAGACCACGGGAATCGTCAAGTACCGCCAGACCGAAGGGGGCAAATGGCAGGACGCCAAAAAGGGCGACGTCTTAAAACCCCCGGCGGAAATCCGCACCGGCCCGCGGAGCGCGGTGACGATCAAGCTGCACACCACAGCCATTCTGGAGGTTCGGGCGTACACGCGGGTGGCGATCGCCGAATTGGCGCTCCTGGGCGATACCGAAAAGACCAGCCTGTTCCTGCGACGAGGGACCGTGCGGGCGGGGATCATCGAGGAGAAGACCCGCAGCGACTTCCAGATCGCCTGTCCGGCGGCGGTGCTGACCCGCGAGGGAACCTGGGGCATGGAAATGAGTTACGACCCGGCCACGGGCCGATACAACATCGCCCTGGACAACGACGGCCTGGTGCGGGTGATGGATCTGGTGACGGGCCGGCGGGTGGGCCTTCAGCCGGGCCAGTACGTGACGCAGGCCCTTCAGATGTGGGTGCGGACGGCCATGCTGGAGCGGATGGTCTCGCTGACCGATCCGTTCGGCGTCACGAGCGTGGAGACGGCGTTCTATGCGGAGAACTCGGGAGGCCTGACGGCGGCGAGTCCGACGGGCAACCTTGGGCTGACGCAGGCTTTGGGGCTGATGACCAGCGACCTGCCGCAGATGTTCCTGAACCAGCAGGCCCGGGCGGCGGCGTTGAACTGGCTGCCGGAATTCTTCGTCGATCGGCTCACTCCGCCGACGGAGGTGCCGACCGTGCGGTACCGCTACGGCAATTTCGGAACGCACGTGCCGCAGAACGTGACCCAGCGGAGCGTGATCCAGCGGTTCGGCGGAGCGATCAAGCGGGACGTGCGGTAGCCTGTCAGATAGGGACGTGGCGGGGAATGGCTAACTTTTGTTAATAAAGGGTTCCACGCGCCCGCCCTACCGGTTATAATCGGCCCACCGCAAGGATTATCGGACGCAGGATCATCACCATGGGCCGAATGCAATTCGTGCTGGGACGGGCCGGGACGGGCAAGACCCGTTTCTGTATTGAAGCCGTGTCGCGCGGCCTTCGCGGCTCGCCGCTTTCGGGGCCGTGGCAGATCGTGCTGGTTCCGGAGCAGGCGACTTACCAGATGGAGCGGACCCTGGCCACGTTTGACGAGGTGCCCGGGTTTATCCGCGCGCGGGTGGTGAGTTTTGTGAGCCTGGCCCGTGAGGCGCGGGCGGATTTCGCTCCGGCGACGCGGCGGGTGATGCTGGAGTCGTCGCGGCTGATGGTGATGCGTCAGTTGATTTCACGGGTGCACGGGCGGCTTCGGTACTGGCGGAACGTGCCGCCGGAGGAGATTTCGAGCTCGCTGCTGCGGCTGATGGGTGAGATGGTCCAAGCGGACCTGACGGTGGACGCGCTGACCGAGACGGCGGAGGCGCTGCGGTCGGGCGGGACGGACGAGCGCCTGCTGGCGGACAAGCTCCACGATATCGTGGTGCTGCTGGAGGAGTACCGCGAGCTGAGCCTGGTGGATTTGGAGGATCCGGCCAAATACCTCGAGGAGTACCGCCGGCTGGTGACCCAGCTCGACTGGCTGGAGGGGGCGTCGGTGTACGTGGATGGTTTTTCGGGGTTTACGGGTCAGGAGTACTCAGCCCTGGCCGCGACGATGGAGCGGGCGGCGGCGACGTACATCACGCTGGCGATCGACCCGGAGAAGCTGGAGGCCAGGGGCGGGCTGCTGGAATGGGACATGTTTTCGAGCGTCCGGACCACGTACGGGCGGCTGCTGGAGATCGCCCGGACGCACGGGCTGAAGGTGGATGATCCGGTCATTTTGACCGATCCGCGGAGCAAGCGTTTCGCGGGCCGTCCGACGCTGGCTGCGCTGGAGGACCTGCTGATCGACCCGACCCGTCCGGCCCGGCCGATGGTGGTCGAGGATCTGGAGGTGGTTCGCGCAGCGGACCGGGCCCAGGAGGTGCGGCTGGCGGCGGCGAGGATTCTCGATCTGGTCCGCGAGCGAGGCTGGCGGTTCGAGGAGGTTTCGGTGGTGGTCCGCGAGCTGGCGGACTACGAGTCGTACATTCGCGACGTGTTCGGCGAGTACGAGATTCCGTATTTTCTGGACGTTCGCCGTCCGGTGAGCCGTTCGCCGGTGGCGCGGCTGATCCTGGGCGCGCTGGGCGCGGTGGTCAGCGGGTATCGGACGGCGTCGGTGCTGCGCTACCTCAAGAGCGGACTGACGGCGGCGTCGGTGGACCAGATCGCGCAGATCGAAAACTACGTGCTGGCCCACGGGATCGACGGGTTGCGGTGGCACAAGCCCTGGCGGGCCAAGCCGCTGCTGGTGGGGCCGGACGACGTGGACTACGAAGCGGCGGCATTGCTGGACCTTGAAGGCCTCAATCGCCAGCGCGAGGCGCTGATCGGGCCGTTGCAGCGGCTGGAGGAGCGGCTGGGCTACGACGGCGATGATGGAAAGAAGTACGACGTTGGAACCTTGCTGACGGCGCTGGTCGAGTTCATCCGCGACGTCGGCGCCGACCGGCAGTTGACGGCGTTGTGCACGGACCTTTCGAACGACGGCAACGAGGTCTCGATCCAGGTGCACCGGCAGATGTGGGACCGCCTTAAGGAGATGTTCATCCAGTTGAACCTCTCGTTCTCCGGCGAGGAGTTGGCGGCCCGCGACCTGCTGCGGATCATCGAGGACAGCTTCAACGAATTGACGGTGGGCGTGGTGCCGTCGCTGATGGACCAGGTGCTGATCGGTTCGATCGAACGGACGCGGCACCCATCGGTAAAGGCGACGTTCGTGCTGGGCTTCAACGAGGGGCAGTTTCCGACCACGGCGCAAGAGGACTACATGCTGACCGAGGCGGAGCGGGCGCGGCTGGACTGGCCGGACCTGGCCCGCCCGGCCAACGTCGAGGAGCACTACGCCAAAGAGCAGTACCTGGCGTACATCGCGTTGACGCGGGCGAGCGACTTCCTCTGGATCAGCGTGATCGAACACGACGTGCGCGGACGGGCGCAATATCCCAGCCGATACCTCGAGCGGATCGAGCGGCTGACCGGTCCGACGCGGGTACAGCGGACGGGCGCGGACATGCTGGCGAGCGGACGGGCGGGCACGCCGGTCACGCTGCGGAGTCTGGCGTCGGCGGTGGTCGAGGCGCTGGACGTCGGCGTGCACGACGGGCGCGAGGATTTCTGGCTGACGCTGGCGGCGGGACTGCTGGAGCGCGAGGCGGGCCGCGCCCTGCTGTCGCGCTACATCGGCGTGTACATGGGCGAGAACAAACCGACCCTCTCAGCGGAACTGGCGGCGGCGGTCTACGGTTCGCGGATGACCTTCCTGCAGATCGAGTCGTTTTACCAGTGCCCGTTCCAGCACTTCAGCCAGCACGGGCTCAAGGTCCGCTCGCGTCCGATGTTCCGGCTCGAGCCGGTGGACCTGGGGCAGTTTCGCCACGCGGTGATGAAGGCGGTCTGGGACCAGGCGCGGCAGGCCGATCCGGCCGAGCGCGAACGGCCGCAGTTCGCCGAGGAGGCGGTCAACGAGGCGATCGATCAGCGGCTGGCCCAGATGCCCGGCCACGTGATCGTCAGCACCGCCCGCAACCGGTTCATCCTTCAGCGGATGCGCGAGGAGCTGACGTGGGCGTTCCGCTGGCAGCTTCGCAACGCCGCGATGGGCAAGCTGTTTCCCAAGCTGCTGGAGCAGGATTTCCTGGTGGAACTGGCGGGTTCGGGGATGCAGCTTTCGGGCCGGGTGGACCGGCTGGACGAAGGGACGGCGGGCGATACGCGGTGGGTGATGGTGCTGGATTACAAGAGCGGCAACACGCGGCTGGATTTCACCGACTGGTACGCGGGCGTGCAGATTCAGCTTCCCGGCTACATGCTGGCGGTGGTGCGGCTGGACGGACCGGAGTTCGCGGTGCTGCGTCCGGCGGCGCCGGCGGCGGCGGTGTACGTGCCGCTGCGACCGGCCGAACTGACCGGGGCCGACGGGCTGGAGCTGGCCGAGCTGTTCGCCGCGTCGGGCCTGGTCAATCAGGACGCGATCGACGTGCTGATCGACCGCGAGCGCAGCGTCGGACGCGAATACGGATTCACACTCGGCAAGAACGGCCAGCCGACGTACGTGGAGCGCAGCGGCCTGGTCAACTCCGCCGAGTTCGAAGCGATCCTGCGACACACCGAAAAGCTCGTCCGCGACGCCGCCACGCAAATCGCGGCGGGCAACGTGAAGGTCGAGCCATACCGCAAGCGGCGGACGAGCGCCTGTCCGAACTGCGACTACTACTCGGTCTGCCGGTTCGATCCGCAGGTGAACCGCTATCGACATTTCGCGGCGATGAAGAAATCGGAGGTGCTGGAGGCGTTGGACGGCGATGACTAAGTGGACCGAGCCGCAGCGCCACGCGATCAACTTCACCGCCGGCGAGGCCATCGTCGCGGCGTCCGCGGGCAGCGGCAAGACGAGCGTGCTGATCGAGCGGGCGATCCGCCTGATCCGCGCGCAGCAGGCGGACGTCGACCAACTGCTGATCGTCACGTTCACCGAGGACGCAGCCGACCAGCTCAAACAGCGCCTGCGCGAGGCGCTCGACCAGGCGTACCGCAAGGCCGCGCGGGTCGAGGATCGCGAGTTCCTCTTCCACCAGATCCTGCTGCTGGACCGGGCCCAGATCAGCACGATCCATTCGTTCTCGCTGAACGTGCTGCGCGAGAACCATCACCTGATGGGCCTGGGCGCCGATATCAAGGTGTTCAATCCGGAAGAGGCGGCGCTGCTGAAGTATCGCGTGCTTGACGCGCTGTTCGAGGAGTGGTACGCCGCGGAGGATGCGTTCGGCGGGCGGTTCCGCGAGCTGGTCGACCTGTACGGCGGACGTCAGGTGGACCAGGGACTGGCCGACGCGGTGCACGGCATTCAGGGCTTTCTGGCCAGCCTCAGCGATCCGGCGGCGTGGCTGGAGCGGACGCGGCACAACTACGCGCAGATCGCCCAGGAGGGCGTGGACTTCGGCTCGCACGAAGCAGGACGGTATCTGGCCCGTTCGTGGGCTGAGGAACTCGCGCGGATTGCCGATCAGGTGGTCGGGCTGACCGCGCGGGCGCGGTCGAACGGCGTTGAGGCGGTGGCGGCGCATCTCGAGCAGGTGCTCGGCCTGGTGGATGCGGCGCGGGCGGCGCTGGAGCGCAGCGACTGGCTGCAATTGGGCAAGACGCTTTCGCTGAGCCTGCCGCGCTGGCCGACGATCAAGACGGACTCGCCGCTGCGGGCGGCGTCGGAACAGGTCAAGTCGGCGTTCGAGCCGGTTCGCAAGGACTTCAAGGATTTGATGGACGAGGCGACGACGCTGCTGTCGCCGGAGACGGCGGCGCTGATGCGCGAGCAGCTTCCGCTGATCGAGACGCTGCTGGAAATGGTCGAGCGGTTCGGCCAGCAACTGGCCGAGGAAAAGCGCCTGGCCGGCCGGCTGGAGTTCGACGATCTTCAGCGGTTGGCGGCGGAGGCGCTCAAACGTCCGCGGATGGGCGCGGGCAGCGGGACGGTGGCCGAGCGCTATCAGCGGCGGTATCAGTACGTGATGGTGGACGAGTATCAAGACGTCAACGAGCTGCAGGATGCGATCGTCCGGTCGGTCTGCCGCACCAACGATGAGGGTTGCGGCACGAACCTGCTGGTGGTCGGCGACGTCAAGCAGAGCATCTACCGGTTCCGTCTGGCCGAACCGACGATTTTCCAGTCGCTCTGCCAGGCCGCGTCGGGCGACGGGGCAGCGGTCAGGCGGATCGACCTGCGCGAGAATTTCCGTTCGCGGCGGGAGACGATCGACGCGGTCAACGGCGTGTTCGAGCGCCTGCTGGTCGGCGGCGCGCTGGAGCTGGAGTACGACGAGCGGTCGCAACTGGTCTGCGCCGCCGCGTTTGCGGAAGGCGAGACGCCCCACTATCAGACCGAGCTGAAGATCATCGAGCGGCGGATCGAGCCCAACGGCGACGAGAACGGCGAGACGGGCGACGTGGCCGACATGGAGGCGACGGAGCGCGAGGCGTACCTGGTCGCCAAGCGGATTCGCGAACTGCTCGACTCGCAACTGCCGATCGCCGGGCCCGACGGCGCGCGCCCGATCGTCGAAGAGGATATCGTGATCCTGATGCGGACGATGCGGCACACCGCCGGCGTGTTTATTCGCATGCTCCGCCAGTTCGGGATCAGCGCGTACTGCCAGCAGGTCGAGGCCTTTCTGGAATATCCGGAAATCGCCGACATGGTCTCGCTGCTGGCGATGATCGACAATCCGTATCAGGACATCCCGCTGGTGACCCTGTTGCGAAGTCCGCTGGTGGGAATGGGGGCCGACGATCTGGCGCGGATTCGCCTGGCGTCGAAGGGCCCGTTCTATCGTGCGATGCGGGCCTACGAGCACAAAGCGGCGGCGGACGACGCGACGGGCGAGAAGGTCCGTCAGTTCGTCAAGCTGCTCGAGCGCCTGCGGCGCTGCGCAGCGGAGATGACGGTGCCGGAGCTGGTCCAGGCGGCGTATCACGAGACGGGTTATCGCGAGTTGGCCGAGGCGCAGTCGCCGGGCAAGCACGTGCGTGACAACCTCGAGCAGTTTCTGGAGCTTTCGCGGCACTTCGACGGCGATCGCCGCCACGACCTGAGCGATTTCCTCGACTACCTCTCGCTGATCCGCGAGTCGGGCGAGCCGATCTCGTCGATCACCTCCGGCGGCGGATCGGGCGTGCGGATCATGAGCATCCACGCCAGCAAGGGCCTGGAGTTTCCGGTGGTGGTGCTGTCGGGAGTCGGCCGCGAGATCAACCTGCAGGACATCCGCCGCGGCATTCTGGTGGATCGCGATCTGACCATCGGCCTGCGGCTGGTGGACCGTCGCGATGGGCAGCGGCTGGCCAGCCCAGCCGTCCGGGCGGTCGAGCGGTCCAAGTACGACAAGACGATCGCCGAGGAGCTTCGACTGCTGTACGTGGGCATGACGCGGGCGGAAGAGAAACTGATTATCACGGGCAACGCCCGCACCGCCGAATTGGCGCGGGTCGTCGAGGCGGCCGGCGCGGCCGGGCCGTCGGCGGCCCTGGTGAAGCGCTATCGCTCGCCGTTGGCGTGGATCGTTTTGGCGCTCACTCATAGCGGCGGCGGCGACGCGCTCACGCAGCTGCTGACCGGCGAGGAGTCGGCGCGGGAGCGGATCGGTCCGCTCGAGCTTCAGGTCGTGCCGGCGGTGGTACAGGCCGGCTGGGAAACCCCCAAGGCGCCCAGCGCCCGCCAGTACGACCGCGCCTCGCGAAACATCATGGAGGCGGCGTCGAACGGGCAGATACCGCAGCCGAAGACGCCCGACCGCCAGGCCCAGGACCTGTTGGCGCGGCTCGATTGGCACTATCCGCATCAAGCCTTGTGCAAAATGCCGACGAAGTTCGCGGTGACCGAGTTGACGCATCGCGCAGCGGCGGGCGCGATCGATGACGACCCGCAGGCCCGCGCCGATACGCGGTTGGCCGTGGACGTCGATCCGCTCGAAGCGCTCGACCTGACCGCTTCGCCCGCCGTGGTCAAGGGGCTGACCTGGCACCGGTTCATGGAGCATCTGGACCTCTCGGGGCCGATGGACCCGCAGGGCGTGATCGAACAGATCGAGACGATGATCCGGGCCGGCCTCATCAGCCAGGGCGAGGCGCAACTGATCAACGCTGAGCATGTGGCCAATTTCTTCCGCACCGTGCCGGGCCGGCTGATGCTCGAGCATCGCGGGTCGGTGCATCGCGAGTCGGCGTTCACCTATTCGCTGGCCGCCAGGAATATGCCCGAAGGCTTTTCACCCGACGACTATGACGAGAAGGTCCTGCTCAAGGGGGTGATCGACTGCATGGTCGAGACGCCGGAGGGCTTGGTCATCATCGACTACAAGACCGACCGGATCGGGGCCGGCCAGGTCGATCAGCGGCGCAGCGTTTACCAGCGCCAGGTGCAGCTCTACGCCAGGGCGATCGGCGAGATCACGGGTATGCGGGTGGCGGCGGTGTGGCTCTACTTCAGCGAGCCGGACGCCGCTGTGCAGGTGCTGTAAGCAGCGGCGACGAAAGGGGCAAGACGTGGCTGAGGAGTTCGTCAGCGAGGCGATCGAACCGATCGCGGGAACCGCAAACGCCGCGGCAATGACGCGGCGCGAGCCGGGATTTCCGGCGCGGTTCCGGTGGCGCGGACGCGAATACCGCCTGGCCCAGGTGCTCGAGACGTGGAAGCAGGACGGCCCCTGCCGGAACGGCAGCCGCGAAATGTACCTGCGCAAGCACTGGTACAAAATCCGCACCGAAGACAACCTGATAATGAGCGTCTACTTCGAGCGCCAGGCCCGCGGCGGAGGCCAGGGCAAGAAACGCTGGTGGCTTTTTACGGTCGATCGTGACGGTGCAGCGGGGACGAGTAATTCATGATCCGCAACTTCGAGCAACTGGCCGACGGGCCGTTCGATCTGCTGATCGTCGGCGGCGGGATCAACGGCGCGGGCGCAGCCCGCGACGCGGCGCTGCGCGGTCTGCGGACGGCGCTGGTGGACAAGGGCGATTTCGCCTGCGGCACCAGTTCCGCGTCGTCGAAGCTCGTGCACGGAGGGTTGCGCTATCTGGAACAGGCACAGATCGCCCTGGTGCGCGAGTCGCTGGCCGAGCGAGGCGTGCTGCTGTCGATCGCCCCGCACGCGGTCCGGCCGATGCAGTTTGACGTTCCGATTTTGCGCGGGCAGCGGCGCGGGCCGCTGGCGATGCGGGTGGGTCTGGCGATCTACGACATCCTGGCCGGTCGGCACCGGATCGGCCGGCGGGCGCTGCTCAGCGCGGATGAGCTGCTGGAGCACTACGGCGATCTTCACCGCGAACGGTTGCGGTGCGGCGTGTCGTACTGGGATGCGTGGATGGATGACGCGCGGCTGTGTCTGCTCAACGTCATCGACGCCGCGGCCAAGGGCGCAGCGGTCTGCAACTACGCGCGGGTGTCGCGGATCGTGAAGGAAGGCAACGGGCGATTCGCGGTTGATGTGGAGGATGTGCCGACGGGCCGAAGCGCGCGGTGCTTTGCCCGATCGGTGCTGAACACGACCGGGCCGTGGTCGGACCGGTTCCTTGGCGGAGCGGTCGGCAAGGATGTGCGGCGGCTGGCTTTGAGCAAGGGGGTGCACCTGGTCTTTTCGCGACCAGCGGCTGCGCGGGCGGCGCTGATGCTGGCCGGCGACGGACGCGTGTTCTTCATGATCCCGTGGTACGGCTATACGATGGTCGGGACGACGGATACGCCGTTCGACGGCGATCCGGACCAGGTGCAGCCGACGGAGCAGGACGTCGATTACCTGCTCGATTCGATCAGCGGATACTTCGGGCGACGTAGCGATTGGGAAACGCAACTGGTCGCCTCGTTCGCGGGCTTGCGGCCGCTGCTGGCCGGAACCGCGGGCAGCACGTACCGGGCCAGCCGCGAGCACCTGCTGGCCGAGGATGCGCCGGGTTTGTTCTCGCTGGTGGGCGGCAAGTACACGACGTACCGGCGGATGGCCGCGCAGGCGGTCGACGCGGTTGGACGGTTTCTGGATCATCGCGCGCCCTGCCGCACAGCCGAGCTGCCGCTGCCCGGCGGACATATTGAAGACTTCGAAAGCTGGTCGAAGGCGACGGATGCGGCGCTGGCGGCGAACGTCGGCGACGCGGCGATGCGCGAGTACCTGATGCGGACGCTGGGATCGGAGGCGATCGGATGGGTCGAGCGCTATCGCGACCGGCCGGACATGCTCGAACGAATCGATCCGCGCCATCCCGTCCCGCGGGCGATGATCGACCACGCGCGGCGTTGTGAGATGGCGGTCACCGACGAAGACATCCTCCGCCGGCGCACGCCGCTGGAACTGCTCGGCTACCGCGGCCCGCTGCCGGCGTAGGCGGAGGGTGCGTCGTTCCGACGCACCACTTCGTCTTCGACATCCACCGCCTCGCCGAAAAAGAATGAAGGCCGGAGTTCTTCGATGCTCTGCTATAATTCAAGTTCGCGGCAAACATAGGAGATATGCGTGTCCACTATCGCCATCGTCAACGGAACGATCCTGACCATTACCCGCGGGATCATCGAAAAGGGAACCGTCGTGGTCCGCGACGGCAAGATCGCCGCCGTCGGACCGGCGGACAAGGTCGCCGCGCCCAAGGGCGCGAGCGTCTACGACGCGACGGACAAAACGGTCATGCCCGGCATGATCGACGCCCACTGCCACGTCGGCGTCGCCGCCGAGGGCGTCGGCTATCAGCACGCGGACCTCAACGAGCGGACCGATCCGATTACCCCGCACCTGCGGGCGATCGACGCGATCCACCCGGAAGACCCGGCGTTCAAGGACCTTCGCGAAGCCGGCGTGACCACCATCAACACCGGACCGGGCAGCGCCAACCTGATCGGCGGACAGTTCGCCTGCGTCAAGACCAAACGCGCGACCACCGTCGAAGAGATCGTCGTGATGGCGCCGTCGGCGATGAAGATGGCCCTGGGCGAAAATCCCAAGCGGGTCTACGGCGACCAGAAGCGGATGCCCTCGACCCGCATGGCCAACACCGCTGTGCTGCGGACGGCGCTGGTCGAAGCCGACAACTACCGCCAGCGCCTCGAGCGCTATCGTCAGAAGCTTTCAGCCCGGCGCAAGGCGACGGAAAAACCGCGAAACTCAAAACCCGAACCGCCGGATCGCAACCTCAAGCACGAAGCTTTGCTGCCGGTGCTCGACGGCACGCTGCGGGCGATGATCCATTGCCACCGCGCCGACGACATCATGACCGCGATCCGCATCGGCGAGGAGTTCGGCCTGCGCTTCTCGCTCGAGCACTGCACCGAGGGCTTCAAGATCGCGGACATCCTGGCGGAAAAGAAGATTCCCTGCGTGGTCGGGCCGATCCTCTTTTCGCGGATGAAGTACGAGCTGCGCGACATGACGCCGGAGAACCCCGCCGCGCTCAGCCGCGCGGGTGCGCGGGTGATTATCCAGAGCGACGAGATGTCAGCCGTCAAATACCTGCTGATCAGCGCGGGCCTCGCCGTGCAGTACGGCATGGCCGAGGACGAGGCCCTCAAGGCGATCACCATCTATCCGGCTGAGCTGATCGGTGTGGCGGAGCGGATAGGCAGCATCGAAAAGGGTAAGGACGCGGACGTGGTGGTCTTCTCGGGCCATCCGCTGGACTATCGCAGCCGGGCGGACCTGGTGCTGATCGACGGGCGCGTCGAGTTCAGCCGCAACAACGTCCAGAGGTGATGACGCATGATCGCCGTCCGACGCGGCATGGACGTGGCCGAGAAACTCGCGGTCCTCTCGCGGGACTCGCGTTACGACTTGGCCTGCGCCTGCGGCACCCGCGACGAGGAACATCGCCGGCGTTCCAACGACGGCCGGTGGATCTATCCGGTCGTCCTGCCCAGCGGCCAGAAGACTTATCTGCTCAAAACGTTGATGTCGAACGTCTGCGTCAATCAGTGCAAGTACTGCCCCCTTCGCGCCGGCTGCGATCCGCAGCGGTGCAGCCTCTCGCCCGAGGAACTGGCCGAAGTCTTCTTCGACTATCACCGCACCGGCCTGGTCTCCGGCCTGTTCGTCAGCAGCGGCGTGATTGGTTCGCCGGACGCCACGATGGAGCGGATCAACCGGACGGCGATGATCCTGCGCCAGCGGCAGTTCACCGGCTTTATTCACCTCAAGGTCATCCCGGGCGCCAGCGACGCCGCCGTCGCGGAGGCGGTGAGCTTGGCCTCCGCCGTCTCGGTCAATATCGAAGCGCCCGGCGAACGCCACTTCGATAAGATCTGCACCGGCAAAAACTACCTCGACGACGTGATCCGGCCGATCAAGTTGGTCAGCCGCCTGACCGCCTACGGCGAACGCTTCGGCCGGGTCAAACAGACCACACAGTTCGTGGTCGGCGCCTCCGATGAGACCGACCGCCAGATCGTCGATTACTCGTGGGGTCTGTACAAACGCCTCGGATTGCAGCGGGTCTACTTCAGCGCCTACCAGCGCGGGCTGGGCGAAGCGGACCTGCCCGGCGAACGGGCTGCCACCGACGGCGGCGATATGCTCACCCGCGAGCATCGGCTGTATCAGGTCGATTGGCTGATCCGGCGCTACGGCTTTGCCGCCCAGGAAATCCCGTTCGAGGACAGCGGACACCTCTCGCTTGGGGTCGATCCGAAACAGACCTGGGCCGACCGGCATCCGGAGTTCTTCCCCGTCGACGTCAACCGGGCCGACAAGCTCCAGCTTCTCCGGGTTCCGGGTCTGGGCGAGATTATGGTCGAGAAGATCCTCAAGCTCCGCCGGGCAAAGACCATCCGGCGGCTGACCGATCTGGGCAAATCGACCACCCGACTGACCCACGCCGCGACCTACCTGAAATTCCCCACTGCCCGCTACATGCCTCCAGCTAAGGAAATACAAGCCGCACTGTGGTAACACGGAAACACCGATGAGGCTTCTCGCATCCTACAGTTTCGTGCGCGGATTCAACTACCAGCCGAGTGTGGCCAGCCACGGCATCGATATCTGGGGCCCGAAGTTCGACGCAGCGGTGGTGGAACGCGAGTTGGGACTCGGCAAAAAGCACTTTCCGAAGTTCAACACGGTGCGCATCTGGCTGAGCCACGATGCGTTTATCGCCGATCCGCAATCACTAATCCGGCATTTCGGGCAGGTTATGGACATCTGCGGTCGATCGGGGTTGGCGGTGGTGGGTTTGTACGCCGGTGATCAGCGGATTCTGCTGTGGGACTTGTGCAACGAGCCGTTCAACAATGCGCGTGAGGGCGGTCCGATGGACGCGGTGGCCGGATGGCTGGAGCGTATCTATCGGGTTTGCAAGGAGTTGGACGCAGATATTCCGATGTGCGTGGGGAACGCGCCGAACCCTGAGCAGATTCGCCGCAGCGAGTCGGTCAGCGACGTGATCACGTTTCATCCGTATTTTGCGTGGAATGCGTGGGTGCCAACGTCGGCGGAGTTTGTCGCGGTGGTGGACTGGACGGTTGATTTCGCCAGACAGGCGGGCAAGGCCTTGCTGGTGACCGAGACCGGCTGGGGGGCGCTGGACGACCGGAAGCGGGCTGAGACGTTAACCGTTGAGCTGAACGAACTTGCGCGCCGCGAGATCGGTTTCATCGTGCACCTGTTGCACCACACGCCGGTGGCCGACGGCCATCGGCCGGGGTGCGGTCCGATCACCCAGGCGGGGTACATGGCGTTTGTCGAAGCCGATGGCTCGCTTCGGCCGCACCATGAGGTCTTCAATGCCTTCTGAGCGCTCCAACATCGGTCGCGAAAAGATGGATAAGGCCCTGTACGAGCGCTAGTGTTGGCGGATACGATGGTTGCGGGATTTCGGCGCTATCCTGACGGGTGTGGCCCACACGGAGAAAGCGGACGCGATGCACAAAGTGGTACGGATGAACAGCCGGGCGATGCCGGTGCATGACGGGGAGTTGGAGATTCTGCGCGCGGCGGGGGCGGACGTGGCGATGATCGAGGGGGCGACGGAGGACGAGGTGGTCGAGGCGGCGTCGGACTGCGAGGCGCTGATGGTCTGCGGCGGGTACGTTCGGAGGCCGGTGGTCGACGCTTTGGATCGGTGCCGGATCATCTCGCGGATGGGGATCGGGACGGACAAGATCGACGTGGAGCGGGCGACGGCTCGCGGGATTGTGGTGACCAACGTGCCGGACTTCTGCACGAACGAGGTGGCGGATCACACGATGGCTTTGCTGCTGGCGGCGGCGCGGCAGTTGCCGCTTTGGGAGCGTCGGATGCGGGAGGGGCCGGGGCCGGGGCCGGTGTTTCTGGATTCGATGCAGCGGCTTGGCACGCAGACGCTGGGGCTGATCGGCCTGGGGCGGATCGGTTCGGCGGTGGCGTCGCGAGCGAGGGCGTTCGGAATGGCGGTGATCGCGTTCGATCCGAATCTGTCGGCGGAGGATGCGGAGCAGGTCGGCGTGGAGGCGGTGGATTTTGAGACGGTGCTGGCCCGTTCGGATTTTCTGGCGCTGATGTGTCCGCTGACGGGTTCGACGCGCGGGATGCTCGGCGCGGCGGAGTTCAAGAAGATGAAGCGTTCGGCGGTGCTGGTGAACACGAGCCGCGGCGAGTTGGTGGACGAGGACGCGTTGGCGGCTGCGCTGCGGGACGGGGTGATCCGTTGGGCGGCGATCGACGTGTACGGCTGCGTGAACGTGCTGGATCCTGACGGTTTTGCGACGGACCATCCGCTGTTTTCGCTGGAGAACGTGATTCGCACGCCGCACGTGGCGGCGGTGTCGGTGCAGGCGTTGGCGGAGGCTCGGATTCGCGCGGCTGAGGCGGTGGCGGACGTGCTGGGCGGGCGATGGCCGAAACATCCGGTCAACCCGGAGGTCAGAGAGGTATTCGAGCGGCGGACGAGCGCCCGGCGGTGAGCCGGCGACGGCGTATGAACCTTTGTGAGAGGAGCGATTTGTGAACGCGTGCCAGGGACTTCTTCGAGAGCGCGTGGACCGCGGCGACGTGCTGGTGTTCGGGACTCTGATCGAGATGCGGACGCCGGCGGTGATCGAGGCGTTCGCCCACGCCGGTTACGACGCGGTGCTGATCGATCGTGAGCACTCGGCGTTCAATGACGAGACGGTGATGGAGCACATTCGCGTGGCGCGGTGTCTGGGTCTGCCGAGCATGGTCCGGGTGTGCGAGGACTGCTATCACGAGATGAACCGGACGCTGGACCAGGCGCCGGACGGGATTTTCATACCGCGAATTCGCTCGCGCGAGCAGGTGGAGCAGATCATGCGGACGGTCCGGTATCCGCCGCGCGGTCTTCGCGGTCTGGCGGGTTCGACGTGTCCGATCGGCAAGTACATCGGCTGGAAATCGACGGCGGAGCAGATCGAGACGGTGAACCGGAACCTGGTGGTCGGCGTGCAGATCGAGACGGCTGAGGCGCTGGCCGACCTGGACGGGATTTTATCGGTGGAAGGGTTGGACATCGCGCTGGTCGGCGGCGACGATTTGTCGATGAGCATGGGAATTCCCGGTCAGACGCAGAGTCCGGAGTTTCTGGCGGCGGTGGAGCGGGTGATCGAGGCGTGCGGTCGGCACGGCGTTCTGCCGGGGATCGCGAGCACCGATCCGCAGCGGACGGCGGCGTGGATCGGCAAAGGCATGAAGGTGATCTGGTACGCGTGCGAGATCGCGATTTTGTGGCAGTCGCTGATCGAGCGCCGGCAGGCGTTGCGCAGCGCGTTGGGCGAGTCGCGATGATTTCAAACACGGAGGCGGCATGAGCACCGCGGCGAAGACATTTTCGCTCGAGGAGTACGCGAGGCGGAGCTTCAACTATCTGACGCGGATGGTGGACGGCGAGCACCTGCCGTACTTTCATGTTTTCTGGACCGATCCGGCGGAGGCGGCGCACGATTTTCCGGACTGGGGCGACGTGATGTGCCGCCAGTTGCAGGCGGCGACGATGGCGAGGATCATGACCGGCTGCGAACTGCCGATCGAGTCGATCTGGCTGGAGAAGGTTTTCGCTCGGCTCGATCCGCGGACGGGTCTGTTCGTTCAGCCGCAAACCGCTTATTGCCCGGAACAGCCGGTGTCGTTCGCGGTTCAGGGGCTGGTGCTTTACACGCTGCTGACGGTGTGGTTGGGCGGACAATGTCCGGAGGCGGAAGGCGCAATCCGCCGGATGATCGAGCATCTGCCGGCGCTGGTCGAGGAGTCGGCGAGCAAGGAGCCGGGCTGGACGGGTTTCGGGATCAAGAGTCTGGCGGCGTGTGGACGGTTCATGGATTGCCCGCAGGCGATCGAGTTGGCCGGGCGGCTGGTGCATCAGGTGTTCGCGGTCAATCCGCTTTTCTCGCCGGACAACACCTTTCGTCACGGCGGACACATGCACGGCAACCTGCGGATACTGTCCGGCGCAGCGGAGTACGCGTTGGCGGTCGGCGATCCGGAGCTCTACAGCCGGGTGGACGCGCTATACCGTTACGTTCGGTCGGAGGCGACGAGCTTCGGTTTTTTGCCGGAGGTGATCGGGCGGACGGGGGATATCGTGGCGTGCGAGACGTGCGCGGTGATGGATTACCTGGCGCTGATGGTGACGCTGGCGAATCACGGTCATCCGGAGTATTGGTCGGACGTGGAGCGGCTGGTGCGGAATCACCTGGTGGAGAGTCAGGTGGCGGACGGCGCGTGGCTGGATTCGGATTGTTCACGGGCGGACGACGCGCAGTTTTCGCGGCGGCGGATCGGATCGCGGATGGTCGGCGGGTACGCCGGGTGGAGTTCGCCGAATCACATCCTGGCGGCGCGGGAGACGATGAACGCGCACTGGGGCGGGCCGGAGCTCAAGAACAAGACGCGGGCATTTCAGAATTGCTGCGGCGGGTCCGGGACGCATGGGCTGTTTATCGCGTGGAAGAACGCGGCGCGGTACAGGGATGAGGGGCTGGAGGTATGGCTTCACGTGGACAAGCGCCTGCCGCAGGCGGAGATCCGGGGCTATCAGCCGTATCAGGGGCGGCTGACGATCGAGTTGAAGGAGTCGTGCGCGGTGAAGGTGCGGGTGCCGGCGTTCGTCGCCGGAGATCAGATGCGGGCGACGGTGGCCGGGCGGTCGGTGGAGACGCGGATCTGGGGCAACGCGATGTGCATTGGACGGCAACCCGCGGGAGCGAGGATCGAGGTTTCGTATCCGCTGACGGAGAGGGAGGAGCAGGTTTCGGTGGGCAATCCGGGCCGTCGGCAGTACCGCTATCAGGTGAGGTGGAAAGGCGATACGGTGATCGCGATGACGCCGGTGGGCGACTCGGCGAAGACGGGCTATTCGGAGTACGATCAGCGCGAGGTTGAGGTTTTCTACGGCGAGGACGGCCCCGGCCGGCTCTATCAGCGGGATCAGATGGCGGCGTCGGTTGAGCCCGAGTTGTCGGAGATCCATCTGGACGAGGGCTGGCTGGATTTCTGGTTTGTGCGGTAGTGGTCTGGGCTGCCGGCGGGGATCGCGATTTGGCGGCTGCGCGATTGGCGCGGGCGTTTCGCGTCGCTCACCCGTGCCCGGCGGCCCCGACCGCGTTGAGATTTCCATTTCTGCGTATGGCCCATCCATGATACAATGTGACTTTAATGGGGGTTCGTCTTATCAACAATAAGCCCTGCAAAGGTGGAATATGGAGCTAGAGCAACGCCGAGGCGAGGACCGTTTTTTGTCTCCGGATCGGTATCGGCGACTGGAGCGGGATCTGCGCGGCAATCGGGGGCTGGGAGAGGTTCGCAGTCTGGTGATTTCGGCGTTTGACCGGCGGACGCGGATGCTGCCGTTTGTGCATTTTGACTGGTACATGGTGCCGGCTGGGCCGCGGGCGATCGGGGCGGCGCTGGACAGCGCGGGCATGGGCAGGACGCGGGTCAGCTTCGGGCTTCATAACCCGAATCTTGACCCGGCGCGAGCCGAGGTCGACGGGCAGCCGATCGACATGCTGCTGATTTCGGCGGTGAAGGTGCATGCGGCGGCGGCGTACCGGCTGATCGAGCGGGCGTGGAGCAAGGGAGCGGATCGGCCGCTGATCATCGCGGGCGGTCCGAAGGTCTGCTACGAGCCGTTCGACATGTTCGGGTTGGGCGCGGACGGTCAGATGGGTGCGGACGTGGCGGTGACCGGTGAAGAGCCGGTTCTGCTGGAATTGTTGTCGGTGTTGGGCGAATACGGGGCCGGAGCGGGGACGATGCGTCAGGCGTTCGAGCGGGCGCGGCGCGACGGAGCTTTGGAGAAGGTGTCGGGTCTGGTTTACAGCCGCGACGGCCGCAGCGACGGTCGGCATCTGATCAACACCGGTCCGCAGCGGCTGCTGGCGGACCTTGACGTGCTGCCGATGCCGACGGTGGGATTTGGTCTGCTGGAGCCGGCGCACCGCCGGGCGACCCTGGCGGCGCAGCCGATCCCGCTGGCGGATGCATGCCGGGGCCTTCACGTGGCGGCGGTTCTGGTCACGCGCGGATGCAAGTTCAACTGCCATTACTGCCCGATTCCGTCGTACAACATGCGGACGTTCCGTCGAAAGAGCGCGGAGCGGATCGTCGAGGAACTGGCCGATTGCCGTGTGCGAATGGACACGCGGTACTTCTTCGGGGCGGACGATAACTTCTTTAACAGCCGGCGGTACGTCGAGGAGGTGATCGAGCGGATGGCGACGCGGCAGATCGACGGCAAGCCGATGGGCCGGCGGCTTCGATTCGCCACTGAGGCGACGGTGATCGACGTGTACAAGAATCGCGATTTGCTGCCGTTGGCGCGGCCGAACCGTGCCGGGTTCAACGGGATCTGGATGGGCGTGGAGGACCTTTCGGGCACGCTGATCGACAAGGGCCAGCAGGCGGAGGTTACCCGGCAGGTCTGTCAGGATTTGCTGGCCAACAACATCTCGCCGATGGCGATGCTCATGCACCACGACCGTCAGCCGCTGTTCGGTCGAAGGAACCTGGAGGGTCTGATCGACCAGGTCCGGTTTCTCCACGAGGCGGGCGTGGTGGGCATCCAGTGCACGGTGGCGTCGCCGGCGGTGGGCACGCGGCTCTTTAACGACTGCATCGAGCAGCAACGGCTCTTCGAGAGTGTGGCGGGTCTGACCATGACGGACCGGCATTCGGATGGCAACCACGTATTCGCAGCTGGGCATCGTTCGCCGTGGCGTCAGCAGCTCAACGTTCTTCTGGCTTACGGGGCGTTTTACAACCCGGTGAATCTCGTCAGGATTCTGAACATTCGCCAGAGGCTGTTTCAGCGCAAGCACTTGGGTGATCAGATATGGGGGATGGCGGCGTTGGCGGAGACCGCCTGGCGGCTCAAGGGGCATTTATGGCGGCTGTGGCGGGGGCCGATTCGGTATGTGGCCGATTGGCCCGAACGGTTCACCCGTGCGGGCAGTCCGTACCCGGCCATTCGGCGGGGGGATTCGCCGCCGGATCCCGAGACCTTTTCGCCTTTCAAGGCCGATATCGGCGAATCGTCGCCGCGACGGCCGGTCGCTTCACGGCAGGATGTTCGATCCTGACCGGGCGAGTGTCGCAGGCCCACCTATCGCTCAATATAAGTAAATATGCTCCCCAATTAGTAATGCGTGTGTTTGCGGTGGTGCAGCACATCAGGTATTGACACAAGTGGCGCACCGCACTACATTGGAGACATGGCAACCACGGTGACGCGATCGAACACGAAGGTCAGTCGTCTGGCGGCGCAGATGGGCTGTGAGATCGCTGAAGGGGTGTATCCGGCAGGCAGCATGCTGCCTCCGGAGCGGGAACTGGCGCGGCGTTATGGCGTTTCGCCGACCACGCTGCGCAAGTGCCTGGGTTTGCTGACGGACCGGGGCCATCTGGTGCGTCATCCGAATCGCGGGGTGGTGGTGGCGGAGCGGCCGGAGGGCGGGGCCAGGGTCGGTCAGATCGCCTTTGTCTCCCCGATGCTTTCGAGCGACGCGGTTCCTTATATCAGGGGGCTGACGGGCGGGATCGACCACGACCGGTTCAGCCTGGCCACGTACATCACGCAGGCGGACATGAACCAGTACCGCAGGGTCATCGAGAACATCCCGCGGACGGGTCCGGTTGGAGCGGTGATCTGGGTGCCGTTCGAGGACCTGTGTCCGATCCATGACGAGTGTTTTGCCGGGGCACGGTTTCCGATCGTGACGTTGGGGCAGCACCCGTTGCCGCACGTGGCGGCGGACAACGTCCGCGACTGTCCGGTCGACGCTGCGGTCAAGGTGGCGCGGCGGATCGCGGCCGGCGGATGCCGGAGGCCGGCGTTTGTCGGCGCGGTGTCGCGGCGGCTGAGCGAGGAGCAGATTCAGACGCTGCGCCGCGAGCTGGGCCCGCACGGGATCGGGTTGCCGGATGAGCGGGTTTTCGTCGTCGATACGCCGCGAGGGTTCGGTCTGTCGCCGGACCCGTATAGCGATGTCCATGACTTCGTGGCAGACCTGTTGGCGCGTGGGCTCGACTGCGACTGCCTGATCTGCGGGCACGACTACCCGGCGGTCGGGGCGTTGCGGGCATTGGCCGAATTCGGGATCCGCGTGCCGGAAGCGATGAAGGTGATTTCGCTGTGCCGGACGGGGGTGGAGCGAACGGCGTCGCCGCGGTTGACCACCGTGGATATCCACAACGAGCAGCAGGCCCGCAAGGCGGCGGAGCTGCTGATCCGCCGGATCGACGGCCACAAGGGGTATCCGGAGATTCACTACGTTTCGACGGAGTTGATCGAAGGGGAAACAGCGTAGGCAGTTATGATTTCTGATTTCGGATTTATGATCTTGGGAGAGCGCAACATGGTGAGGGAACGTTCGGACGACCGACCGGCAAATCAGAAGTCATACATCAGAAATCGAAAGTGCTTTACGCTGATCGAGCTGTTGGTGGTGGTGGCGATCATCGCGGTATTGGTGGCGATTCTGCTGCCGGCTTTGTCGTCGGCGCGTGAGCAGGCGCGGCAGGTGGTTTGCGCGAGCAATCTCCGGCAGATGGGAACGGGTTTCCACTTGTTTGCCGACGACCACGCGGGCCGGTTTCCGCGCGGCTGCGATCCGGACTGGTCGGACCAGTGGATGGCGGCGGTGGACCGGTATCTGACGTCGCGTGATTTTTCGGACACGGGCGGGAATCGCGGCAGCGAGGTGTGGGCGTGTCCGTCGTTTACCGACGTGATGGCGAACGGCGCGGAGTGGTACGGCACGAAGGGGTACGGGGTTCAGGTGAAGATATCGACTTCTTCCGATCAGCCGTTCGGCGCGCCGCGCGACCCGATCGCCGAGCCGGGTTTTGTACCGCTGGTGATGGAATGGCGCAACTGGATACTCGCGAGCCGCTGGTATCTGACGGTGGTTGACTCGTATATCGGCGGTCCGCAGACGGGCGGGGCGGTGCTGGTGCGGTTCGACCATCGGGACGGGATGAACACGTTGTTCTGCGACGGGCACGTGGACTGGGTGGCGATGCGGCCGCTGCGGTGGGCGGACCCGAGGCAGTGGTGCGACGGCGGACTCGCCGCCACGGACAACGTTCACTGGTATCCGTGACCGCCCGTGATCCCTCGTCGGCTTCAGTGCGACAATGTGACAATGCGCATGTCTGGAGGTCTCGAATGCGATTCGTCGTCGGTTTGATGGTTGGAGTGTGTCTGCTTGGGCCGGTGTGGGCGGAACCGCCGATGTACCGCTGCGCGCGAACGGCGGCGCCGGTCACGATCGACGGCGTGGTGGACGGCGAGTGGGACGCCGCCGAGACGATCGCGCTGAACGCCGGTGCGTTTTACATGCGGACGACCGTTCCGCCGCGGAGCAACGAGGATATTTCGTGCGTCGCGAAGCTGATGTATGACCAAACGCATCTGTACATGGCGTTCGCGGTGACCGACGACGTTTTCAATCAGACGTTCGGGCCGACGGATTCGTGGCGTGGCGACGGCGTGCAGATCGCGATCAGCAGCGACGGGAAGACGAACTATTGGGAGGCGTGCCTCGCGCTATGCGGCGGCGAGCCGTCGTGCGTGTGGTACGTGGCGGGGATGAGCCACGACGTACAGGCGCTGACGGCTGCGACGGTCTGCCGGATAGGTCAATCGGGAGACGTGACCACCTACGAGGCGGCAATCCCGTGGGATCAGCTTTCGCCGATCAGCGGATCGAGCGAGTCGTTTCGGTTCAGCTTCATCGTCAACGAACAGGACGAGGGTATTCGCGAGGGTTGGCTGGAGTGGGCCCGGCCGTCGGGAATCGGGCTGACCAAGGCGCCTGACGAATACGGGATCGTCCGGCTGGAACGTCCCGAATTGCCGGAAGGTTCGCCGGTCCAGGGGGCGCTCAATCTCGATCGGACGGTCTACACGGACGACGATGAAGTTCAGATGACACTTTCGGTGGGCAGCGGGATGGCGGGCGATGGGCGGATTACGTGGACGTTGAGGCGCGAAGGTGACGGCGCAGCGGCGTTCGAGACGGCACAGAATGTGTCGCTCGAACGGCGGATGAAGGACGTTGCGTTCAGTTGGCCAACCGGCGATGTACCGGGAGGGGACTACGTTCTGACCGTGGCGGTCGCGCAGGGCAACTTGCCGGCGGTGGAACTGACAGCGCGCTTTGTCAAGCTGCATGCGGGCGACATTCGCGAGAAGGCGGCGCGGATCGTTGAGGCGAGGGACCGTCTGGCTGAGCGGATCAAGCAGTGCGGGGACCGGTCGATCCCCGCGCCGTACCTGACGGCGGTGCGGAATCTGGCCGATCACTTTCTGCCGTGGATCGAGCACGACTTGACGATTCGCGAGCGGCATTACAATCCGATTCCGGACACCATGCCGCCGGCTGAGCCCGAGCGGATCGTTGGGCCGGTCAAGGTGCTGTTCTGGAACCGGGCGAATGAGAACGCCGATTACGTGCTGGCCGAACTGACGAAGGCGCTGGATGAGGTCGAGAGACTGCTGGCCGATCCTTCGCGGGCCAAGGTGGTCCGCCAACTCGACCTGGAGACGCTCACGGCTTCGGGCGGCTGCTTTCGCGACCGGCACGGTCCGGTGTTTCTGGTCGGATCGCTCTTTGGCGAGATGGGCACGACCGCCGACGAACTGAAGGTCATCGCCGACTACGGCTTTAACTGGTGGAACCTGGCGAACCTGCCCAACGTCAAGGACATCACCGACGGCGTGCCGCCGGAACAGTGGGCGGACGGCTTCATGCGCTACGCGTCGGCGCCCGCGGCGTACCGCCGGGCGACGGAGCTGAGCATCGCGGTCTACGGCCTGTTCCACTGGTGGGGCACGACGACCACCGGGCCCGAGCGGCACGATCCGGGATGCGCAGCCGGCTTTGCGTTCGACCTCGACGATCCGGCGCATCGCGAGGTGCTCTCGCGCTACTTCCAGACCGTCGGCCGCGAGCTGCGCCAGTTCCCGGCTCAGACCAACTACATGCTGTTCAATGAGGTGACCTACGGCTACTGCTGGTGCTCGCGGGGCGAAGCGCGATTCCGCGAGGCCATGCGAGACAGGTTCGGCACGATCGATGCGCTCAACGCGGCGTGGAGCACCGACTACACCTCGTTCGAGGCGATCACCGCTCCGCGCGACCGGTCGGTGAGCCAGGGGCTGTGGTACGAATACAACCGCGAGAACCTCCGGCGTCTGCCCGAGATCCTCGGCTGGTGCGCCGATCAGATCCGCAAGACGGATGGGCGAAGCTGGATCCACTCGAAGGTGATGAACCCGCTGCTGGATTCGCACGACTACTGCATGTGCGGCGTCGATCGGGAAGAGCTGGGGCGCGTACTGGACCTTTTTGAGTATGACACCGTGCTGCGGCCGAACGCGGGCTCGCCCGCGCTGACCCTCTGGCGCGGCGTGCCGCAGTACGATCTGCAGCGGTCGATGAAGCCGGACGTGCCGGGCGTGGAGACCGAATTTCACACCATCCCGCTGGGCCATTGGGGACACATGGACGGCGACTACATCAAGGCCTGCTACTGGCTGGGCGCGACGCACGGAGTGGGCGGGTTCCTGCAGTGGATCTGGTGGCGCGACGGGTACAACGCGGCGAATGCCAATGGAATCGACGAGCACGCCAACCGCGTGCACGCCTGCTCGACGGCGGCGCTCGATCTGCGAAGGCTGGCAGAATACGTCGCCGCGGTGGCCACGGAAAAGGGGGAGGTCGCCATTCTCTACAGCCGCACGGCGATGATCCATCGGCCGGGGCAGTGGAACATGCTTCTGCCCCCCTACCAGGGGCTCTACTGGCTGAACACGCCGCCGATTGATTTCGTGACCGAGGATCAGATCCGGGCGGGCAAGCTGAGCGGCTACAAGCTGCTGGTGGTGCACGGTTCGCCGTGGATCGATCCGGACACGCTGGATGTGATCCGGCGGTTTGTCCGCGACGGCGGGCGGCTGGTGCTCACCGCCGACTCGGCGACGCAGGATCCTTACGGCCGGGAGTTGGATACCGCTGATTTGGTGGCGGATCGCGCGGCCGATGGCCGGTCGTCTTTCGGGAAAGGCGCGGTACACTACGTGGCGAACTACCTTTCCGATGTCGCCTGGATGAACTACTTCGATGCGCTGATCGACGAGGTTGGAGTCAAGCGCGGCGCGCTGCGGCTGCGGGACGGCAACGGCGGTCCGGCGGCGGGCGTCGAGGTGCGGGAGGCGGAGGTGGCCGGGCAGCGGGTGGTCTATCTGATGAACTTCAACGCCGAGCCGGTCGAAGTCAGCTTCGGTCGAATCTTTGGTCAGCCGTTGGTCGAGTTGGTCGAAGGAACGCCGCTGGCCGGTGCGACGCTGAGCCTCAAACCGCTCGTGCCGCACCTGATCACTGCTCGATAGATCACCGTTTGCACTGGCGAGCGCCGGTGCTGTGTCGGATGCGAACTGCGTTATCGGGCGCCGCTCCGCTGGGCCACCGCGATCCCTGCGGCCGAGGCCGGGGAACCGGATTTCTGAGCGCCCTTCTCAGGCGGGGTGCGGATTGCTAGAATGGGTGGGAACTTTCGTGGCTGCGGCTGGTCTAAACTGTCGGAGAAGGAGCTTTTCGCAAAGTGTCCGACCCGCGGGATGTGCAACCGAACGAAGCCGAGCTGATTGCGGCGGCCCAGGCGGGCCAGCTCTCCGCCTTCGGTTCGTTGATCGGATTCTACCAGGACCGGCTCTATAACCTCGGCTACCGGCTTTGCGGGTCACACGACGACGCAGCGGAGTTGACCCAGGAGACGTTTCTGCGGGCCCTCAAGGGGATCGGGCAGTTTCAGCGCCGTTCGCGGTTTTATACCTGGATGGTGCGGATCATGATTAATCTGAGCCGGGACATGCACGACCGTGCGCGGCGGGAGACGCGTCACGTGGCGGCCCAGGCCCACGACCTGCTGAAGCACTCGCAGGCCGCTCAGATGGCCCGGGCGCAGAATCCGGGGGCGCGACTTGAGAATCGGGAGACCGCGGAAATCATTCAGCAGGGCATCGAGGCGCTCGACCCGCACCTGCGGGAGACGCTGGTGCTGCGGGAAGTGGAACAGATGAGCTATCGCGACATTGCTGAAACTTTAAAAATATCAGAAGGGACGGTTAAGAGCCGGGTTTTCCGGGCGAGAGAGGCCCTTCGGAGCGTTTTGGCCCCTTACGTCGAAGAAGGCCGATGATGGCGGATCACGAACACAACGCGTGCGACGAGCTGGCTGAGCTGGTTTCGGCGTATTTCGACCGGCAGCTTGAGCCGGAGGACATTCGGCGGGTCGAGGAGCATCTGGCTGGGTGCCCGGAGTGCCAGCGGAAGCTGGAGCACTACGAGGCGATTCGCGAGGCGATGTCGCGGAAGGTGAGCCCACCGGTGGACATCGCCGATGGGCTGATGGCCCAGGTGGAGCGTGACCAGTTGCTTTCGGGGCTCGATGCCCTGGCCGCTCCGGCGCCGTCGCGGCCGATGCGGTTCGTCAAGGCCTTGGCGGCGGCGGCGATCCTGGTGCTGATCGTTTCGGCATCGGTGCTGCTGATCCAAAGCGGGGCGTGGTCGCCGAGTTTTCATCGCGGAGGGCCGATCGCTGCGCAGGAAGGCGAGCAGGAGAGTGAGGCCAGGAAGCTGGCGGTTGTTGAAGAGCGGGTAGGGCCGCCGATGGCGGCGGTGGAGGATAAGAAGGACAGCGAGGTTCATTGGGCATTACCGGCTGACGGGCCGAGCGAACCGGTGCCGAGGGCCCCTTTGGCGATGGGCGAGGATGTGGACGGGAACGGGCCGTTGGACGGCGAGCCGATTCCATCGGAGCTGGAAGTGCAAGACACAGAGGGGGTTACGGAGTTAATGAGGAAAGACGAATTGCGCTTGGGGTCCTTCGCCGGAGCCCCGACGACTCAGGAAGTGACAATCGGGATCGCGACGGTTTGGGGCGCGGTGGCTGCGACGCAGCCGGCGACGCCCGTTGCGGAGCCACAGGACGTTTCACCGGCGGAGCTGCCGGTGGCGGATCGGGTGATTTCGGTGCGGGTGCCGGATACGGCTTCGTGGATGTATGCCCGCGATCATCTGGCTTCGACGCTGGACGGGCTTGGCCTGGAGCGCGTGGCACCGGGAGAGATGACGACCAGCGGCCCAGCGGCGAGGCAGGTGTATGCGCTGCTGCCGCGACCGGAGGGTCTGGAGCGGCGTCATCGCACGGCGCTGCTCGTATCGCTGGCCCCGGAGCGGCTGACGGACCTGGAGCAGGTGATGGATCAGCTCCGATCGGCGGGTGCGGGACGGGAAGCGATAGTAAGTGCTGTATCCACAACTACTTATGCGGGCATAGCGGCGGCACCTTCGGTTTCAAGCCGTCCGGCGTTGACGACAACGCGGGGCGTGGAGGTTGCGGCGAGTCAGCCGAGCGACGAGGGGCAGGTGGTGGTGCTGCTGGAGGTGGCGGTGGGATCGCCGACCACGGCTCCGGCGAGTGGCCCGGCGGCTGAGGAGTAGGCTGGGTGCAGTGGGTCGCCACGTGCGTTGCGGCGATGGTGGGGAAAAGGACAGGACTGGCGGGGGTGGTCCGCTTAGAATTACTGTAGGCTTTTCCACGGGAGGTCCGGTCGATGCGGCAGTTCGTCTGCGTATTGGTGATGCTGATAGCGGCGGGTTTGGCTACTTCGGTGGCGATGGCTCAGGCGGGTGAGCCGTCGGTGTCGGTCGTTCCGCCGGTGGTGAGTCCCGGGCAGGCGGTTGTGCTGGAGGTGAGAGTGCCGCTTGGGCCGGGGCTGCATCTGTACGGTCCGCAGATCGACCGGCCGTACATCGCCACGGCACTGGCGGTCTCGCAGCCGGGGCCGGTCGACTGGTCGAAGGCGCCGGAGTTCCCGCCGGTGGCGATGATGGAGTTCATGGAGCAGGAATTGGCGGTGTTGGAGCCCGATCCGGAGACAGGGGCGGTGACGCTGCGGTTGGGGGGCAGGGTCAAGGGCGACGCCACGGCTGGGGAACACGCGGTCTCGGTGAAGGTCACGTACCAGGCATGCACAAAGGACCGCTGTTATCTGCCGGTGCGGAACCGGGAACTGGCCGGGACAGTGACGATATCTACTACGGACGTAGTAGGTGGTGTTTCAGGGGATACGGGCGTACCGATGACGATGGTTTCGGTGGAGCTGGACGGACAAGGCCCTTCACCGGTGGGGTTTGGCAGTCGCGTGGCGATCTTCGGCTGGGATGTCGATCTTCAGGCACTGCCGGCGTTTGTTCCGTTGCTGATCGCCCTCTTGGCGGGGTTGATCCTGAACATCATGCCGTGCGTGTTGCCGGTGATCCCGCTGAAGGTGCTGCAGTTGGTCAAGGACGCCCAGCAGCACGAGCGGTCGGCGTTTTGGCTGGCGCTGTCGTTCAGCGGCGGGATATTGCTGTTTTTCCTGGCGATCGGGGTGGTCGCGGTGATGCTGCAGCAGGCGTTCGTGTGGGGTCAGCAGTTCTACAGTCCAACGTTTCTAATCGGGACCGCCCTACTGCTGGTCGGCTTGGCGCTGGGGATGTTTGATGTGTTTGAAATCCGCGTGCCAAACTTCGTGGCGGGGCTGCATCCTCGGGCGGGGGCATTTGTCGGGGCGTTGGGTATGGGCGTGCTGGCTGGGGTGCTCTCGACGCCGTGCAGCTTTGGCATTCTGGGGGCGGCTATCGCGTGGGCTCAGACGCAGTCGGTGCCGCTGACGTTGCTGACGTTCTTGATGATCGGGGTGGGGATGGGGTTGCCGTACGTGCTGCTGGCGAGCCGGCCGGCGCTCGTCGGGGGGATTCCCGCGGCTGGTCGGTGGTCGGAGATCTTCAAGCAGGCGATGGGGTTTTTGCTGCTGGCGGTGGCGGCGTTTTTGGTGACCGCCCTGCCGGAGGAGCGGATTCTGGCGGTTTTGTTCTATATTCTGCTGTTTTCGTTTGTGATCTGGCTGTGGGGCAAGCTGTGGCTGGCGCGGAGCGATTGGGCGGCTCGGGCGTGGAAGCTGGCGGCGATCGGGGTGTTGGTGGCGGCTGGGGCGTGGATGCTGGGGCCACAGGAGGAGCGACTGGGGTGGCGGGAGTTCGATTCGGCGGCGTTGGAGGCGGCTGAGGGGTCGGGCAAGCCGTATCTGGTGAAGTTCACCGCCGACTGGTGCGTAAACTGCAAGACGGTGGAGTATCGGGTGTTTCGCAATGGGCGGGTGATCGAGGCGCTGGGCGAGGGGGAGGTGATGTTGCTGCGGGCGGACCCGTCGGCCCAGGAGATGGCGGCTGAGAAGCTGCTGGAGTGGACGGGGCAGACGGGGATCCCGTTTACCGTGGTGTTTGTGCCGGGCAAGGCACCGGTTCTGCTGGCGGGGGTGTATTCGCCGGGTGATCTGCTCGATGCGCTGGGTGCGGAACAGGCGGCGGGGCGATAGCCGGGAGGCGGGCGGGCTTGTTCCACGTGGAACAGGCCAACCGGCGGGGATCGCACCCGCGTTCCACGTGGAACACGCGCCGATCTACGGCTTTTTGCGTCGCACCGCGGCCAGGATCCGCCATGCGAAGCGTATTTGGTCTTTTCGCACTATGGTGGAGGGGTATGCCTCATTGTGTGACACCAAGCGGACGGTATCGCCATCGTCGATGTAGACCTTGCACGTTGCTCCGATCTGTCCGGCCACCATGACGAGGGCCGGCTGCCCTGCGGCCGGGGGTTGCTCGGGGTCGGCGATCACATAGTCGCCATCCCGCAGCAGGTCGGCCATGCTGTCCCCATCGATCCGAACCGCGACCGACTTTAGGTTCCACGTGGAATTTTTCGTCAAAATCACCCCATCGACCGGCAATTGGCCCATTTGCAGGGGGTCGGCGAGCTCGACGATGGTGACATCGGCCTGATGCGGTTCGGGCAGGGGGCTGGAGAGGCATTCGGAGGGAATGAGGTGGCCCGCTGAGCGGTCGGAGGCCTGGTGGGCCAGGTGGGCCAGGTCGGGCAGGTCTTCGGCATCGACGACGTTGGGCCAGAAGTCGATTTTGCCGGCGGCGGCGCGACCGATGACGGGAATAGCGCGGTTCGACGGCTGGGGATGCGGGTTGGCCTGCTGGCGAGCCTGGCGGCCTTCGGCGAGGAGGTCGGCGAGGGCCTCGACGGCCTGTCGGGCCTCGGGGCGGCCAGCGATCAGGCGGGCGAGGCGCTGGACGATGGCCTGCTCATCGGGATCAAGGGCGGGGGTGCGTCGGTAGGCGAGATCGCCGGTGAGCAGCCAGTTCAGGTCGCAGCCGGTGAGCTCGGCCACTTTGACCAGCAGCGCGGGAGGCGGTTGGCGATCGGTCTCGTAGGTGCAGTAGGTGCTCAGGGGGATGCCGAGGGCGGCGGCGAAGCGGCGCTTGCCGCGGGGGCCGTAGTGGCGGATCCGCAACTCCTTGAGTCGCTGGATCAGGTCAGCGGGTGGTTTGTTGGCATCAGCGGGCATAGCGGGTCAGCCTTGTGGGGCCAAGGTAGCATTTGATTATAATTACACGATCGTGTATATTGTTCTTGACAGGTTACACAATCGTGCTAGAGTGGAATATAACGCTTGGGAGGCGGGTGAGCAAGGGTTGAGTGGGGACGGATCGATGATCGGGTCGGGTCTTATGGCGGTCGGCGGCGCGTTGTTCGTGGACGGGCCTCAGCAGGGGGGCATTGCACAGGGTCGGGGGCGGGGATACAAACCAGGGGCGGGGTTGACAGCAAGGGAGGTGCAGTAGGTCGGGCTATTCGCGTGGTGCAGTACGGTAGGGACCGCTCGGGCTTGGGGGGGATGCGCGGGCGGACGTGGTGATTGTGAGGACCGGATCGTCGCGGGAATCGAGAAAGCCACATATTGTAGCGGGCGTCCATGCCCGGGCAGACGTGGGCGGCGTGTGAGGAGGCGGTGTATTCGAGGGAGCGGGATGAGGGTTCGTTCGCCGAGGTGGACACAGCGGCGCGATCGGCTGGCGTGTATTGGCGCAGGCATGGCTATGTAAACGGGCGCGAAGTCATCAGGTTGATCTTTTGCGCGGGGGTTAATCAGGGCGAGGCGTACGGTCGGGTGATGATCGGCGGTGAGCCGGCGACACGGTCAGGAAGGGGGGTGTGAACGGCGACGTGGGGAGTGGTCAGCGGGATACCGGCTGTGATGTCGGCGCCGCCGGGTCTGACGGCGATGGCGAACGTGGGCGCGGCGAGTTGGCGGGCGAATCCATTGGAGAGATGAGCGGTGTTATGTTCAGATGGTGTAGCCGTCGAAGAGCTGGAAGAACAGGGGCATGTACGGGGTCCAGATCGGTTCGATCCAGTTGTTCCAGTTGCGGATCAGCGGTGCGCCGTCCCATGACTTTTCTCCGGCGCGGAAGGGGAACCAGCGGATTCGGCCGTCGTTGAATCCGACGTTGAAGCCTTTGGGGGCGGCTTGGAGGAGCGAACCGAAGCCCTTGCCCGCCATGTTGTGGGAGTAGATCCAGTTGGACCAGTCGGTGGTGAAGGCGTCGGAGACGAAGGCGACGGGATAGCGGCCGAGGCCTTGCGGGCTTCCGAGTCGACAGTCCCACTGGATGCCAAACCATTGCCAGGCGTCCGTCCATCCGCGATAGGCGTAGGAGCATCGCTGGGTGCCGAAGGCGTCCCAGTCGAACTGGACGCGGGAGTATTCGCTGCTGTCTGATGCGGCGCGGAGGGTGTCGGCGGGACAGAAGAATGGTCGAGGATAGGTGAGGTAGCCGTTCTTGACCAGGGCTGAGAGCCCGGTGTCACGGGAGTTGCCGACGAAGTAGCCGACGTCGCTGAGGGCGTCGACCAGCCGCGGGAGATACTCGGCGTTATCGATGCCGTACATCTGCGAGGCGATGACGATGCCGCGGAGATTGCTGGCGCAACTGACGACGCGGGCCTGATCCCGCGCCTGCTGGAGAGCGGGAAGCAGGATGGAGACCAGCACGGCGATGATGGCGACGACGACGAGGAGTTCGATCAAGGTGAAGCTGCATGTCGCTATGCGGCTGGTTCGGGTTTTTCGACGAAGCATAGCAAACTTCCTCGCGATCGGATTGTATTCGCCGAAGGGAACACACTACTCCTCATCGGCAAACCAGTATCCCCAGGCATGCCACGGGATATCGTACTTGTGCAGCCAACTGACGTGGCCGTCGGCCCAGAGCATGTTGGGTCCGCCGCGGTGGCGTTGGGTTACGCCTTCCCTGGATCCGTCGGGAAAGAGCATGTGCTGGTCCCAGTCGGGCGAAAAGGGAGCACTCTCCTCGTTGTTGTTGTCGGCGATATACATGATCTGCGCCGGCGTGGGGATCGACCCGCGGCGTCTGAAGCGTCCATGCCCCAGTGGATAGTAGTTGTGCCCGTAGCTGGTCTTCCAGTATTTAATTCGGGGATCCATGGCGCAGCTCAGGACCGCGTGATTTCCACCGACGTAGGGCAGGATGAACTCGTAGCAAAACTTGAACTTGATCGGCGTCGAGAAGGTCAGTTGCTGGTAGGCGGGAATGAGGAAATCGTTGTAGTCGACGGCGTAATCTTCGGTGGCTACGGCGACTTGCCGGAGATTGCTGCCGCACGCAACCTCCCTGGCCCGCTCTCTGGCTTCGGAGAGGGCCGGGAGGAGTATGGAGACCAGCACAGCGATGATGGCGACGACGACGAGGAGTTCGATCAGGGTGAAGGACTCGCGGCGTACTGGGCTGACGGCTTGGCGATGTGGATGAGTCATGGCGTATGGGGTCCTTTGATTTTGCAGGCGATGTCTTTTTCGAAGGTCGGCGGGGCGAGGGTGAGCGTCCCGCCGGCGGTGTCGGCCGTTTCGGTCTTGAAGATTTCGCCTTGGTAGGTGTCCCACCATTCGACGGTGTATCGGCCGTCGGCGACGTTTCGGAGCGTGACGGCGACGTTGTCGATGGGCGTCAGCGACGGGTCGTCGCGGAGGTGGCGGTCGGAGATGTTCTGACGGTTGTGGAACCACAGGATCGAGAGGCCGTCGCCCTGAAGGCCGAAGACCTGAGCCTGTTCGAGGACGGCGCTTCGGGCGAAGTTGCGGACGACCGGGCCGCCGAGTCCGAGCCATCCGCTGCCGGTGTTGCGGAGGGTGACGGTGGTCGTGCCGGCGGCGAGTGGCACGGTGAGCGTTCGGTCCAGCTCGTCGGCGTACGGGTTGTTCTTGCCGTCGGCGTCGGGCAGGTCGAGCGACTCGGCGACTCTGGCGTTGATGAGGACCTCGATTGACGTCCCACAGGTTTCAACGGCGGTCAGCGGAAACTCCATTTGTGATGCGCGGTCGGTCTCGACGATGATGACCAGGTCGCGCTGGAACTGCGGATGGTTGGCGCCGAAGAGGGTGCCCGGGATGCGGGTGGTCTTGAAGCGGTCGGCGGCTTCGACCTCGCGCGGGTCGGTGATCGATTGGTCGATCTCGCGGATGACGGCCCAGAGGATGCCGCGAGCGAGGATGTATTTGACCGCGGCGGGCTTGTCCCAGACGGGTTGTGCGTCGATCTGGAAATCGAAGTACCGGGTTTCCCCCGCCTGCTGGTTGGCCAGCAGTTCGATCGGCTTGAATTGGTGGGCGGGCCAATCGATCCCGTCGGCGAAGCGGCGGAACGCGGTGAAGTGTTCGTAGCAGTCGAGCGGGTCGTGGTATTGGGCGTCCCACCAGAAGAGGATGTTGCCCGCGGAGCCGGCCATCGCGCAGGTCCAGATTCCGTTGTGGAGGAAGATGCCCTCGCGGTCGAATTGCCAGGCGTCGTTGACCAGGGGGTAGCCGATGCCGAACTCGCCGCCGAGGTTGGGTTTTCCGAAGGTGCGTTTTCGCCACTGGCGCTGGCGGACGCTCGCCGCGTCGTTGGTGTACTCGTGGGTGATGGTGAAGTCGATCAGGTCCATCTTCCAGATTTCATCGTCCTCGCAGGCGTCGCCGGAACCGAAGCACGTGCTGACCAGGTGCTTGTTGGGATCGAGCTGCTTGATCCAGGCCGCCATTTCGCGGTGCCAGTCGCGAACGGTCTGGATGTTCTTCTGGAAGCCGTCGGTGTAATTCACCTCGTTGAAGAGTTCCCAGGCGAGCAGGTTGGGCGAGTAGGCCCAGCGGGCGATCGCATAGCGGAGGCGGTTCCTGACCAGGGCGCGGGTCTCGTCGTTGGTGAAGATATCTTCCGGCGCTTTGCACGGTCCGCCGTTGACCTTGTTGAACCGGCTGCCGGCCCAGTGTTTGCCGAAGCCGTTGGCGGTCTGCATGATGCACGGCTGGAGATAGATGCCGCGTTTGCGGGCCATGTCGAGGGCGTAGTCGAATTTGAAGGCGTTGAGCAGCGAGTATTTCCGCAGGCCGGTGTTCTGGCTTTCGAGCTGGAAGGGCGAGTCGGCGAGGGTGTCGAAGTTGACGCTGAGCGTGTTGCCGCCGTAGAAGGCGAGCTGGCTCTGATGGCGCTTGTGGTTGATGATGTCGGAGGGGCTGGCGCTCCATTCGTGGTTGCCGTAGCCGAGGCTGAAGAACGGCGAGCCGTCGTCGAATTCGAGGTAGCGCGGGTCGCGCGGACTGACGCGGAGAAAGCCGCGGTGCTGTGAGGCGACGGCAGTGAACGCGGCGGGTTCGGTTCGGGCGGTTCGGCCCTGGCGGTCGTTGGCGATCAGGACGTAGCGGTATTCGCCGAGCTGGGTGGGCGTGAATCGCACCTGCCAGAAGGGTTCGCCGACCGGATCGGTGTTGTCGCGGCCGCGGTAGCCGAGGCTCATTCGGTAGGCTTGGGTGTAGAACCCGTCGACGGTGGTCGTCTGGCCGTTCGGCGCGGTGAATTCGGCTTGGAGGACGAAGTCGTCGTAGTCGTAGGGGTTATCGAACTCGGCGGCGAGGTCCACGTCGAGTTCGAACTTCTCGTATCGGCCGATTTGGTCGCCGTCGGTTTCTACGCTGAGGAACTGGGGCGGGCCTTTGTAGTCGGCTTTGTCGATTCTGGGCGCATCGGCATCGTCGCTTTTGGCTTGGAGTTTCGGTTGGCCCCGGCGGGTCTTTTTGGCCTGTTCGATGATTTCGCTTAGCCGCTGCGGTTCGACGGGACCGAGGGTCATAAAGCCGAAGTTGCGCGGGTCGGCTTCGGTGTCGCCCATCCAGAGCAGTCGCGAGAAGCGGCCCTGGGCCAGGTCCTGATCGCAGAGCGAGATATTGAAGCCGATGACCTCCCCGGGTTGGCCGTCGAGGCCGATCAGGGCGTCGAATGGTGCGGCCCATTCGATCACGTAGCCGTCGTCGGTGGGTTTCGAGGCGATCTGCGAGGCGGCGTAGACGTGGGCGCTGTGGCCGTTGCGGTAGACATAGACGGCGGGCGCGGGCGGATTGTCCCGCTCGTCGGTGGAGTAGGAGACGGCGATCTGGTAGTCGTCCTCCTGGGCGAACATGTCGTTGCTGGTGCTGTCGAGGGCGAAGTCGAACCATAGCTCGGCGCCGTCGTTCTGCCATGAGGCGCCGCCGGAGAAGGGGCCGGACCGTTCGTCGTCGGTCACGTGGAGGGCGACGTAGAAGCGTTCGTCGTCGAAGCTGGCGTAGAGCCGGCCGAGCAAGTCCGCGTCGTCGGCGACGTGGCCGTTGATCATGCGCGAGCTCTCGCGGCTGATCATCAGCGGGCTGGAGAGATTCCAGTCGGCGAGGTCGCCGTCGACGGCGATGCCTTCCTGGAAGGACGCGACGATCACGTCACTGCGGGCGGCCTCGGCGGGTTCGGCGGCGGACGGTTCGGTTCCGTCGGAGATGTTGACGTTGTCGAAATCGGCGTACGGATACGGGTCGAAGTTTGGCTTGTCGTGGTTGAGCTGCTGGAAGAGCAGGATTTGGGCGGGCGGAAGCTGGTCGAGCTGCCAGCCGTGGCGGAAACCCGCGCCCTGACTGGCTTTGAGGTTGAACCGCGGCGCGCCTTGCCACCAGAGATGGCCGCTGTCGATCCGGAACAGGAGTTGCGTGGCGGTCTTGTGCCACTCGGCGCGGCTGAGTTGCGACCACTGCATGTACGGCGCTTCGCCGTCGGCCATGGCGGAGACGCAGATCCGGCCGACCTGATAGCCCTCGTCGAAGTTGCAGCGGTATTCCATCCTGAACCAGTTCTTTTCGTCGAAGCGGATCATCAACCCGGCGAACTCGCCCCACCAGGTGTAGTCCTTGCCGGCCGGGCCGAGTTCCACGTCGGCGGAAACGGTGACGGTCTTTCCCTCACGCGCCGCTTTGACGACGTCGAGAGTCTGTTTGGCGGTGGCGTAGGTGATCGCGTTGTCGCCCAGGCCGTCGGCGCCCTGGATGCGAAGCTTGCCGTCGGCGCGGCCGAGCTTGCCAGCGGCCCCGGTTTGTTCCCAGCGGTCAATGCCGTCGTCGAAGGTTTCCTGAAACGTCAGAGCCGAGCCGCACGACGCGGCCAAAAGGACCGTTAAGGTTGCCATGAGAGTTCGCAGCATCGTCAAACGGTCTCCTGTGTAGCGGGTGCGGTGGATTCGCGGACGATCAGCTCCGGCCGGAGAATCTGATCGCTGCGGTCGTTGTGCTGGTGGACGGCGAAGAGGCGGTCGACGCTGAGCCGTCCGAGTTCGGCCATGCGGACCGAGACGGTGGTGAGCGACGGGATCACGTAGCTGCCGGTGGCGATGTTGTCGAAGCCGGCGATCGAGAGGTCTTTGGGCACGGAGAGTCCGGCGTCGCAGACCGCCCGCATCGCCCCGATGGCGGCGTCGTCGTTGACCAGCACGGCGGCGGTGGGGCGCGGGTGATGGCTCAGAAGAATCTGGGCGACCCGGTAGCCTTCCTCCAGGCTCGGTCCGCAAGGCAGGAACAGACGGCGGTCATCGGGCATCAAGCCATGGCGCACGGCGGCTTCGCGGAAGCCGAGGGATTTCTCGTAGTCGATTCCCTGGTGGGTCTCCAGCGAACCGCAGAAGGCGATCCGGCGATGGCCGAGGGTGACCAGGTGGTCCACGAGCATGGCGGCTCCGAGGGCGGAGTCGACGCGGACGTTGGCGGCCCGATCGGTGCGGCTCAGGCCATGGACGACCACCATCGAGGCCCGCAGGGTCATCAGCTTCTTCCACTGCTCCGGGCGAGGATCGCCCAGGACGATCAGGCCGATGCGGTTCCATCGCCGTCGGCGGGGGCCGGCGGTCTTTTCGGCGAGGAAGTCGGCGGTGAAGGAGAATCGAAGGGGAATCTCGCTCTCGCGGTCGCGCAGGCCTTGGCCGACGCCGGCGAGGATCTGGCTCCAGAACGCGCTGTGGACGAGGTAGTCTTGCGGGGCCTGGCGGACGTGCGAGGCGCAGACCAGGCAGTAGATCACCTCGAGGGCGGCGCGGTCGCCGTGCTCCGCGCCATTGACATAAATGCCTTTGCCTTGGCGACTTATAAAGAGTCCTTCGCGGGTCATATCGGCGAGGGTTTTGGCGACGGTGGCGCGGCTGATGCCGATGGCGGCGCTGATCTGGCGGACCGAGGGGAGTCGGCTGCCGGGCGGGAGTTTTTCGCGTTCGAGGATATCGACGACGGCGGCGCGGGCCTGATCGGCCAGTGAGGCGGGGGAGCGAAGCTCCGGTGGACCGGCCTCCTCAGTTGGTGTCGTGTGGCGTGTAGCCATGAGCTGAAGACCTCACTGTACAAGTCACTGTCTAGCTGTCTATTATCGCCAGAGGTGGTGGTGATGTCAAGAGGGAAGGCTATCGTGCCGGGAACGATCGTAAGTAGATGCTATAAAAATGGTTAGGCGATTACCGGGGATGTGGCGTTGAATTGGCCTGGCCATACGTGGTCAGACAGCTAGACGGCTTAGACGTCGATATCGAAGAAGATGCGGACGAGGAAGCCGATGCCGAAGGTCAGGGT
>Ga0209722_1000411_pt1 | contig 48568 bp, 39 predicted proteins | sample BioC12SIPDNA_2_FD_185745 | JGI IMG/M metagenome (GOLD analysis project Ga0209722, IMG submission 185745) | Anaerobic biogas reactor microbial communites from Washington, USA - Biogas_R1_A C12 SIP DNA (SPAdes) (version 2) | ecosystem: Engineered > Bioreactor > Anaerobic > Unclassified | place... | reverse complement strand
GTGCATAGCGGCAGCTTGTGGGCCGTAGCCAGCACCCCTTTGTTCTGCTCTCATTTTCATAAAGCCTGGCGCGGGGGTTGGCGCTCATACATCGGGGTAGCGGATCGCGCGGGCGGAGGCGTTCCCTCTGGTTTTCCATACCGTGGTCCGGCAGCCGCCGGATCCATAGCGTGGAAAACTCGCGGAATATTTTTCCATAGCGTGGAAAACGGGCTGTAGAGGTTCGCTTTCATCGGCTAGCGGTCGTCGTCGCGGTAGCACCATTCATTTTTCATCGTGTTGCGAAGCAGAACGTCACGGCGCACCGGCGCGAAGCCCGCTGCGGGCTTCGCGTACGTGTGACGCCGATTGTTGGCCCGGATATTTCTGCCTGAAACGCATTTATCGGCCCTGCTGTATCAGTAGAGTTGCCAAGGCCCCTAATGCCGCGAGGAAGCCAAGGATCGTGAACACCATGATAACTACAGAACGAGTCTTTGCCCCCTGAACCGCCGCACCATGCGCTGTTGCCAGTGCGGTCAGTTGCGCGGACACCTTGGCGACTTCCGCATTCAACGCCGTCGCTCGCTTTTCCAGCAGGTTCGCCAGTTGCTCGGAGTCGGAATGGGACTGTTCGTCTGCCGCCTTCACGGCGGTCCCGATTGCGGCCGATGCCGTCTGAACGTCCTTCCGTATCTCCTCAAGTGTTGCGCGCAGTTTCTCGGCCAGGTCGCTCTTCGCCCCCGCAACCTCCCCGTGGAGTTTCTGGAGTGAATCCAGTTTCTGGGTCAAGTCGGTTGACGCGAGCTTGGCGACAATAGCCCCGCACTCGCCGGAGAAACGCTCCGTCGTCTGAACGACCCGTTGTGCGGCAGCAATGACGGCATCGGACTTGACCTGCGCCCCCTGGAGAAGGTTGGCGGCATCGCGCATTCGGGTCAGTTCGGCGGCGATGTTCTGAATGCTCTGTTCGGCTTCGAGAATCTTGTCTGCGTCAGGCATGGCGTAGTTCCTTTCGTAAGTTCGTGTAGAAGGTGCAGTCCGTGGCGGTGTCCAGTGCGTTCGCGGTCAGTAACTTCAAGGACAGGGAATACAGCGTCTCGTTGTTGGCCAGATGGGACTGCATGATCGCGCGCGCAATGGTGCCGGTGCCGGCCCGTCGCAGTACGATGCTGCCAACAGAGGCAAGAAGGCCGGGACGGCGGGCGGCAATATCGTGCAACAAGGAAAGCAGGATGTCATTGGCACTTGGCAGGTCTTCTCGTTGCCGGTCCACTTGCAGGGCAAGGGTCGTTGTTTCCTGAAGGACGCTGGCGTCGCTCTCGGCAGCGCTTTGGGCACGGGCGCAGATGGAGAGATACCGGAGTGCTATATTCTGCGGGTCCTCATCAAGCATCCGGCGCGTTGTACCGACCAGGCGTTTGACTTCTTCAAGGGTTGTCACCCGGTCCAGTAAGTCGTGGATAGCGTCCATGCCGATCGCGTAGAAGGCGCGGTTCACCCATTCGCGCAATTCGTCCGAGAACTCTGACTCCTGGAGGTAGGCAAGGATAGCTTCGCGAAACTCTTGGTCGGACGTGAAGTTCCGGCACAGTTCTCCCATGGTACGCAACGCCTGCTTTCGCTTGGCGACGATTTCATCGTAGATGAAGTCAATCAGGACGTTGATGGCCGCTTGGAGGGCATTTACGACCGTGTCTTCCGGGATGTCGCCAACCGTCTCTTGGGCGAAGTCCTGGAACTTGTACTGCATCAAGTAGTGGCGGAGGTGGTCCTTCACCTCCGCGGGGCTGATGCGTTGGACGCGAACGGCGAAACGGCGCATCTGCCAGTTGATTGTGTAGTCCTGCACGACCCCCAGCAACATGAGGCGGAAGATCGCCCGTTCACTGTTGACTCGGGCTTGGTCGCCGGCTCCAAACGGGATTTCCTGAGTATTCGTTGCGCCGGCGGGCATGCCGGCGATGACAGGCGCGAGTTTCTTGTTCCAGAAATCGAGCGTGAGAGTCTTCTCCTCGGCCCGGCCGCGGTACGAGTTGAACATGAGCCACAGTTGGACAAGCAAGTCGCCCCGGTCATCCCAGTTGATTGCCTCCAGTTTGGCAAGGGCCGCCGGGTGATCTGGCTCGTTCAGGATTTCCAGAGCCGCGTCCCAGTTGTCGTCACTGTAAAGAATCGAGCACAGGGCATAATCACGGATACCGTTACGTCCGGCGCGGCCAGCTTCTTGGTAGAACGCCTCAACGGATTGGGGGACCGCATAGTGGATCGTGTATCGGATGTTCGGCTTGTCGATGCCCATCCCGAAGGACTTCGTCGCGACCAGTTCCTGCGCTCGGTTCCGCTTGAATGATTGCTGAACGCGGTACTTGTGCTTGTTCCATTCGGACCAGTCTCCGTGAAAGGCTTTCGGGACTTGTCCTGCGAAGAAGTTGTTGTGACCGAGTTGGCCGGCAACCGACGTGACTCCGAGCGACCCGTTCACATGGGGACAGAAAACGATGCCGCTGTTTGTCCGATCCCCGCGAAGGTCATAGAAATGTTGGGGGTTGGAACGTAGGATGCGAGGCATTTGCAGTTTCAGTGTCTTGAGTGCCGAGGGCTTCGATGCCATTGGGATGATGCGAATTTCAAACCGCAGTTCTTGCCGGTCAAAGGACTTGGGTAGGACTATGGCGTCTTCGTCGGCAACCTGCATTTCCATCTGAATATCCGTCAGCACTGCAAACGAAGCTGTGCCCGTGAGACCAACGAGGGTCGGTCTTCTGCCTTCACCGTCGGAGCAATACCGTTGCAGGTTGATGGGCATGTGCAGATAGGACGGCCGGAAGTCATGGCCCCACTCTGAAACACAGTGTGCCTCGTCGATAACTGCCAGCGAAACGGGGAAACGTGCCACAACGGTCTGGAGTTGGTTCCGAAACTCTTGAATCTGCAGGCGCTCTGGCGAGATGTAGGTGAACGCCAGGCGCCCGGCCTCCATGTCGCGCAAGCTGGCTTCCTTCTCTGCGGGATCGAGTTGACTTGAGATAAACCCCACTAGGTCAATGCCGGCGGTTTCAAGGTTCTCGGCCTGGTCGGTCATCAGTGACACCAGCGGGTCAATGATGATGGTCATGCCGGGCAGCAGCAGTCCGCTGAGTTGATAGGTGAGTGACTTTCCACCGCCGGTTGGGAGAAGAACGATAGTGGCCTTGCCCTGAAGCAGTCGTGAAACGACGCGAAGTTGCCCGTCCCAGAAGTCCCGCTTCCTGAAGACTTGCCTCAAGAAGAAGCGCATCGCATCGAGTTTGTGAGCCGGCATTGGTTCTGGGTTGTCACCGTTTTCCGATGTGATCGCGCGCTCAACGTCCGCAAGGTCATACCGCAGAGGTTCACACCATTGGAGCGCTCTCTCAGTCCGGAAGCCGACGGCATGGCGGAGGCGAAGCAGGTTCTCAGGGCGCGTTGGAAAGTGCGCCTGTTCCAAGGGGCCTAAGAACCCGGAATCCATGAGGCATCCGTGGGACAGAATAATGTCGTAACTGCCGGCGGGCGCGAGCACGGGGCGAACGACTATGCCGGCAAGTGGTGCATGGACTGCATTGTCTCCAATGATGTCCAACTCCAACCGCGGGGGGGCGGGAGTCTCAGGTGCGATCGTGTGTATGTGGTCCCAGATGGCGTGCAGTTGGCGGAATGCCTCGACGACGACGGGAACGTCCTCTTCCAGGACCAGGATGCGCTGGTTGCGGGAGGGATCCAGAACCTCGTGGGAGTAGAGATGCAACAACCCTCGCAAGCAACGATGGGTCGCCAGAGGAGCGAGTATTGCGAAATACGCGGCGGCGTGGAGTTGCGAACGCGCTATCGCACTTTGAACGGCAGCGTGGCCGGGCGCAAGAAGTGCGGGTGGCACGTCACGCTTGCGGTCTTCAAACCATGCCTGAAGACCTTGCCGGACTTGTGCAGTTGTCACCCGGAAAACGGTCCAGCCATGTTCAGCCAGAAGGACGTCTCGCTTTGTATCGAGGTCGTGCTGACCCGGTTCATTGTGTTGCGCGCCGTCCACTTCAAAGACCCATCGCGTGCCTCCTGCCTGGAATGCGAAGTCAACGCGACTCTGTGCCAATTCGTCATCGGGGCCGTCCACGAGGTCACGGATGAGAACCTGGCGATGGAGTCGAGCGCCCAACCGGTCCCCGAAAGCCGTTCTGAATTGCGCCAGAAAGCTGTCCTCTTCCTGACTGACAAGTTCTCGGAGTTCGGCGGGCAACGGGCACGATGCGAAGACCCCGCCGACGTTGCCTCGGAAAGGAAGGTCAAAAAGTTCTTGGGCTGCGGTGATCAAGTCCGCCGTCGTGCCGGGAATCTGAAGGGCGGACAGCCGGCAACCGACATTCGGGCCTTCGGCCGGTGCCTCCACGCGGAAGAACGGCAGACACGGACCGTTTAGCAGAGTCTGTTCAAAGTCGAGGTCAACGAGGGTGGGGTTTCCGCGTGCGATGATCTTGTCGCAGATTGCTGTGACGGACGACAATGCCGGGTTGTCGGTTGGAATGAACTCGATGTGATCCGCTTCGATTACCGCATGGGCGTTGTCTTGAAGCAGGCGAACAAGCGGCGAGAGGAACTCTTCGCGGTCGCCGGGGATAGAGTCCCAGAGGCCAAGACGCCCTGACGCTGTATATCTCAACCTATCCATGTGTCTTCATTTCGATATCAGGCCAACGTCAGGGGTCTGGATCGGCCCACAGGCTGTACCAGATAGGTGTGCAGCGAGCGGGAGGGTGTGCATAGCGGCAACTTGTGGGCCGTAGCCAGGACCCCATTGTTCTGCTCTCATTTTCATAAAGCATGGCGCGGGGTTTCGCGCTCGTAAATCGGGGTAGCGGATCGCGCGGGCGGAGGCCTGTCCGTATGTTTTCCATACCGTGGTCCGGCAGCCGCCGGATCCATAGCGTGGAAAACGGGCTGTAGGCGTTCACTTTCATCGTCTAGCGGTTGTCGTCGCGGTAGCACCATTCATTTTTCATCGTGTTGCGAAGCAGAACAGTTTCATCGGCCCAAGTCAGACTTGAAAAGCCGAAGTGGTTGATCGGAGAATAGCGAGAGGGCTCGCAGGTGTCAATGGTCCCGGGCGGGCATGGGGCAATTGGTTCAGGGAAAGCCGATAAGCCTTGGGTGGCCCCTCGATCGACAAAGACCCAATGCGCGGGACTTGGTGTTTTGAGTTGCGCCTATTGGCTGATATGCGCAAGATGCAAACACCAACTCAAGGAGGGCGATATGGATCTGGAAAGGGCGGTTTCGTTTCCTGATTGGAAGCGCGTACTGGAGGCGGAAACGGGATTGGACCGGGCGGTTCGGAGCCGGTATCGCTGGGCGATCGGGGAGTATCTGGGCCATTTGAAAGAGACGAAGCAGCGGGCTTCGTTGGCGACGGCGAAGGCGTATTTCGACGGGGGGGCGGGCAACGAGATGGCGCGGGAAGCCGTTCGATGGTTCTTCAAAGCGGAAGAGAGAACCAGAACCCCTGCCTCCATGAAGCGCGATGGCCTGGCTGGAAACCCGAAGGACCAAGAAGGCAAGAAGGCCGAAGCGGCTGATGTGGCCGGGGCGGCAACGGAGATTGTGCCGGAGCAGATGGATCGGGGAAAGGATGGCTGGGAACGGCATCTGGTGGATCGGTTGCGGATCAGGCATTACCAATGGCGGACGGAACAGACCTATCGGGAATGGGCTTGGAAGTTTGCGGGATGGCTGGGAAAGAAGCGGATGGAGGAGGCGACCGGGGAGGATTTGAAGCAATATATGACGCATCTGGCGGCCGAGAAGAACGTGGCGGCCAGCACCCAACGGCAGGCCTTGAATGCCCTGGTTTTCTTCTTCCGTGAAGTGCTGGGGCGGGAGCCGGGGGATTTGACGGGGTTCCAGGCTTCACGGCGTCCGCCCAGGATCCCAACGGTGCTGACGTCGGCGGAGTGTCTCCGGCTGTTTGACCAACTGGCGGGGACGACGAAGCTGATGGCGCAACTGATGTATGGGGCCGGATTGCGGCTGATGGAACTGCTGCGGCTGCGGATCATGGACGTTGATCTGGAGCGGGGAATCGTGACGGTTCGCTCGGGAAAAGGAGGCAAGGATCGGGTTACGGTCCTACCGGAATCGCTAAAGGGACCCCTGGCTCAGCATCTGGAACGGTTGCGGAAGCTGTTCGATGAGGATCGGGCGGAGGGCGCCGCCGGGACATGGCTGCCCCCGCCGGTGGAACACAAGATTCGCAATGCCGGGAAGACTTGGCCTTGGCAATGGCTGTTTCCTTCACGTCAGATGGCCATTGACCCCCGTTCAGGAATACGCCGGCGCCACCATGTGCAGGATTCGGCATTCCAGACGGCGATCCGCAGGGGGGCGGAGGGTGCGAAGATCGCAAAGCGGGTTACTCCGCATACGCTCCGCCACAGTTTCGCGACGCATCTGTTGCAGGCGGGGCACGACATTCGAACGGTCCAGGAGCTGCTGGGCCATGCGGCCGTGGAGACAACGATGATCTATACCCATGTTCTGAACAAACCGGGGGTGACGGTTCGCAGTCCCATGGATGCGGGGAGATAAGTTTAGGATCTCGAGTGCGACAAGACGGAGGCCCTGGTCGTCCGCTCCGAGTGCCGGAACGGGGCGCAGCGAATGTGGATCAGCCCCATCGTCAGGCCGAAGTCCGGTGGCGTGGCACTCGCTGACGCCCTGGAGATGGGGGACGACGTGAACGGGCGGTTTGCCAGCCTGTTCCATGTATGAATTGAAACTGGTTGGTCGGGATCACTATAGGGGGGGGCAAAAATTGACACAAAATTGACACATTTCATGGCACAATCCGGCATTTTGCGGCAATTTGTGTCAATTCCGGGTACTCAATTATTGCTGAAGAAAACCCCTGAAAATGAGCAAAAACGCCTTATTTTCAGGGGTTTCAAGGTGGTGGCGGGAACCGGGGTCGAACCGGTGACCTAAGGCTTATGAGTCCTCCGCTCTGCCAACTGAGCTATCCCGCCGGGAACAACGGGGAGGGAATGTACGGGAAGCGGGTGGGAATGTCAACCGGCCGGCGGCCGGGGCCATGTCGGGATGATGCTGTAGGCCACCGCGGTGAGGTGGCGGCTGTTGTCGGTTGAAAAAAACAAAACGCGACAAGGGCGTCGCGTCTACAGTTCGCCGGCTTGAGAATTGGATCGCCCGCATGCTATGGCGCGGGGTCCGTCGGGGCGAGGATGCGGAAGTAGCGCATGGCTTCGGGGGGCGCGTCGTTGGTCCAGATATTCCATCCGGGCACTCGTGGGCTGGTGCCGATGGGTTCCCATGGGCCGTGCTGGAGATCCAGTGTGCTTTGGATGAGATAGGGGGTGGCCGGGCCGTTGGTGCCGCCCCACCACTCGAGTCGGACAGGTTCGCCGGCCGGTTGCTGGATGGCGCGTACCCGGAAGCTGTCTTCCGGATCCGTCGGATCGAGCCCGGCACGATATTGGAACCAGTTGGGAACAGTGCTTGCGGCAGGCAGCCAGTCCAGGTCATCCCAGGTTTGGTTCTGGGCGGGTGCCAGGCCGAAGCGCTGGTACCAGGCGATGGGCACGCCCATGGCCGTACGGGCAGGGCTCCACGTGACGAAATCGACCCAGCCTCGGTCGGTGCCATTGGACACGCTGCCGTCCTTGACATAGCGCCAGGCGAGGGAATGTTCGCCGGGGCCGAGTTCATAGGATTGCACGTGCCAATCGACGTCGCCGGAAATGCGGTTGGTGCGGACCTGATCAATCCAGAACTCCAGGAAGTCCCAGTTGCTTTCGGAACTGACCTTCCACCAGAAGGAGAGGGTGCCCGGACCGGGCGCGACCGTCTGCATCCAGCTTTCCTGGCTGTTGCCAACGGGGCCGCTGACAGCCGCGTCGGCGCCGTCGTGGGTGACATTGGTTTGATACTGCCAGGGGGCGGTGCCGCCCAGGGTCCATTCCCGATCGCAGGCTTCGAGGGCCTCGCAGAAGACAATGCCGGCGGAGAGCGTGAGCAGGTGCTCGATGCGGGACCCGGTCGCCGGATTGGAAAATACGACGCCGGCGGAGTAGCTGCCCATGGGCAGGCTGCTGGCGTTGGCGTTGATGGTGGCGGTGATGGCGGTGGCGCTGTGACCGGCGAGGGTCCCGCCGGTGTGGTCCAGCGCCAGCCAGTTCGCGTTGTCGGCCGCCGACCAGGTTTGGGCAACGGGGCTCTGGTTGGTCAGGGTGAAGGTGATGGCCCCGGGACTGAACGGTCCGCCAACGGGGCCGGAGATTGCACTGGCACTGGCGCTGGCCGCCAACGGTTCCGCGAGGGAGAGATAGACGATTCGGTACTGGAGGATTTCGGTCGTGATATTGGAAAAAGCGAGTTCGAGATAGAGCCAGCCGGGCCGTAGCATGTTGGTGGCGGAGGAAATGGCGACTTCCACGGCAACGGTTTCCCCGGGAGCGAGGAGTCCGTCGGCGGGGGTTGCCGTGGCCCAATTGGTGGATGGGGTGATGGACCATTCGGCAGAATCAGGGCCGCTGTTGGAGACGGTCAGGTATTGCGCGGGGGGCGGCGGCCCGCCAGCGAAGCCTTCGAACCACAGATAGGACGGGGAGATGACCAGATAGTCCTGGATGTTGAGCCAGACCTGCCGCTGGAAGGTTGTGCCAGTGGTCTGATTGGAAAAGGTTATCCCTCCGGAGTGGGAGCCGACGGGCAGCACATCCGCTTCCTCATTCAGCATGACCAGGACCGTGGTGCTGGCGCCGGATTCCAGTACGCCGTCGCCAGGAAGAATTGTGAGCCAATCGGCATTGGGCGCGGCGGACCAGGTGATGGCTTCCGGACCGGCATTGGTGAGGACATATTCCCGCGTGGCGGCGGAGAAGGGTCCGCCGGGCAAGCCGGATGGATACCAGGTCGCGGATGGCGTGGCCGTCAGGTAATCCAGGACGACCTGATCCACCCAGACGGCGTTTGATCCCTCCGGCGCGGTTGTTGTGTTCGTAAAGACCCAGCGGAGGGTATGGGGGCCGGCCGCGAGTTCCTGCATTCGATTGGTCCATTCCGTTTGACCGGAAATCGAGGTGACGGGGGAGCCATCGACATGCCATCGCAGATAATGGGAACTGCGGCAGGAAGTCTTCCAGTGGAAATGGACGTTCACGGGCCCGGTGACTGTGGTTTCCAGCCAGGTATGCTGGGAGGGGCCGATGGCGCCGCTCTGGGCGGCATCCACGCCGTCAGCGGAAGTGTTGGTTTGATGGAACCAATCGGCGTCGCCGCCTGTGGTCCAGGGCAGATCGCAGCGGTCCACGGCATCGCACAGGGGGCGGATGATGGAAAGGGTGACGGGGCGTTGGTGAATGAGGCCGGTGGTCTGGTTGGAGATGACCACGGTGTCGGAATATTGGCCGACGGGGAGGGCCGCGGCGTTGGCATTCAGGGCCACGGTGACCTCGACCGCTTCCCCGCCCTGGAGCTGCCCGTTGGCGGGCGAAAGCGTCAGCCAGCTCTCCGTGCCGGTGGCCGTGAAGGCCATGACAGCGGCTTGTTTGTTGGATATGACAAAAATCTTTTCGGCGGGACTGAACGGTCCGCCGGGATTGCCGACGGCGGCGAGGCCGTCTGCCGGGCCGATAGCCAGGGTATCGCGAATGGTCAGCACCACTTGGCGGGTTTCCATCTGCTCGAAAGTTTCATTCCAGAACAGGACCGCGCCGGCATGGATGCCGGGCGGGAGGGCCGCGGCAGAGGCATTCAAGAAGACATCGACCTCGATGGCTGCGTGCGGCGACAGGTTGAATTCGTGGATATCCACTCCGAGCCAGTCCACATCGGCTTCCACGAACCAGAGAGAGTCAACGCCGTTGGTTTCGGTGACGGTGTAGGTCTGGTATTCGGGCTCGAACGGTCCGCCTACCTCGCCGGTCGCCGCAAAGGTGGCAGAGGGCAGCACGGCACTGAAGTCCGCCATGTGCAGGTCCACGAAGATGGGCAGATGGTCCGAGGAAGCGGCGCAGGTCCCGGCAGGCAGTGGGGCGCCGGCTTTGGGCAGGCCGCCGCCGAGGTCCGTCTCGGAATAGTAGACCTCGGCCTGCGGTGAGCCCAGCGGGCTGGCCATCAGCGCCGGGCTGAGAAAGACATAATCGAGTTGGCGGCCTGATTCCGGCCGGGTAACCGGGGTGGCGGAGTCTTCCCAGAAGGCCGGCATGTGCAGCAATCCGGCCCCGGCGTCGGCGTAGCGGTCGGTCGGAAAGGTTGCGTAGGGGACCGGGAAGGTGATGTCGGAACCCAGCACATAATATCCCGGTGCGCCGGATGGCTGGGAGGTGAACTGAGCCGGAGCCTGGTAATCGCGGATGTCTTCGTTCATGTCGCCGGTCAGCACGTATTCGACGTGGTCGGGATGGTCCGCCAGATAGGCATGGATGTCTTGCCCGATGCGATAGGCTTCAATGGCCCGCCGGAACTTGTCGATGCTGCCGCTGCTGGCCTTGTGGTGCATGGTCCACAGGACAAGGGGCCGCTGGGTGTCGGGCACGTCGACCACGGCACGGAACGGCAGGCGGGTCAGTTCATTTGCGCCGGGCGGGGACGTCACGGCGTTGGTGGCAAGGATCGGAAAACGGCTGAAGTAGCCGAGATAGTAACTGTCGGCCGTGGAATTGTTGCCGCCCATCGCCGTATAAGGATAGCCCAATTCGGCCGCCATGTTGGTCCAGGCGGCGTAGGTGGTCGCGTACAGTTCCTGGAAGCAGACGATATCGGCATCCATGCGGCCCAGCACGGCCCGGGTTGCGTTATAGGCATCGCTGCCGACTTGCCCGGTGCCGTTGAGGATGTTGTAGGTGGCGACGCGCACTTCGCGCGCCGCCGCCGGCTGGATGACAGGTCCAAACCCCACCCACCCGGCCGCGATGCACAATGTCCACTGTACAAGACCGCAGGGATGGAGGAACGGGTGTTGCACGCAGCCAACTTGGTCGGCCGTTTAGAATGCGCCTTTTCCCGGAAAACGCAAGTACGGGATGCCGGGCGTTGCCGGGTAGGCGCATCCCCGTTTCATTGACCGCCCGGAATCGAACCGCCGTCTCCCATGGTTGGCGATTTTGGAGTGCGGAGACAAGGTGCTTGGCTGCATGGCGCTCGCCGAGCTTCGCTTCCCGCCGCACTCCAAATTTGGCCGATCGTTGTCAATGCAACGGGGATGCGCCCTTGCCGGGTCGTGGAAACGCAGGCGGCATCCGTGGCCGCGGACGGCTTACCGGGCCTGGGCGATGAGGCTGAAGGGACCGGCCCAGGTGATGCGGACTTGAATCAAATCGCCGGGGTCGGCGGCGGAACCTACGATGAATACCGGCTTGTAATCCGGGGTGCGACCATGGCGGCGGCCGTTTTTTTCAACGCGTTCGACGAGAATTTCGACGGTTTGGCCCAGCAGGGGGGCGTTTTTTTCCGTAAGCATGGAGCGCAGTTGCCGCTCCATGGCCACCCGCCGGCGCTCCTTTTCGGCATCGGATACGTTATCCGGCAGATGCCGCGCGGAATAGGTGAGGGGACGGGGAGAGTATTTGGCGATGCGGATCATGTCGGGATTGATCCGGCGCATGAGGGCCATGCTCTCCTCGAATTGCGCTTCGGTTTCGCCGGGGAAGCCCACGATCATGTCGGTGGACAGGCCGACGCGGGGAATGGCGGCGCGGATTTTGGCGATGAGGGTTTCAAAGTCGGCCGCGGTGTAGCCCCGGCGCATGGCGGTCAGGACGGCGTCGGAGCCGGCCTGGACGGGTAGTTCCACATACGGGCAGAGGCCGGGAACGGTGGCCATGGTCTCGATCAGTTCATCGGTGAACCAGAGCGGATGGCTGGTGAGGAATCGCACCCGTGCGATGCCGGGCACGCTCGTCACCTGCCGGAGCAGTTCCGGCAACCGGATTTCGCCGGGACGATCCAGGCCGTAGCGGTCCACGATCTGCCCCAGGAGGATGATCTCCCGGATGCCGCGGGAGGCCATGGCCCGGGCATCGGCCAGAATCTCGGCCGCCGGGCGGGAATGCTCCCCGCCGCGGCGATAGGGAATGACACAATAGGTGCAGGCCTGGGAGCAGCCCAGCATCACGGGCAGATGGGCGAGGATGGCATGCCCGGACCGGGAATCCGGCAGCGGCGGGATGTCTGAAGCCGCTGGCGTCAGAGCGGGGGGACAGCCTTGCGCCTGCAGGAATAGGTACAAGGGTTCCAGATCCGAGGGCGGCAGGAACAGGTCAACAAACGGAAACCGCGCGGCGAAGCTGGCCCGTTCGGCGGGATTGCGGCCCACGAGGCAGCCCATCAGGGCGATGCGGATCTCCGGGCGCCGCCGTTTGAGTTCGGCCACGTAGCGGAGACGTCCGAGAATCTTGTCTTCGGCCTGCTGGCGGACAACGCAACTGTTCAACAGCAGAAAGTCGGCCTCGCGGGCGTGGGCCACTGGCTGCAGACCGGCGCGTTCCAGCAAGGCAGCGGCGCGCAGGGCGTCGGCCTCGTTCATCTGGCACCCGATGGTCCAGAGATGGTAGGTCAAGGGGATCAAAGGGTGCAATCGCGGGATCGGCCGGAGATCAGCGTTTGCGCGGCTTGCGTGCGGGCGTCGCCTTGGCTTTGTGTTTCGGGAAAACCTTCGGCTTGGTTTTCACTTTGGGTTTGGCCTTGGCTTTCTGCTTGGGCTTGGCTTTTGCCCTGGGTGGGGCTTTTGGCTTGGCCTTGGGTTTGACCTTGGGTTGCGGTTGGACCTTCGCCTTGCCCGCCTTGGATTTGCCGGCGGGCTTGGCTTTGGGGACTGCCTTGGCCTTGGGGGGCGCCACGGATTTTGTCCCCGGGGGGGGCGCAGGGAGCGGGGTTTCTGTCGCCTCGACTTCGTCATCGGGCAAATCACCGAGCAGGAGCAGTTCCTTGTCTTCCTCGGAGGGGGGATCGTCTTCGAGATCGAGATCTCCCTGGGCGGCGCAGTCGGAACAGAGGGCGGAATTCGGGAAGCAGGCGGCGCAGAATTCAATCCCACACATGGTGCACTCGCGCAGAAAGTCCTCACCATGGATGTCGCATCCACTGCTGAAGGCGCCGTAGGGGCTGAATTCCTCTTCTTCCATGTTCATGGCGACACCTCGTTGGTTCCAGACTCCGGTTGCAGACTTCTCACCAAAGGGGTGAGTCTGCGCTCACCATGCCTAACTGTTCTCACGGGTCAGGCCATGCGTCAAGTGGGGAGTGACCGAATTGCGCGCGTTTTTTTGTTTGCGGCCGTTGGCTGCATTGTGGAGAGTACCCGGTGCGGCAGACCGCGAATGTTCATGAAATCGGCGTTTTGGAACAAGTTGATCGAACGGCTGGACAGGCTGGATCCCGGCAGTGTGCAAGCCCAGTTCCTGCGGCTGGCCTCGGAGCGCGGCTTGCTGGAGACGATCTTCCACGCCTTGCGCGAAGGCATTGTGGTGCTCGACTCGGAAGGTCGCATCGGGTACGCAAACCGGGGCGCCTGCCGGCTGCTGGGCCTGGACGAGGCCACCGTCTCCGGCCAGCCCCTGCAGCGCTTTGTGTCCGGTATCGAATGGGAGCGCTTGCTGGGCCTGGAAGAAAAGGAATGGGCGCGGGTCGCCAGCCGCGAAATTGAGATTTCCTATCCTGAACACCGGTTTCTGGCGGTCTATCTGGCCCCGCTGGAGAATCCGGCGGACCACCGCCCGTGGGTGGTGATCATTTTGCGGGATGTGACCGGGGAACGGAATCACGCGGCGGAACTCGTTGAGTCCGAGCGGCTGAATGCGCTCCTGATGCTGGCCGCCGGAGTGGCGCATGAAATCGGAAATCCGTTGAATTCGCTGACGATCCACCTGCAACTCATGGACCGCGGCCTGCGTACGCTGCCGGAGGAGCAACGCGCACCCTTCAAGGAGCTGCTGGATGTGGCGCGCGGGGAAATCGAACGACTGGACCGGATCCTTTCGCAATTTCTGAAGGCCATCCGTCCCAGCCTGCCGACGTTCGAACCCAGTTCATTGCCGGAGATCGTGGCAGAAACTCTCGCAACTCTGGCGGCGGAGATCCAAGACCGCAAAGTGGTCGTGGAAATCGAGCCGGCGGAGGGATTGCCTACGGCCTGGGTTGATCGCGGCCAGGTTCGGCAGGCTTTTTTCAACGTGATCCGCAATGCCATCCAGGCGATGGCCGGTGGCGGGGTCCTGCGCATTTCCTTTGAGACATCCGACCGGATGGTCGGGGCCATATTCCTCGATACCGGATCAGGCATTTCCTCGGGGCAGATGAGCGATCTCTTCGAGCCGTTCCACTCCACAAAGGCCGACGGCCACGGTCTGGGCCTGATGATTGTGCAACGCATTGTGCGGGACCATGGGGGAACCGTGCTGGTGGACAGCCGGCCGGGAGGAACCCGCATCCAGCTGAACTTCCAGAGGGATGACCAGCGGATTCGCCTGCTGACGGCGCCCCGGGAACCCGAACCCCAAACCGCGGCTGCCGAGGCCCCCGTTCCATGAGCGACCGGCCGGTTATTTTAATCGTGGACGACGAGAAGAACACCCGCGAGGGCCTGGCCCGGGCGCTGCGCGACGAATATGCGGTGGCCCAGGCGGAAAACGGCCAGCGCGCGCTGGAATGGCTGGAAATGCATTCCGCGGATGTGGTCCTCTCGGATTTGCGCATGCCCGGGATGGACGGCATGACCCTGCTGTCGCGCTTGCTCGGCCGGGACCCCCGGCCCGTATTGATCCTCTTGACCGCCTACGGCAGTATTGAGACCGCGGTGGAGGCCATGAAACGCGGGGCCTATGATTTCCTGACCAAGCCCGTCAATCTCGATCGGCTCGAGCTGTTGCTGAAGCGCGCCCTGGCCGAGCGTCGTCTGGGCGCGGAAAACCAGCGGCTCAAGGCGCAACTGGATTCCAAATACGGGTTCGAAAAAATCCTGGGCACGTCGGCTGCGATGCAGGAGGTGTTCGATACCATCCGGCAGGTGGCGCCGACGCGGGCCACGGTCCTGATCCAGGGGGAAAGCGGCACCGGCAAGGAACTGGTGGCCCGCGCCATCCACCAGTGCGGCCCTCGCGCGCAAGGGCCTTTTATTCCGGTGCATTGCGCGGCACTGGCCCCTACGCTCCTGGAAAGTGAACTGTTCGGCCACGAAAAAGGCGCCTTCACCGGAGCCGTGGAGCGGCGGCGCGGCCGCTTCGAACTCGCTGACGGGGGCACGCTCTTCCTCGATGAAATCGGCGAGATCGACCCGGCCCTGCAGGTCAAGATTCTACGCGTGTTGGAAGAGCGCCGGTTTGAGCGGGTCGGCGGCTCGGAAAGCATCAGCGTCGATGTGCGGCTGATTGCCGCCACGAACCGCGACCTGAAAAAAAGCGTGGCGAGCGGCGCCTTCCGCGAGGACCTGTTCTACCGGCTGTATGTGGTGAACCTGACCCTGCCGCCGCTGCGGGAACGGGACGGCGACATCGTGCTGCTGGCGCAGCACTACCTGCAAACGCTGGCCAAGGAGCATGGCCGCAAAGTGACCGGGATCACCCCGGAGGCGATGGCGGCGCTGTCGGCCTATTCCTGGCCCGGCAACGTGCGCGAGCTGCGCAACGTGATCGAGCGCATGGTGGTGCTCGGCAACGGGGATAAGCTGACGGTTCGCGATCTGCCCCCGGCCCTCCGGTCAGGCCCCGGTCCGGCCGGGCCGGCGGCCCGCGCCGGCAGCCTGCTGCGCGATGCAGAACGCCACTTGATCGAAGAAGCCCTGCGGCGGCACAAGGGCAGCCGGGTCAAGGCCGCCCAGGATCTCGGCATCAGCCGCCGGACCCTGCACCGTAAACTGAATGAATTCGGACTGCGGAATCCCAAGGACGAGTAGAGATCCGGAGAGGCATTACCCATGGCGCTACCATTTGAATCCAATGTGCAGAACCTGGTCTACCAGATGGATGCCGGGTCGGGGCGCAGAGTCATCCAAGGGGTGCTCTTTGTCCTGTTTGCCGCGGCCATGGCGGCGCTTTTCACCTTTTCGACCTTTCAGGGCCTGACAGATCCGCGCGCGATGGAAGAAGCGCAACTGGCGCGAAACATGGCGCTTCACGGCCGGATGACGACGCAATGCATCCGGCCATTGTCCGTGTGGCGGCTGGCGGAACGCGCGCAGGACGCGGCGGTTCCCATCCAGGACCATCCCGACTTGCTGCATCCCCCCGTCTGGCCCGCCGTTCTGGCCGGGGCGTTCCGGCTGCTGGGACCGCCGAAGACCGGCGTGCCCACCACCGCCATGGTATATGGCGGGGATTATTTGCCCGTGGTCATCAACCATGTCTTCACCGTGCTGGCGGCCCTGTGGGTGTGGTTGCTGGGGATGAAACTGTTTGACCGACGGGTGGGGGCGCTTTCCGCCAGCGCCTACCTGATCAGCGAACTGATCTGGCGCCAGAGTGCGCTGGGATCCCATTGGGGCCTCTTGATGTTTTTCTCCCTGGGTGCGGTCTATGCGGCGGTGCAGGCGATCATGCTGCCGCCCGGGGTGGGCCCGCAGCAGGAGCAGGGGCCTGCTTGGCGCTGGCTTGTGCCGCTGGTGCTGTCTGCTTTTTTGACGGCCGCGGCATTCCTGACCCGCTACGCCGCCGGAGGAATCGCATTGCTGGTCTTCCTTCTTCTCGGTACATCCCGGCGCCGGCATCCGTGGACCAAGGCGTTTCTGTACCTGGCACTGGTTGCGCTGATAACCGTTCCCTGGCTGGCGCGGAACATCGCCGTAGCCGGCAGCCCCTTCGGACTGGCCTTCCATGAGTGGCTGGCGGGCACATATCTCTTTCCTGAGGATGAACTGGCTCGATCCATCCGGCCCGATATGCCCGATGTCGGCGCCGCGCTCCATGCCGTTCAGGTCAAAATGGCCGGCAACCTGCGGAAATTTGTTTCGACAGGGTTCGGCTGGGGCGGAACCGGTATTCTCTGGGGTCTCTTTGCCGCCATGTTTTTTCACCGGTTTGTCCGGCCCGCCAGCCGGACCCTTCGCTGGTGCCTGCTGCCCGCCCTGGTATTGACCGGACTGGTGGCTTCTGCCACTGGCGAGGAAAGCCTGCGGATGCTGGCTGTCTATTGGCCGCTGGCGATCGTCTATGGATGGGCGTATTTCATGGTCCTGCTCGACCGTTTGCAATTCGAAGCGCGGTTTTTCGCCACGGCCGCCATCTCGGCGGTGATGTTTCTCAGCGGCCTGCCGCTGCTGCTGCACGTGCTGCCGCCCCGCACCGGATTGCCCTATCCGCCGTACTTCCACCGCTATATCGGCTGGATTTCAACCATGGTGGAACCGTCGGAATGCGTCGTCACCGATATTCCCTGGGCCATGGCGTGGTATGGGGGCCGGACTTCCATTCTCCTGCCCAAGGATATTGACGGATTCTACGAAATCGATGGGAAGCATCAAAAGATCGCGATGGCCTATTTCACGACCGTCACGCGCGACAAACCCTGGGTCCGGGGTTTGTCCGATCCCAGCGCCCCAGAGCACAGTTGGTATCAAGTGTTTGCCGCCGGAAAAGTGCCCGGCAATTTCCCGTTGACCCATGGCCGGTTCATCGCCGGCAATGACCAACTGCTGCTGGCCGACCGTCCCCGCTGGTGATGGCCGGTGGCAACCGCCGGGATGTCCAGCGTTGGCGCATCATTCCACAGTTGCATCCCTGTCCGCAAAACGGGATGCTGAAGGGCGGCATGGATAGTCCGATCATGAAAACCCGGTTTAGACGCGATCCGCTCATTATCGGGTGTGTCAGCACCGCGGGAGGTTTGCGCCGTTGCGCCCGCCGCCGGCCTGCCTTTTGCGACATGGTGGAGGTGCGACTGGACATGACCGGACTCTGCGGGGGCGACTGGCAAACGCTGTGCGGGGCCATCCAGCAGTCTGGGATGCCCGTGTTGCTGACGATCCGGTCGCCAGCCGAGGGGGGGCATTGGACCGGCCGGGAGTCGGAACGCTTGGCACTGTACTCGGCGGGGTTTTCGTCGGTATCGGCGGTGGATTTGGAAATCCGGTCACATGCCTTCCAGCTCCTGGCCAAGAAGGCGCACCGATCTGGGATCAAGGTGGTGGGTTCCTTTCATGATTTCCACCGCACCCCGGAATTGGCATGCCTGCAGCAAATCGTGGTTAAGGGCCGGCGGCTGGGGGCGGATGTCGTGAAAATCGCCACCATGGTCCGGACTTCGCGGGACCTGGCGCGACTGTTTGCAGTGCCGTACAAGGTTTCCGGCCGCGTCTGCGTGATGGGAATGGGCTCGCGGGGAATGATTTCCCGCGTGGCGCTACCCGGCGCCGGATCTTGCCTGGCCTATGGCGCGTTAGATGCTTCCACCGCACCAGGACAACTGCCTGTCCGCCGACTGGCCTGGGAGTTGGCCCACTGGGGCATCCGCCAAGCCTGATACACAGTGCGCTACGTATTCTCCCGGCCTCTTTCGATAAGCAAAGAGACGATTGATTTCCAAAGCATCAATGGCGGGGGACATTATGATTCTACCCGTATTTAATTAACTATGTTGATTAATTATCATTTATTACAATTTGATATATCATATATGTTGAATTGTATTGAAACATAGTTAATTAATACTGATTCATTTTGAGCTCTGTTCCATCCGATGATGGCTTCGATGCTGGCAGGGCAATTTGTTGACCTCATCATAATCAAGAAAGGGGGGGCATGCGTGACATGGGTGGAACAAAATCAAGGGTGATCCCGGGGGAAAAGCAACTGCGGACAGGGAAATTGGATTGACACTCTTTTGGTTAGGGGATATTTCCACATCCCGTTATGGATGGAATGGTTGACATCCGATTGGGGGCCCGGTCGTATACCATCCGGGTCGGGACCGGAATGCTGGACTGCCTGTCTGAGGTTTTGCACGGGCGGCGGGGGCTGGTTGTTACGGATTCCAATGTAGACCGGCTATACGGGGCTCCTGTCATGCTCCGGCTGGGCCCGGAATGGGGCAAGGTTGTCCTCCCGGCGGGTGAAGCCACCAAATCCGCACCCCACTGGTCCGGTCTTCTGGAACAGATGGCCCAGGCTGGACTTGACCGGCAAGGGGTGCTGGTCGCTCTGGGGGGGGGCGTGGTTGGCGATTTGACGGGATTTGCCGCCGCCAGCTATATGCGGGGCATTGGCTTCGTTCAGGCCCCGACCACCCTGCTGGCCATGGTGGATAGTTCTGTCGGCGGCAAAACCGGGATCAACCTGGCCGCAGGGAAGAATCTGGCCGGTGCCTTCCATCAGCCTTTGGCGGTTCTGGCCGACACCAATACGCTCGCAACCTTGCCGGGGCGGGAATTTGCCGCCGGCATGGCCGAGGTTGTGAAGTACGCGGTGGCGCTGGATGCGGAGTTCTTCGGCTGGTTGGAGCAGAATGCCGATGCGATCCAGCGGCGCGAGCCGGCGGCGCTGGAAAAGATGGTGGTGCGGTGCTGCGAGATCAAGGCGGGTGTGGTGGCGCAGGACGAGCGCGAAGCCGGCCGGCGCGCAGTGCTGAACTTCGGGCATACGCTGGGCCATGCGCTGGAAAAGGCCACGGGCTATTCCGGCCTGCTGCATGGCGAGGCCGTGGCGCTGGGCATGCCGTTCGCCCTGGCCTGTTCCATCGAGGCCAAGGGGTTTTCCCCGAAGGATGCCGGGCGCTTGGTTTCCCTCCTGCACAAATTCGGCCTGAACATCGCCCGGTTGAAGCCGCCGGGACTGGATTGGCGCGAACTGCGTGCCGCCATGGAACGGGACAAGAAAGCCGCCGCGGGCGCGATTCGTTTCGTGCTATGCGATCGGCTGGGCCATTGCGGGCTACCGGAGGTGATTCCGCCGGAAGATTTGGATGCATTGCTGAAAGGATGGTGTCAAGATGTCGTCGGTCAATGAATGGCTGGTGCGGGAATATCTGGAGGCGTTGGGATTCCTGGTGCGCCAGCCCCGCAAATACCAGGTCGTGGCCCGGTCCAAGGGCCTGCATGAGGAAGTCGATCTGTTGGCGGTCAATCCGGCCCTGCCGGCCGCCGGCGGGGGGCTGCCGAAAGCCAAACTCTGGGGCGCCCGCGAATTGTCCCAGGTCGCCTGCGCCATCGTGGCGGTCCGCGGCTGGCATTCGGAGAAATTCACGGCCGCCATGCTGGCCAGTTCGCCGGAAATCTACCGGTTTGCCGAGCCGGAAGCAGTACGTGCGGCCGAAGCGGAACTGGGCCTGCCCAATCCCGCCAGGATCCTGTGCATGGCCGACCTGCCGGCGGATCCGGATCCGCGGGCGGAGGCTCTGGCCTTCTTGAAATCGCGCGGCATCGACGGCGTGATTCTATTCCGGCCTCTGCTGCTGGAATTGGCGGAACGGATCGACATCAAGAAAACGTACGAGAAGTCCGACTTGCTTCAGATTCTGCGTATTCTGAAGAACTACGATTTGCTGAAAAGCGGCCAGTTGGACCTCTTCGCGCCATCCCGCCGCCGACGGGCGGCGACACCGGCGGTGCCGGAGCAAACCGGCCGGCTGCCGGCTGTGGATGCGGCCGATGACGGCAGTCCCCTGGACGATTGAATTCCGACGGACACGGATCCGGGCATGACCCCGCGCGAAGCCTATATTGTATTGAACCAGATCGAGGGAATCGGTCCGGTACGGACGCGGGCGCTGTGCGAGGCGCTGGGTTCGCCCGAGGCGGTGCTGGCGGCGCCGGCTTCCCAACTGGCGGGGGTGCGCGGAGTGGGGCCGAAAGTGGCGGAGAATATCGTGGCGCAGCGCGGCCGGTTGGATCCGGGGCGCGAGGAAGCCGTCGCGGCCCGGCTCGGTGCGCGGCTCGTCACGCCGGACGATGCGGAATATCCCAAGCCCTTGAAGAATATCTATGATCCGCCTCTTTGTCTCTATGTCCGGGGCGCCTGGGAGGAGCAGGACGAACAGGCGCTGGCGATTGTCGGAACACGGCGGGCAACGCATTACGGCGCCGCGCAGGCAGAACGGCTGGCCTATCAGGCTGCCAAGGCCGGATTCACCGTGGTGAGCGGTCTGGCGCGCGGCATTGATACAGTGGCCCACCGGGCGGCGTTGAAGGCCGGCGGGCGTACACTGGCGGTCCTGGGCGGGGCCCTGGACAAGCTGTATCCGCCCGAAAATCGTGAATTGGCCGAGGAAATCGCCGCGCAGGGAGCGTTGCTGAGCGAGTTTCCGCTTGGTCGCGAGCCCGACCGCACCACTTTTCCGTATCGCAACCGCATTGTCAGCGGGCTGTCGAAAGGGGTGCTGGTGGTGGAGGCAGGTTTGGAGAGCGGGGCCATGAACACGGCCGAACAGGCGCTGGAACAGGGCCGGAGCGTGATGGCCGTGCCGGGGCGCGTGGACATGGACGGGGCCCGCGGCCCCCACCGCCTGATTCAGAACGGGGCGCGCCTCGTTGCCGATCTGGCCGATATCCTCAAGGAATTCGAATTTTTGTTCCCGCCCGCCGAACAGGCCCGCCTCGTCCGCCAGCAGGATGCCCGGCAACGGCTGACCCTGGCGCCGGCGGAGGAAAAGGTGGTGCGGGCCCTTTGGACGGAACCGGAAATGGATATGGATGTCCTCATCCGGCGCACGGGCCTGTCATCGGCCCAGATCATGACGCTGGCCATGCAGCTGGAGATGAAGCGGGTCTTGCGCCGGCTGCCTGGCCGGCGCCTGGCGCTGATGGACGAAATCCGCCAGTGGGAGCTGCCCCCTGCGGAGTCCGCCAATTGAGCAACAACGAAAGGAACACGGGATCATGGCGAAGAACCTGGTGATTGTGGAGTCGCCCGCGAAGGCGAAAACCATCAACAAGCTGTTGGGCGGGGATTATATTGTGAAGGCCTCAATGGGCCATGTGCGGGACCTGCCCGAACGGACCTTGGGCGTTGATGTGGCCCATGATTTCACCCCCCAGTACGTCGCCATCAAGGGGCGTGCCAAAGTGCTGGCCGAATTGCAGGCCGCTGCGGCCCAGGCGGAAACCGTTTTCCTGGCTCCCGACCCCGACCGCGAGGGTGAAGCCATTGCCTGGCATCTGCGCGAGGTGCTTCGGGGCGAGGCGCCCTTGGATAAGTTCCGCCGGGTGACCTACAACGAAATCACCGCCCCGGCGATTCGCAAGGCCTTCGGTCAGCCCGGTGAGATCAACCAGCGGCGCGTGGACAGCCAGCAGGCACGGCGCATTCTGGACCGCATGGTGGGGTACAAGGTGAGTCCAATGCTGTGGCGTCGCATTCCGGGCGCCTCGAGCGCGGGCCGGGTGCAGTCGGTGGCTCTCCGACTGGTCTGCGAACGCGAAACGGTCATCCGCAACTTCCAGCCTGAACCCTATTGGATCCTTGGCGTCAAGGCGGCCAAACGGGTGGATCCGCGTGCTCCCTTCACGGCCACCCTGGCGCGTCTGAACGGGGAGAAGGCGGAGGTGAAGGAAGAAGCCCTGGCCCTGCGCCTGGTGGAGGAATTGCAGCGCCGCGAACTGCGCGTGGCGGATGTCCTCTTGAAGGAAATCCGGAAAAACGCGCCGCCCCCGTTCATCACCAGCAGCCTGCAACAAGCCGCCAGCAGCGCCCTCGGGCTTTCGCCGGCACGCACAATGCGCATTGCCCAGAAACTCTACGAGGGCGTCAACCTCGGCCACGGGTCGGCCTCCGGCCTCATTACCTACATGCGGACGGATTCGTTTTTTATCGCCCAGGAAGCCCGCGAACAGGCCCGGAACTACATTCTGAAAACCCACGGGCCCGACTTTCTGCCCGAGACGCCCAACCAGTTCCGGAGCCGGTCCGGCGCCCAGGAAGCCCACGAAGCAATCCGACCCACCGATCCGGCGCGCACGCCCGCCAGCCTGAAGGACATTCTGGAGCGGGATGACTGGCGCCTTTATGACCTGATTTGGCGGCGTTTCATCGCCAGCCAAATGGCTCCGGCGCGCATCGCGCAGCGAACCGCCGAAATCGAAGCGATCGGCGGCGCGGACACCGGCCCCGATGCCTTTCTGTTCCGGGCGACCGCCTCCGAAATCGCGTTCCCCGGCTTCATGCGCGTTTCCGGCCAGGAGCAGCGCAAGAAGGAGGAGGCCGAAGGCGAGAACGGCGCGGAAGTGGAAGTGTTGCCGCCCCTGGAACCGGGCGAAGGGCTGGACGCCGTGGAATGGCTCAACGACCGCAAGGAGACGCAGCCGCCGCCGCGGTTTACCGAGGCCTCGCTGGTGAAGGTGCTGGAGGAGAACGGGGTGGGCCGGCCCAGCACCTACGCACAAATCATCGCGACCCTGCTCGACCGCAAATATGTGGATCGCGAGAAACGCGCCCTGGTGCCGACCGATTTGGGGCTGAAGGTGTGGGAGTTTTTGGTGACGAACCTCGATGCCCTTTTTGACGTGCAGTTCACTGCCGGAATGGAGGAGCGGCTTGACCAGATCGAGGAAGGCCAGGTGAAGTGGACCGAGATGCTGTCCGCCTTCTACCAGAAGTTCCAGGACTGGCTGGGCGCCGCCCGCGGGCCGGCCGCCGATACGGCCGCCGTCGAGAAGATGCTGACGGCGCTGCAAGCCGTGACGCGGTGGCAGCCCCCGATGAAGCGCGGCGCCAAGACCCTGTACAGCGACGAAAAATTCGTGGAATCCATCCGGAGCCAGTTTGCCGACCGCAAGCGTCCGATTTCCGGGCGGCAGCACGACGCGCTGGCCCGGCTCATTTTCCGCTACCGCGACCAGATTCCGGAGGCGGACGCCCTCATTGCCGAATTGAAACTGGTGCCGCCCCGCAACGCCGCTGAAGAGGGGCAGCCACCTCGGCAGGAAACCGTCACCAAGCTGGCCTTGCTGGAGCCAGTCCGGTTTGATGCCGCGCGCAAGTTTGGGAAGAAGGTGTATGACGACCAGGCCTTCTGCGCCTCGCTCCGCCAGCAGGTGCAGGGCGGCAAGCGGCTGACGCAGGCCCAAATCGCCTATCTGGACAAGATTCTGCGCAAATACGCCGCCCAGATTCCGGATTTCGACCGTCATGCCCAGGAACTCGGGCTGGGGGCCGAACCAGCTTCTCCGCCGGAAACCCACCTGGCGGAAATCCTGGCGCTGTTCGAGACGGTCAAGGAATGGCGACCGGCCACGAAGCGCCGGGGGCGCGTCTGGGATGACCGCGAGTTTCTGACATCGCTCCAAAGTCAATTTGCGCAGCGCAACCAGCTGTCGTTTAAACAAGTCAGCGCGCTGAAGCGCCTGGCCCTGAATTACGCCGGGCAGATTCCGCGATATGCCGAGGTCGCTCAGAAACTGGGTCTGCCCGAGCCGCGATCCAGCAAGAAGGCGGCGGAGCCCGCCCCAACCGGGGAGTAGACGGTGGACAAGCGCCATGCGCGGTGACCGGCAATCTCCGCCCGGACGGCAGTCGACGTTGGGCGATGGGGCTTCGGGGCTGCCGGCCGCGAGCCCGCCCGGCGCGGTAGCCGTGGCGGACGATCCGGCGGTGGCGCAGTTCCTGCGTCACCTGCGCGCGGAGCGGAATGCCTCCGAACACACCCTGGCCGGCTATTTGTCGGACATCCACCAGTTTTGCCTGCAGGTGTGGGGCGCGCAGGCGACTCCGCCGTTTCCGTGGCGAACGCCCGATCGTTACGCCGCGCGGCGCTTTCTGGCGGCGCTCCAAAAGGCCGGGCGGGCGCCGGCGACCGCCCGGCGCAAGATGTCCAGCCTGCGTTCGTTTTTCCGCTATCTGGTGCGCGAGGATCTGGTCAGGGACAATCCCTTCGGAGGGCTTCAGCAGCCCCGTGCGCGTCGGCGTTTGCCCAAGGTCTTGAGTCCGGCGGAGGTGACACGCCTGCTGGCGGCCCCGGCCGCGCGGCGCCAGCGAACCCGTCCGGCGCGGGAAGGCCTCCGCGCGGCCCGGTTTGCCGATTATGCGGCCTTGCGGGATACCGCTATCCTGGAGTTGCTCTACAGCACCGGCATGCGCGTGGCGGAACTCTGCGGTCTGACGGATGCGCGCCTGGACCTGCTTTCGGGTACTGCGCTGGTACGCGGGAAAGGGCGCAAGGAACGCTTCTGTCCCATCGGCCGCCCCGCGGCCAAGGCGGTGCAGGCGGCCCTCGACAGCCGCGATCGCCTGCTGGCCGACCGGCGCCTGCCGCGCACACAGGCCGTGTTTATCAATCGCAGCGGGGGGCGGCTCCAGCCGCGTTCCGTGGAGCGGCTACTGAAAAGTCATTTGGCGGAGGCGGGGCTGAATCCGGACATGACCCCTCACGTCCTGCGGCACAGCTTCGCCACGCATCTGCTGGATGCCGGCGCGGATCTCCGCAGCGTGCAGGAACTACTGGGCCATGCCGGACTCTCGACCACCCAAATCTATACCCATGTCAGCGTGGAACGCTTGAAAGAAGAATACGGGAAAGCCCATCCGCGCGTGTAGGCGCGGTCATCCCGGCGGAGGAAAACATGACTCGGAAGAAAAACGTATGCGTGCTGGTAGCCGACGGGTCGGAAGAGATGGAAGTGGTCATCACCGTGGATATCCTGCGCAGGGCGGGAATTGGCGTTTTTCTGGCCGGGGTGGGGGAGGAAACACGCCTGGTGACCGGATCGCGAGGTGTCCGCATGGCACCCGACGGCGCGTGGGATCCGGCCGAGGCTTTGCGGTTCGATGCGCTGGTGATTCCCGGCGGCATCGGCGGGACCGAAACCATGCGGCAGGAAGAGAGTGTGAAGCAGGTCGTGCGGGAATTCGTCACGGCCGGCAAAATCGTAGCGGCGCTGTGCGCGGGACCGATCGTGCTCCAGGCCGCGGGCGTGCTCTCCGGCCGGCGCTACACCAGTCATCCGGCCTGTCGCGCGGAATTGACCGTGGGCGAATGGCTGGACCAGCCCGTCGTGCGCGATGGTTCCCTGGTCACCAGCCAGGCACCCGGCACGGCCATGGCCTTCGCCCTGGCGCTCATCGAGACCCTGGAAACCCCGGCCACGGCCCGTCAGGTGGCGGCCGGCCTCGTATATCGCGACTAGGAGAAAAATGAACCAGGACGCCGTGTTTTCCATGCTGCAGCGGGTGGATCTGCCGCCCGGGGCCGGCGATCTGCCCGTGCCGCATTATGTGGACTGTTTCATTCGCGATGCCGAAGACCGGGCCGAGGAATATGACGGACGCGCCGGCCTGGAGCGGTTTATTCCCAGTGACTGTCGCTATGCGTATCAAGTCCTGCTGTGGCTGCAGCAGACCGCGGCGACGGCCCCCGGAGCGGCCTTCCTGGAATGGGGCAGCGGGCAGGGCATGGTCACTATCCTGGCCTCGCTGGCGGGGTATTCGGCCATGGGCGTGGAAATCAATGAGGAACTGCTGCAGGAAGCCCGGCGTCTTGCCGAGCGCTACGATGCGCCGGCCCGCTTCGTACATGGCACCTATGACAAGACCGTGGCCGGCCTGAAGGTGTTTGCGGCGGACAAGCAAGCTGTGGTTTACGTCTACCCCTGGCCAGGCGAGGAATCCTTTTTTCTGCGGCTTTTCTCCGCCACGGCCGACCCGGGCGCGTTTTTGCTGGTGAACCTCGGCCCGGAAGACATTCATGTATACCGGAAACCGGAGCCCTAGGCCATGGCGCGCATTTTGATCCATGCCTGTTGCGCCCACTGTCTCGCCAAGCTGCTGACGGGCTTGAAAGCCGAACCCTCCGCGGGGACGCCCGTCGTGTACTGGTACAATCCCAACATCCATCCGCTGCTCGAATACCGCCGGCGCCTGAAATCTGTAAAGATGCTCGTCGAACGGGCCCAACTGCCCTTCCTGGCCGATGAAAGTTATGGGCTGGTGGACTTCTGCCGGGCCGTGCACGGACAGGAGAGCGTGCCGGAACGCTGCGCCCAATGCTATGCCCTCCGCCTGGGACGCACCGCCCAGGTCGCCCGCGAACAGGGATTCCCGGTGTTTACCTCCACCCTTGTGACCAGTCGGCATCAGGACCACGCACTGATCCGCGCCGCGGGGGAGGCCGCCGCTCGGATCGCCGGCGTGGAATTCCTGTATCGTGACTGGCGGGATGCCGCGCCGGATGCCCAGCTGGTGCACATGCTGTACCACCAGCAGTATTGCGGGTGCATTTTCAGCGAATCCGATCGTTTTCAGTCCACCTCTGCCCACTTGTGGCCACCGGCGGATCCGGGCCGGACCTGACCCGACGGTCCTTTCCTCCGGCTTTTCGCTTGCGCGGAACGAGGGACGGGGGCTATAGTCCGTCCACTTTCGATCAGGAGAACGATATGTCGACAATTTGCCAGATTTGTGGAAAGGGAACCTCCAGCGGGTCGCGGATTGTGCGGCACGGGCTGGCCAAGAAAAAGGGCGGCATCGGATTGCACACGACGGGCGTAACCAAAAGGCTGTTCAAGGCCAATCTGCAGAAAGTGCGCGTCAAAGTGGGCAGCGGGGTGAAGACCATGACGGTCTGTACCTCCTGCATCAAGGCGGGCAAGATCGCTAAAGCCTGAGTCGGTGCCCGGCAGGCCCGGGGCGGCAGCCTTGCGGAAACACCCCGCCGCGCTTGCGCAGCGAGGTGTTTTGCTTTTCGAGATCCAGGCGATGAACAGGAAAGTGGCAGCCATGAACGACAACCGATCGGACCCACAGGCAAACCTCCATCTGGATGGCAAGAATTTCCGGCTCGAAATGGTGGCCGGTTCCATGGGCGACCGCGCCGTACACCTGGGGAAGCTCCGGTCCGAGACCGGCTGCATGGCCTTTGACCCCGGCATGGCGAACACCGCCATCTGCCGCAGCGCCATCACGTTTGTGGACGGCGAGAAAGGGGTATTGCTGCACCGCGGCTACGCCATTGCGGATCTGGTTGAGCATTGCAGCTTTATCGAGGTCGCCTATCTGCTGATCCACGGCACCTTGCCGACCCTTGAACAGCAGCAGCAGTTCTCCCGACTGCTCAACATCCACTCCATGCTCCACGAGGACATGCGCAGCTTTTTCGGCAACTATCCCGAAGGGGCGCATCCCATGGCCGTGTTGTCGGCCATGGTGGTCTCGCTCTCCAGTTTCTATCCCGAACTCAGGCTGGAAACCGGCAAGGAGGAAATGAACATCACCGTGACCCGGCTGCTCTCCAAGCTGCGCACGATCGCCGCGTTCTCCTACAAGAAATCCATCGGCGAGCCGTTCGTCTATCCCAGCTACAAATTCAGTTATTGCGAGAACTTCCTCAACATGATGTTCAGTTCCCCTGTCTCGCACTACCGGGCCGATGCCTACGACGTAGCGATCATGAACAAGCTGCTGATCCTGCATGCGGACCATGAACAGAACGCCTCGACCACCGCGGTGCGCATGGTCGGCAGCACGGGCGCCAATCTGTACGCCTGCATCTCCGCCGGGATCTGCGCCCTGTGGGGGGCGCTGCATGGCGGCGCCAACCAGGCCGTGGTTGAAATGCTCGAGCGGATCCAGCAGCAGGGCCTCACGGTGGATCAGGTGGTCACCATGGCCAAGGATCACAACGATCCTTTCCGGCTGATGGGCTTCGGACACCGGATTTACAAATCCTATGACCCGCGGGCCAAGATCGCCAAGCAGCTGTGCATGGCTGTGCTACAGAAAAAAAAACCGAACGATCCCTTGGTGGCCACCGCCCTGGCTCTCGAGGAACGGGCCCTGCAAGATTCCTACTTCCAGGACCGCCGGCTGTATCCCAATGTGGATTTTTACACCGGGCTGATCTACCGGGCCCTGGGCTTTCCCAAAGAGATGTTCACCGTGCTGTTCGCCCTCGGGCGCCTGCCGGGGTGGATCGCCCACTGGCAGGAGATGCACCAGGACCCGGAACAGAAAATCATGCGCCCCCGTCAGCTCTATACCGGACCGGGACCCCTGCCATTCGTGCCCATCGAGGAGCGTTCCTAGCCAATGCCTGCCTCCCGACCCCGCTCGCCCGCTACGCCCGGTGCCTGCCACTGCCCGGAGCCGGAATCAGCCCAGGCCCAAGAACTCGCTTTCCTGGAAGGAGTGCGAGCCCGACTGCCGCGGAATCCCGCCGTGCTGGCAAGCCTAGGCCACCTCTATACCGAATTGGGCCGCTTTCAGGATGGCTTGCGTGCCGATCGGGAAATGGTGAAGCTGGAACCCCGATCGGCGATCGCCTGGTACAATCTGGCCTGCAGCCTGGCGCTGACGGGACAGCCCGATGAAGCCTTTGCCTGCCTCGACAAGGCGCAATCCCTGGGCTTTGAGGATGCCGAGGGCCTGCAAGCCGACGAGGACCTGGCTTCACTCCGGACCGATCCCCGGTTTGCCTGGCTTCTAGGGCGGCTGGCGGCCGGCGAGGCCTAACCCGCTCCCGATGGCCGAAGGTCTTCGGACAGCAAAAACCGGCTTTTTGTGGCTTTTTGCCCCTTGACAGGTCAACCGCCTTCTCACATATTGTAAAATCTGGCCGTCCAACAACAACCTAATAGCATTCCCCACTAACCTTCTCTATGCCTAGTAAATCGAAGACCCCGAAGAGTGCTGCCCAACGTTCCGCTCCCCGGCACGCCGCCCGGAAAACCCGTATCAAGTCCAAACCGGCCAAACCCGCCGCTCGGCCCTCCAAAGCCAAGCCCGGCATCAAACCGTTTCGTAAGCGCGCGGCAGCACGGGCCGCGGTTCCGGCCCTGGTTCCGGCGGTTGCCGTCGTTACGAAAGGTGAGCGCAAGCATCCGGACTTCATGCAACAGGTGATTGCCCTGGCCCGCGACCTGGGCGGGAAAATCACCCTGGATGTGCTCAATGACGCCGTCCCCCATGACATCGTGGGTTCCGATGAACTGGAACGCGTGATCGAAAAACTGCGGAAGCTGGACATCGAAGTCGTTCGGGACGCCATGGACGTGGCGGCGGCACCCGCATCGGATGCCGGGTCCGGGGCGGGCAAGGCGCGCACCCCCGCGCCGCGCGCCGACAGTTCGGTGATTGATGATCCCGTCCGGATGTATCTGAAGCAGATGGGGCAGGTTCCCTTGCTCACCCGGGAACAGGAAGTGGAGATTTCCAAGCGCATCGAGGAAGCCGAAATCAATGCCAAACGGCTTCTGCATCGCTTTGGTTTCGCCCCGGCGGCCTATCTGGACATGATCGACCGACTGAAAACCTCGCGGGAACGGTTCGATCGCGTGATCAGCGACAAGCATGAAGTGGGGCGCGACAAGTATTTTGCTGGCATTCCCCGCCTGATCCGGGAAGTCGAGCGTCTCCATGCGCAGGTCCGGACGCGCTTCGTGGCCGCGAGTGCGGCGCGCCTGAGCAAGGCCGAAACCGACAAACGGCACAAGGCGCTGGGCCAGATCCGGGAAAAACTGGCCGTGCTGCTCGACCGGTTTTATTTCAAACAGAAGGCCATCGAGGATTTTGCCCCCTTGGCGGAGGTCATCTGGCAGAAGTACGACAAGCGGCGACGATTGATCCGGGACCTCGAAAAATCCAAGAGCGCGGCGAAGCGCGCCCAGGCCAAGGAAGAACGCCGGACATTGCGGCGCCTGGAAGTGGAACAGTGTCTCAGCACGGATGAATTCGAGCTTCAGCACTTTGAACTCCGCGAATGGCTGCGCAAGGGGCTCAAAGCCAAGACCGAAATGGTCGAGGCCAACCTCCGCCTGGTGATTTCCATCGCCAAGAAGTATACCAACCGCGGCCTTTCCTTCCTGGACCTCATTCAGGAAGGCAACATGGGCCTGATGAAGGCGGTCGAAAAATTCGAATATCGCCGTGGGTACAAGTTCAGCACTTATGCCACCTGGTGGATCCGACAGGCCATCACTCGGTCCATCGCCGACCAGGCCCGGACCATCCGCATTCCGGTCCATATGATTGAGACGATCAACAAGCTGATGCGGATTCAGAAGCAACTGGTGCAGGCCTTCGGCCGTGAACCCACTCCCGAGGAAATCGCCGAAGACATGAATCTGCCGGTGGATCGCGTTCGGGCGGTGCTCAAAATGGCCCAGCAGCCCATTTCGCTGCAAAGCCCTGTCGGCGACAGCGAAGACACTCATTTTGGCGATTTCATCGAGGACAAAACCGCGGAAAATCCCAGCGAGATGACCGCCTACAGCCTCCTCAAGGAACGGCTCCAGAACGTGCTCAGTACGCTGACGGACCGCGAGCAGGAGGTCTTGACCCTGCGCTTCGGTCTCGCCGATGGCTATTCCCGGACCTTGGAAGAGGTCGGCAAACGCTTCAAGGTCACCCGCGAGCGCATCCGCCAGATCGAGGCCAAGGCCCTGCGGAAAATGCGCCATCCCACCCGCATCCGCAAGCTCGAAGGTTTTTTGGAGAACGATTAATCCGCGTGGCAGAAGGAGGACCTATGAGCAGTTCCATCAAGCAGATCGTCAAGCGTGACGGCACCGTGGTCGCCTACGACCGGGACCGGATCGCCACAGCCATTTTCAAGGCCGCCGTGGCCGTCGGCGGCAGCGACCGCGCCGAGGCAGACCGCCTCGCCTTGCTGGTCGAGAAGAAACTCGAGGCCACCTTTGGCGCCGGGGCCATCCCGTCGGTCGAGGAAATTCAGGACCTCGTTGAGGAAACCCTGATCAAGGAAGGGCATGCCAAGACGGCCCGTGCGTACATCCTCTACCGCCACGAGCGGCAAATGGCCCGCGCGCAGCGGGCCTACAAGTTCGAGGCCACCGACAACATTCCCTACAAGAAGATCTACGAGGTTCTGCGCTGGAACATGGACCATGGCTGCGATACCATCGATGGCCTCAACGAGATCATCGCCTCCGGCCGGTTCCCCGATTTGATCGCCGCCTGCGAGGAGCGCTACGACCTCGAGGTCAAGACCGGCGCGGAGAAATTCATTGAACGCCTGCCGGAGGTCCGGGTCTTCTTCATCGCGGGGCCGAGTTCTTCCAGCAAGACCACCACCACGATCAAGGTCAGCGAAAAACTCGCCCAGGAAAACATGGAATTCCTGGCGATGAATATCGACCACTATTTCTTCAATCTGGAGCAGCATCCCAAGGACGAGTTTGGGGACTACGACTACGAGACGCCCCATGCCCTCGACCTGAAGTTGATCGACCGGCATATCGCCGACCTGCTGGCGGGCAAAACCATCAAGACCCCGCACTATGACTTCAAGACCGGCCAGCGCACCCTCGACGTCTACGAAATGAAACTCGCGCCCAACCAACTGCTCTTGATCGATTCCCTGCACGGCTTGTTTGGCGAGATGACTCAAAGCACCCCCGACAGCAAGAAGTTCAAGCTCTACATCGAAACCCTCGGCCAGGTGCGCAACCGCGAGGGCCTGTTCATGCGCTGGGCGGACAACCGCCTCCTGCGCCGCATGATCCGCGACAGTTGGCACCGGAACCTGCAGCCCGAGCAGACGCTGACCCATTGGCACTATGTGCGCCGCAGCGAGCTGCGCAATATCATCCCGTTCATCGGCACGGTGGATTTCCTGGTGAACAGCGCCATGCCCTTCGAACTGCCCATCTTGAAAGACCGGCTTTTCAAGTATTTCCCGCCCGCTATGGAAAAGTTCAAGAATGATCCCAAACGGCAGGATGCCTACGTCCGCGCCAAGCGCGTCTTTGAAACGCTCAAGGACTTGACGCCTGTTGCGGACGACAGTCCCGTGCCGACCACCTCGCTGCTCCGCGAATTCATCGGCGGCAGTTCCTACAAGTATTGAGCCGTTCCCATCTCCGTTCCCACCCCGCGCGTCGGCCGGAGGATCCAGAACATTCCGGTTTCGTCGTGCCCGCGTCCGTGGGGGGAGGGGCGGTCTAGGCCGTGTCCGTCCCCCGCGGAGACGGGGCAGTGCCGATGAATCAGCTCTAATATTTGCAAATATTAGAGGATTTTCAGGATCATGTATCTGGTGTCCGCCCAGTCTTCCATGGCGAGGTTTTCGCCCGGGTTGTCCCAGCCGTCACGGAGTCGTGTATTCGGGGGCTGCGAACAGGGCGGGAACGGGTTTCAGCGGGCCCGGGCGGCGAGATAGGCCCTGACGGCTTCGACGTTATTATCGACGACTTCGCAGCGGGTCGGCGCCTGGCCGAAGGCGTCCAAGATCGGGTGATGGGCCAGGTCCTGGCCCGTCGCGGTGGCAATCGCCTCCGGGAATTTCGCAGGGTGGGCGGTGGCCAGGCAGATCATGGGGTCGTCCAGTTCGTTGTACTGCTCGGCGACATATATCCCTGCCGCCGTGTGCGGATCCAGCAGGTAGTTGTGCGTCTCGTGATAGCGGCGGATCGTCTCTAGGGTGTGTTTCGTGTCGGACGAACCGGCAACGATTTCCACGTCGACGCGACCCCGGACATCGCGCGGAATTTCCATGCGACCCTCCCGGGCGAACTGCGTCATCAATCGCGAAACCGCCTGCGGATCACGCTCCACCTTGTAATAGAGCCAGCGCTCGAAGTTGCTGGCGACCTGGATATCCATGGAGGGATTGATGGACGGCACGACCGCCCCCCGCGCATAGGTCCCGGTGTTGAAGAACCGGGCCAGGATGTCGTTTTCGTTGGTGGCAAGAATAAGGCGGCGGACGGGCAAGCCCATCCGTTTGGCATACCATCCGGCGAGAATGTCACCGAAATTGCCGGTTGGCACCGCAAACTGGACCTGGTCGGCTCCGGTCTCAGCGCGGACCCGCAAGGCGGCATGGAAATAATATACAATCTGGCTGAGGACCCGCGACCAATTGACGGAATTCACGGAACCCAGGGCATAGGCATCCTTGAAAGGCAGGTCGCGGAACAGGGTTTTCATGATAAGTTGGCAATCGTCAAAACTGCCTTTGACGGCCAGATTGAACACATTGGCATCCAGCACGGAGGTCATTTGCCGTTCCTGGAGCGGACTGACGCGACCGTGGGGGTGCATAACGAAAATATGGATGCGCGGCTGGCCGCGCACACCGGCGATCGCAGCCGAGCCGGTATCGCCGCTGGTTGCCGCCAGGATGTTCAAGCGGGCGTCTCGTTCCTCGAGGATCTCCTCGAACAGCCGGCCGAGGAACTGCAGGGCGATATCCTTGAAAGCAAGGGTGGGCCCATGAAACAGCTCGAGAACATGCAAGCCGCCCACCTTGCGGATCGGTGCGATTTCCGGATGTTCAAAGGTGGCATAGGCCGCGGCAATCAGCTCCCGCAGCCGCGCGTCGCCGGGTTCGTCGGCAAACAACCGCATGATTTCAAAGGCGAGACTCGGATAATCGAGGTCTTCCCAGTCCCTCAACTGTTCAGTGACATTCGGGATGCGATCCGGGATCAGCAGGCCGCCGTCGCGAGCCAGGCCGGTCATCACGGCGTCGAAGAACGACAAGGGCGGCTGGGTGCCCCGCGTGCTGATATAGCGGATAGGATTCATTGCCGGGCATTTATATGACGGCCGCACCCGAGGTGCAAGCGTTTAGCGGCCCCGCCGGAGGGGGGCAATCCGGCACGCTCGGCAAGACAGTGGTCTGCCGGTCAGGGCAGGGGCAGGTGGAGGCACATGAACTGGCAGCCAGGAAAAAGGCAAAAATGGCGATCATCATATCTGTTTCGGACCGTACGAACTTCCGCCCGGTGGTGACAAACATCTGGAGCATGACGCCGGTGCGCACCAGCAGAGGAAGGTCGCGCTGGATGATCATCGCTTCCACCGGCAGGGGCGCGCCAAGGCCAGTATCCCGGCTACGGCGAGGCCCATCAAGATATTGGAGGCGTAACTCTCCCCCAGGGTGACATCCGCCTGGCGGCGGAATACCGCTCCAAGTGCGATGGCCAGTTCCGGCAGCGAAGTACCGAAGGCACAGAAGGTCACGCCGATGAGCAGTTCATTCATGCCCGGCGGTGGGCACCGGCGCATCCCACCGCTGATTCCGCGCATCATCGAGGGTACCCCGGAAGTAAGGGTAATACGCCGCAATCAGGATCAACCCGTCCATGCAGCTGATTCAACCATCCACGGACAGGGCCAGCAGCAGGGCCGCACTTACAATCATCCAGCTGGACTCCCGTTCCCGACTGGTTGGCTCCACGACAATCGGTTGCCAGAGGGCACACACGCCGGCGACGAACGTGAGGGTGACGAAGTTTGAGCCCACGATGTTGCCCATCGCCGCAGCGGGCTGGCGTTACATGGAAGCGAACAGGGACACACAGAACTCGGGCAGCGAGGTTATGACCGCACGTCACTACCAGTGGCGATACCTGGAGCCGGGACGCAGCATGGGCACGCGGCAATGAACGGACTCGGTGTCCGCCCACAACATTATGATTCCCATGGCAAATCACAGGATGAACCACATCCTGGGCGAAGCACTTTCATCTGTGATTTTCGAATATTCCGATCGCTGGTGCGCTTCATGTCCAGGTCCCGTCTGAATCTCTGCAAAACTGGATCACAAAGCCCGGGCGAGGATTTCAGACAATTCGTCCAGCGTCAGGGGGATGGGGTTGGCCTTGGTGCTGGAGGCCGCAGTGGCCCGCTCGGCCAAGACCGGGATATGGGTTGACGTGAGGCCGTATGCACCCAACCGTGGAATTTTCAATTCGACGATCAGTTCCAGCACCCAAACCGCGGCCTCCTCCGGCGGGGCGCACTCCGAGCCCGTCAGTAGCCGCGCCACCTCGGCGTATCGCGCCAGCACCGGACTTTGGGGCCGGCGCGCGCGCAGGGCCGCGATGTTGATGTTCATCACGTGCGGCAGCAATGCGGCGCAAACCGCGCCATGCGGAGCCGGAAACATGCCGCCGACGGGGCCGGCCAGTCCGTGGGCCGCACCCAATCCCGCATTGGCAAGGGCCAGACCGCCGAACAAACTGGCCATGGCCATGTCTGCGCGGGCGGCCGCATCCTTGCCGGTCGTGCAAGCCCGGCGGAGCGAACGGGCCACGCGCCCGATCCCCGCGCGGCAGAGCGCGTCTGTCAATGGATTGGCGCGGATTGAAGTCAAGGGCTCAATGAGCTGAGTCAAGGCGTCGAGGCCGGTGCTGGCGGTGATGTCCGGGGGCAAGGCATACGTCAGTTCCGGGTCCACAATGGCGATCCGGGGCAAGAGCGTGGGCCCGCGCAAACTGGCCTTCACTCCGTGTTCGGGTGAGACCAGCACCGCATTGTGGGTCACTTCGGAGCCTGTGCCGGCGGTGGTGGGGATCGCGACCGACGGCAGGGACGGCTTGGCTAGCGGCAGCCCGCGCCCAATGACCTCCAGATGGTCGAGGGGATCGCCCCCATTGGCGGTCAGTGCGGCGATGGCCTTGGCGGAGTCGAGAGCGCTGCCCCCGCCAAAGCCAATCACCAGATCGCATCGGGAGGTTGTTGCTTGCACCACCCCTTGGCGCACAGTCGCAAGGGTCGGTTCGACCGTGACCGGAAAGATGACATGGGCGAGGCCTTGATCATCCAAGGCCGACAACAGCGCCGCCGCGCGGGATGAATCGCCGCTGGTAACGACCAAGGCGCGGGAGCCAAGTTCCCGCGCCAGGGGGGCGGCTTGGCGGAGTGTGCCGGGCCCGAAGAGGATGCGTTGCGACGTGGCAAATTCGAAGATCATGCGCGGCGGATGCCGGTCACCAGCCCTCGTCCGGCGGAAACAAGTTGGTGAATTTTACGCTGCTTCGCGGAACGGCCATCATGTCCGCCACGCTATCGCGCCAGCAAAGGTAATGGGCGGTTTCCTTGTGCGCCGCGGGAGCGTCGGCAGTGCGATAGCACTCCACCAGTACGAACCGCGTCGGATCATCCGCCTGCTGGACGACATCAAACCGGGCGATACCGGGTTCCTGGACGCTCTGTCGGGCGTTTTCCATGGTGGCCGCGCGGAAAGCGTCAATGTATTCCGGTTTAACCTGCACATGAACGTGGACAACCAGCATGGAATTTCCTCTGGGCCCGGGTGGTTATTCCTTAAGCGTTATGGACAACTGGCCGTCTTGGATGCTCAGGGCTTCAATGCCGTCGGCCAAAGCCTGCCAGAAGCCCGCCTCGCCGCCGAATTCCTGAATGATGTCGATGTTCTTCAGTCCGCCCAGCCAGGCATTGGGCAGGGCCACGCCCATGATCGAGACGCCGCGGAGCATGAGGACGGGTTTCCCGTTGGCGTAGCTGAATTCAGCGCCGGTCTTCACGCGCAGGGTTTTGCCGCCCAGGATCGGGATATCCTCATCAAGGGGAATCAGCAATTTGGCGCTGATGAGATTCCGGGACAGGTCAATGGCCAGCTTGTCGGCCAGATCGGTGTTATTTGCCAGCAGGGCATTGAGTTCCTTTTCGGAGAAGCGAACGGTCCGGTCGGCGTCGGTTTCGGAATAGGCTTCGGGTTCCAGCGTGCCGCTGTCGGCCGGTGCCAGGCTCTGGGCTTCTGCCGTGAAATCCAGGCAGTCCAATTTGGCTTGGAGAACTTGCTCCTCGCACGCGTTGAGTTGCACCGGCTTAAACGGCGGCGGGAACAGGACCATCTTCACGATGAAAAATGTAACGACCGCCGTCAGGACGACGGCCACGAGAACCGCCAGGAAAAGATGCAGGCAGCCGAAGCGGCGCGGGGCGGCGGGCGGAGGCAGGGGTGGAGTGGTTTCAACGGCGTCATTCATGGCAGAATACCTTTACCTGTTGGGGAGGATAGTACCCGGAATCCCATTCAACAATCCGAAAGCGTTTGGCTCGAAAATCGGAAATGGTGCCCGGGGCGGGAGTCGAACCCGCACAACCTTTCGGTTAAGGGATTTTAAGTCCCTTGCGTCTGCCATTTCGCCACCCGGGCTTGACCAGTACTGTCGCAAATTACCGATTGGGTGCCAATTGCGCAACAATGACCGGTGGAAGGGGACGGGTTTGAAGTCATTCGCTGCAGGGGATGTCGTGGGCTTCGCCGCGGCCGGGCAGAATCAGGTTCAGCAACACGCCGACCAGTCCGGCAAGTCCGATGCCGCCGAGACAGAAGCGACCGCAGGTCACGGTCATGTCGCCGATTCCGGAGGTTAGAATGACGGAAGCGATGACCAGGTTACGAGAGCGGGACATGTCCACGTGCGCTTTGACAAGGGAATTGATGCCGATGGCGGCGATCATGCCGAACAGGAGGAGCATGATCCCACCCATGACCGGGCCGGGGATGGTGCGCATGATGGCTCCCAGCTTGCCGGCAAAAGCAAGTACGATCGCGGTGACCGCGGCAATGCGCATCAGGACGGGATCAAAGGCCTTGGTGAGGGCCACTGCCCCGGTGACTTCGGAATACGTGGTGTTTGGCGGCCCGCCGAGCAGGCCCGCCAGCGAAGTGGCGAGGCCATCGCCCAGCAAAGTGCGGTGGAGTCCGGGACGGACCAGATAGTTTCGGCCAGTGACGGAGGAAATGGCGAGGATGTCGCCCACGTGTTCAATGGCCGGAGCGAGGGCAACCGGCAGCATGTACAAAATGGCCGCGGGATCGAATCGCGGCAGGGCAAATGAACCGTTTTCGCGCGCCAGGGTCCAGGGCAACTGGAACCAGTGTGCTTCGTGGATGGGGGTGAAATCGACCACACCCATGATCAGCGCCACGAGATAGCCGGCAATGATGCCGCAGAGGATCGGGATCAGGCTCAACAGCTTTTTACCGTACATGACAGCCCCCACGGCCGTCAGCAGTGAGCAGGCGGCCAAAACCAATGCCCGGCTTTCCGGTGGGCCGGAGCCACTGAAACTACGCGTCATGCCGACCGCCACCGGGGCGAGTTTCAGACCGATGACCATGATGACGGGACCGGTAACGATGGGCGGCAGGTAGCGGTTGAGTAGGTTGGCCCCGCCGAGTCGTGCCATGACGCTGAACAGGAGATAGATCAACCCGGTACAGAAGAGGGCACCAAAGGTGGCACCGGGGCCGAATGCCTTCATCGCGTATTGAATGGGCGCGATGAACGCAAAGGAACTGGCGAGAAAGATCGGGACGGATCCGCCGGTAATGGCATGGAACAGCAGCGTGCCGGCGCCGGCCGTGAACAGGGCAATGGATGGATCCAGCCCTGTCAGCAGGGGCACCAGGATCAGCGCACCAAATGCGACGAACAGCATTTGAATGCCCAGGATAGTCTTCCGGGCGGTGGTGATCGCATCCATGGCGTGACCCTTCTGCTTGAAAGTGTTTTCATCATAGCGCGAAGAGTACCCAAAGCAAAAAGATTCCGAAGCTCGCCCGCCGCGCGGCCGGAGACCAGCATGCGGATGGTCCCGCCGGGACGGGATCAGGACCAGGCGAGCATCTGCTCGATGGCGCGGCGGGCGCCGGAAGCGATTGGTTCTTCCACCTTGATTGCGGGGGCCAGATTGCGCAAGACAAACAGGACCTTGTCCAGGTTGATGCGCTTCATGTTGGGGCAGACGGCGAAGGGGGAGACGCGGTGAAAAGTTTTGCCGGGATTGTCCTTCCGCAGGCGGTGCAGCATGCCTTCCTCAGTGGCGATGATGTATTCCTGGGCCGGATTTTCCCGCACGAACGCCCACATCTGGCCGGTGGACAGGACTTGGTCGGCGAGCGCGCGCACAGGCGGGGGGCATTCGGGGTGGGCGAGAACAAGCGCGCGCGGACGGGCGGCCTTCAGCTCCAGGATTTCCCGGGGGTGGATGCGGGCGTGGGTGGGGCAATAGCCGGGCCACAGGATCAGCTTTCGGCCGAGGCGTTCCTCGACCAAGCTGCCGAGATGCTGGTCGGGCACGAACAGCACTTCGTGGTCGGCATAGTGCTGGACGATCTTCACGGCGTTGCCGGAGGTGCAGCAGCAGTCGCTTTCTGCCTTCACCTCGGCGGTGGAGTTCACATAGCAGACCACCTTGGCGCCGGGATGCTGGGCCTTGAATTCCCGCAACTGGTCACCGGTGATCATGTCGGCCATGGGGCAGCCGGCCCGGGCGTCGGGCAGCAGAACCGTTTTGCCGGGATTGAGGATGGCGGCGGTCTCGGCCATGAAATGCACACCGCAGAACACAATGACACCGGCCGTGATTTCCGTGGCCTTGCGGGAGAGTTCCAGGGAATCCCCGAGGAAATCGGCGATATCCTGCACCTCAGGGAGCTGATAGTTGTGGACCAGGATGACGGCGTTGCGTTCGGCCTTGAGCCTCTGAATTTCAGCGGCGAGATTCATATTCGCTTGGGAATATCCATTATCTCCTGGCGAATGTCCGCAAAAGCCTCCACGCGGGAATTGGCCGGGTCCGGGGTGGCATGGCTTCGATTTACTCCAACGACTTCACGGCCGCCACGGCTGTCGGGGCGTCGATGCCGAAATACTGCCAGAGTTCGAGATGCCCGTCGGACGGAGCGATGCGCGGATCGGTGATGCCCAGATGCGCCAGGGGAATTTGCCGGCCCTGAGCGGCGCCGCGAACCAGGCCGGCAAATCCGCGGATACCCGTTGCCGGGGTGCCGATGAGCCCGTCTTCAATCGTCACCAGTCCGCGGGGATATTGCTGGAAGAGGGCGTCCAGCCGGCCGTCATCCAGGGGCAGGCCGTTGACGACCCAGGCGTCGACGGGCAGGCCTGCGGCGGACAACTGGTCGGAGGCTTCTGCAGCGACAAAAGCAGTTGCGCCGAAGGCCAGCAGGGCTTTTTTCGCTCCCGACCGGGTGCGGAGCCGGGTGACGTCGGTCCAGGGGCTGTCGGCGTTCCAGAACGGCTTCTTCGTGACCGGATCCGCCAGCACGGGAAGATTGTCGCGCGGAATACCGACAATGTGCGCGCCGTAGCGGGAGGCCAGGTCGCAGATGGCCACCAGGGCGGCGCGGGCATCGGCCGGAGCATAGAACCGGTCCAGATAAGGCAGGTAGCCGAGGGCGAGGTTGATCCAGTCGAGGGACCAACCGGAAAAATGGTCGCGACCGGTACAGGAACCGACATGGGAGAGGTGGAAGGTGACGTTGAGCCCTTCGTTCGCCCCGGTGAGGTTCCGCTGGTAGCGCCACATTTCGAATCCTTCCCGGGCGATGCCTTCAAAGAAGGCCCCGAACGTGGCAAATACGACCAGCTTGGGATCCGGGGTGGACATGGCCAGTCCGTTCGCCAGGAACGTGGCGATCTGCTCTTCAATGGAGAGCTGGAACTGGTGATCGGAATCAAGGGCCTTGAGCGCGAGATCGACCTTGGTGGACGGGGCCAGGTCGCAATCAATTACGAACATGGACTCGGGGTGGGTACGGGCCACGAGTTCGTAGGCGACAGCCACGCCGGCCCGCGGCGAAATCCACTTGCCCCCGGGCGCGGGCAACGCGGCCTCGGCTTTGGCCAGGGATTCGGCGGGAATGACCAGGTTTTCGGCGCCGGGCGCGGGCCGGGCGCGGGTGGTGATGGAGACGGGCGGCAGGTCATGCCAGCGCGCAAGGGCTTGCTGGTGGGCTCGGGAAAGCTGCAGCATGGGATTGGCCAGCAGCGCGTCCAGGTCGCGGCCCTTCATATGCCCGTCATGATGGGCCTTGCCGCCGGGCAGGCCGTTGACGAGGAAGAGGCATTCGAGCATGGAGGGGACATCACGGTAGCTCATCAGACAGCCGGGCAGCCAGACGGGGGTATCGAGCGCCACACCATGGCGGGCGGCGAAGCCAGCCAGATCGGTTGAGATGCCGAAGCGTTCACCGATGTCCGCGAGGGGCACATCGTGGCGGCCAACCGGATAAATCAGAGCCGGCAGGCCGTCACGGGCGAGAGCGCGAGCTTCGCGCAGAGCTTGCCACAAGCCGGCGGTATCATACAACGACGGCGTTTCCAGGATCTGGATGCCGAGGGCCTCGATGACCGGACGGGGGTCGGTGCCGGCGATCTGCTGCGTCGTGCCGGAGAGCTGGATCCCGTTGCGATGCATGATAAAGGTGACTGGGGCCTTGAGGGTGCGGGCCGCATGAAAGCCGTTGAGGGCATGGCCGGCAAGCCAGCCGGCATCGCCGCAATGGCAAATGACCCAGGCATCGGCCCCGTAGGCGGCGCGCTTGCCAAGGGCCTGCCCGGCGGCGGCCGCAATCATCACCCCGAGCCGTCCGCCATTGAGTTGGGTGCCGCCCGGCAGCCAGGCGACATGGCCGGGACAATCGAGCCCGCGGCGGAAGGTGTCGATCACCCGCTGGCGGTCCAGAAAACCCAGAGTGGCAAGCGCAGCATAGTAACCAATGGAGGTGTGGGCGTTTTCAATTGTAAAATCGCGCTCGGCACGGTTAACCAGCGCCAGGGTCATCAACAACGGGGGGATCAAATCGAGGGCGCCTCCCATGTGGTCCACTTCATTGATTTTGGCCAGGGAAGCGACGGCTTCAATGGCCAGCCGGGCGGCCTCGATCTGCAGGGCTTCGAACAGGACGATGTCATTGTCGGAAAGCCGGGAAATCTGCTCGACGTCGAGCTGCAAGGGGGGAATGGAGGACACGACCTCGCGACGCATGTACAGGGAGTCGGCCAGAAGCGCGCGATTGCGTTCTTGCTGGCACAAGGCAGGGGAGGGGCTGGTATTCATAGCGACAGATTGTGCCGTAAGCGGCAGGGGGAGTCAATGATGCCCGCCCTCGCGTCAGGGGTGGGCAAATCTGTACTGGAATGCAAGAATTAAGCCGGAAGGCTGGACTTCGCGAATCGGAGTCGCAGCGGAATACCGGGGCAAGAAAAAAGCCCGGCTTGCGCCGGGCTTGGTAAGGCTTGATGAACCTTGCAGCAGTCGAATGCTATTGAGGGATCGGAATGGCTTCTTCGGCGGCCTCCACCGCGTCTTCGCTGGCTTCCGCTGCCTCTTGGCCGTCATTCGCTGCGGTCTCGGCAGCTTGTTCTACGGTTTCGGATGTGGTTTCCTGAGCGGATTCGACGGCCCCGCCGATCGCCTCCTGGGTGGATTCGACGGCGCCGGCGGCGGCCTCCTTCACTTCTGCGCCGACTTCGGCGGCCTGTTCCATGGCCCCGGCGGCGGCCTCCTTGGCATCTCCAGCCATTTCAGCGGCCTTCTCCATGGCGCCGGCCGTGAACTCCTGGGTCTTTTCGACGGCCTCGCTAACGGCTTCCTGGGCGGATTCGACGACACCAGCGGCGACCTCCTTCACTTCCGCGCCGACTTCGGCGGCCTGTTCCACGGCGCCGGCGGCGGCCTCTTGCGCGCTTTCCACGGCATCAGCCGTTACGGCCTTGGCGTCCTGGAACAAATCCTTGGCTTTGTCCGCCACGCTGTCGGCGGCTTCCTGGGTGCTTCCCGCCGCCTGATCCGCGGTTTTCCGGTCGCAACCTGATCCCATCCACGCGAGCACAAGGGCAATCATCATCCAACGGCTCATTCTCATTGCTTTATCCTTTCTATTTCGGAAACAACCACACGCACGCCACTTATTGTATAGGTTTTGTTTCCGGGCCGGTGATCATGGACCTGTTGGCAGGCATAGTCAATGGCCATTGGAAATCGAAAGCCCGGCTTGCGCCGGGCATGAGCAGAACCGTCAGGGGGGGGCAGGGGCTACTCAGCACCTGTCTCGGAGGGAACCGGTTGTTCAACTTCCTCCTCCACGGAGTACTGGGCGGCACCAGCGGAGTCCTCAACGGCAGACTCAACGGTTTCCGTTGTCCCCTCCGCCGCTTCCTCTAGGGCCGATGCTTCGGCATCCACCGTTTCGCCAACAGCTTCGAGAATTTCTTCGGCGGGTTGGACTGCCGGTGCTTCCTCGGCCGCAGGTTCAGCGGCGGCGGACGCCTCGATCACCGGTTCATCGGTCACAGCGGCGGCAGGTTCCGGGGCGGCCTCGGCGGCGCCTTCGAGTTCGGGAGCGGCTTCCTCCTCCGGGGGCGGCTGGTCGAAACGCTCGATGCGGGCATTTTGGCGCAAGTCATCCATGAATTGCTTGACTGCGTCCTGCTGGTTCTGAGCCACGAGCATTTCGCGGATGCGTTCCTTGACCTCGGCAAAATCCAGCGTCCGGGCTTCCTTATGCTCGGAGACCTTGATTAGGTGGTAGCCGAACTGGGTTTCAACGATTTCCCCAACGGAACCGACCGGCTGCGTGAACGCGGCATCTTCGAAGGGGGCGACCATCTGGCCCCGGCTGAAGGCGCCCAGGTCGCCGCCGGTGCTGGCGCTGGGGCAATCAGAGTTGGCCTTGGCCAGCTCGTTGAAATCGCCGCCTGCGAGCACCTGCTGGCGGAGGCCTTCCAGGCGTTCGCGTTTGGCGGTCTTGGCCGCCTCGTCGTCGGCCGGATCCACCTTGATCAGGATGTGGGCGGCCGAGACGGACTCCTCCTGGCTGAATCCATCCTTGTTCTCATCATAGAATTCCTGGATGGCCGTTTCCGTGGGCTGGGCCAGACTTTCCGCCTTCGCCAGGACCATCTTGCGGATGGACATTTGTTCACGGACTTCGGCCTCGCTCATCCCGGTTTCGGCGAGAACATCCTCGAGGGTCTTGCCCGAAGGCAGCCCCTCGGTCAATTCGGCCTTGATCTCATTGAACTCGGTATCGGAGAGGCTGATGCCCTGCTTGGCGACCTCGTCCAGCAGGATGCGGCGCATGATGAGTTCCTCAACGATGCGTTCGCGTAGTTGGGGCAGTGCGGATTCCAACTGGTCCGGGCGGATCTGGCTTCCCGCTTGCTTCATGAAAAGGTTGAGTATCTTGTGGATATCCCCGGCGGTAATGTCGTGGTCGTTGACTGAGGCCACGACAGCAGCGGCCTCGTCCGCGGACAGTTCCGGCAATTCAACGGCCGGCGCGGGCATTTCAAAGGCCTCGAAAGCGCCTTCGGCGCCGGCGGGCGCGCCTTTCAGGTCAGCTTCTGCGGGCGCGGCAGGCGGCAATTCGGATTCGGGGGGCGTCGACTTGTTGCAGCCGGCCGCCATCAGACTCAGGGCCAGGGCCGCCAGCATCGAATAGGCAGCGTGTTTCATGGGGACCATCCTTTCCGTTGGGTTGACTAAAAATCCGGCGGTTCCGGCAGATATGCCACGTTTAACCAAATAGTATGGGACCGGGCGGAGGGGAAGTCAATCCCGGCCGGGCGGCGTGGTGAACGGGGTGGGCCCGAGAGCATCAGGCGGACTCATCCGGGCCGGGGGCATCCGGCTCCAGTTCCCCTTCCGGTGCGTATTCCACGAGGGAAATCACCACCCGCTTGCGCCCCTCGGCGTCTTCGTTCTCCGAGTGGGTGCGGATATCGGGGCAGTCCTTGAGGGCCTGATGAATGATGCGCCGTTCCATGGCGTTGAGCAGCGGCATGCGGCAGGGTCGACCGTTCTGGCGCACGCGGGCCAGAGCCTCGTTGGCATCGGCCAGCAGCTTTTCCCGGCGACGGGCACGGTATTGCCCCGCATCCACCACGCAGTAGGGCGATTCTTCGTACTGGCGGGAAAACAGCCGGTTGAGCAGGAATTGGATGGCGTCGAGGGTCTGCGAGTTCCGGCCGATGATCCGACCGGCATCGGCGGTCTCGATCTGGAAGAAGATTTGGCCGTCCGCCACGGCCGACTCGATGCGTGCATCCGCGAATTCCAGCAGACGCAGCAGATTCGTCAGAATGGTTTGGGCGGACTGGAGATAATCCTGTAACGTGGGAGATGAGGTCATTCCTGTTCTTTCGCCGTTTGCAATTTGACACATTTATGTATGCTCATTGCCGCGGAAAGACCAGTCAAATTTACACCTTTCGAATGAGAATAAATCCACCCCCCCCGAAAACAAACGTCCCCCGGCGCCGGTCGCGGGTGCCGACCACGATCGGTCTGGCCGTGATTCTGCTCGCGGGGCTGTGGGCCACCGCCTATCTCGGCGCCGAGGCGCGGGTGCGGCGCGCAACGGCGCAGATCGTGCGGCTGGTGGAGAAAAAAGCAGACGAATCGCCCGTGGCCCTGGGATTGGATGCACACCGGCTGGGCGGATACCTGGGCGCCTCAGCCGGACTCACCCTGGAGGGCTGGGGGCAACTGGCGGCGAACCGCCAGGAGATTGTCCAGCTTTTCACCCAAACCCGGCAATCCTTCGCGGTGATTTCCTTTGCGCAACCGGTCATTGCCACGGACGGACCGCGCCCAGGCGAAGTGCGGGCCCGGGTTTCGGCCCGATACCGTCTGGCCGATGCCAGCGGCGAAGCCGTCGAAGGCCGCGGCCGCGCCGAATTGCGCTGGGTCAAGGGACCGAATGGCTGGCGGATTGAACAGGCCACCCTCTGGACCAGCGATCCGGAATTCGGAGGGCAACCGTGAATTCCGTGCAGCTCTGGATGAAGGCCGTTCGGCCCTATGCCTATTCCGCCAGCCTGGTACCCGTGGCCATCGGCGGCCTGCAAGCACGGGCCGCCGGCGCGGTTTTTTCCGGATGGCGTTTCGGTGTCTCGCTGGTGGCGGGCCTGTTGCTGCATACCGCTGCCAACCTATGGAATGATTACTATGATTTCCGTCACGGCGTGGACCGCAAGGGACGCGGGGAGGGCAGCGGGGTGCTGGTGCATGGCGAGATGACGCCGGCCCGCTGTTACCGAGGCGCCGTGATCAGCGCGGCGCTGGCCCTGATGGGCGGGCTTTGGCTGGCGTGGCAGGTGGGGTGGGCACTGATCTGGCTGGGCGCAGCCGGGTTGGTCGGTGCCTGGGCTTATTCGGCGGGCCCCTGCAGCCCCAAGCATCATGCCCTGGGCGAGGTCTGGGTGTTTTTGATGATGGGCGCGGGTATGACCCTGGGCGGATACATGGCGCAAACCGGACGCTTTTCCTGGAGTGCCATCGCCGCCGGTGTGCCCGCGGCGCTGTTGATGACGCTGTTGCTCTACACCAACAATCTGCGCGACCTTTCCTCCGACCGCGCCGCGGGTTTGCACACCCTGGCCATGCAGTTGCGCCCGACCGAAGCAAAACTTCTGGCGGGCGTGTTTCTGGCGGTTCCGTACCTGATGACCGGCCTCATGGCCGCCACCCGCCTGCTGCCAATGGCGACGCTGGCGGCGCTGCTGACCTTGCCCCTTGGCGTGGCCTGGTTCCGGGGCGTCTGGACGGGCCCGGTGGCGGAGCCGCACGTAGTGGGCATGGCCCGGCTTCACCTTCTGTTCGGCCTCCTGTTTGCCGCGGGCCTGTGGTGGGGCGGCTGAATATCCCGGAGAACACGTTATGAATCCAGTCCAAATCCTGCAGCAGCTCGTTGCCATTCCCAGCGTGAATCCCGCCCTGGCCGATGACGACGCCATTCGCGGCGAAAGCCGCATGGTCGACTTTCTGGAACCCTGGTTTGCGCAGCGGGGATTTCGCACGCAACAGATCGGGGCCACCCCCGGGCGGCCGAACCTCCTGGTCCGCCGCGGTCCGGCCGCCCCGGAGAAAATCCTGCTGTTTGAATCGCACCTGGACACGGTGGGCGTGAACGGGTTTGAAGGCGATCCTTTCAAATTGCGGGAGTCCGCTGGGCGGCTGCACGGCCGCGGGGCTTGCGACACCAAGGGGCCGCTGGCCGCGTTTCTCGCCGCACTGGATGAAGACGTTTTGGCGGCCCTGACGGATGCGCGGGTGGAGGTGGTTTGGCTGGGAGCCATCGGCGAAGAAACCGGCAACCTCGGCGCAGAAGAGGCGGTGGCCGCCGGCCTGCGGGCGGATGAATGCCTCGTGCTGGAACCCACCAGCCTGCGCATTGTGCATGCCCACAAGGGGGTCTGCTGGTTCACGGTCACTACGCGCGGCCGTGCCGCACATGCTTCCGACCCCGCCCGCGGCGACAACGCCATCCTCAAGATGCCCGCGGTCTGGCGCATCCTCGAGGAAGAGGCGGCCGAGGCCGCCGCACGGCACCCGGGCCACATCCTGGGTGCGCCGACGGTCTCCGTAGGCACGATTCACGGCGGCACCGGGACCAATGTCGTCCCTGACCGCTGTGAAATCCAGGTGGACCGCCGGCTGCTGCCCGGCGAAACCGCCGCGGACGTGCTTCCCGACCTGCGTGCGCGCCTGGCGGCAGTGCCCGGCGGCGTGGAAGTGGCCTTATTAAAGGACGGATTGCCCTTTCATACCGCTCTCCAGGCCCCGCTGGTCCGCCGCTTTTGCGAGGCCTTGACCGCCGCCGGCCAGCCGCCGACCGTGGAAGGCGCGGCCTGGTGCAGCGATGCCGGGGTTCTGTCATCCGCTTGCGCCGAAACCATCGTCTGGGGGCCCGGGGCCATCGCCCAGGCCCATACCGTCGATGAATACATCGAGTCGGCCGCCCTCGCCGCGGGACGCGACACCCTGCGCCGGTTTCTGCTCGCGACTGCACTCCATTTGTAACGGGATTGTTCGGGCGGGCTCCATATCACCATCCGGGGCAGAGCAAGCAGACAACTTCGCTCCCACCAGGCAAGACCGCGGGAAGCGCAATAATGGCCGCATAGGTGATTCCGAATAGGGAGGCGACGCCAATCCCCTTGTCCCCGCGCTCCAAAATAGCCAACCCGGGGAGACGGCATATCCTGCAAGCGGTTGTTGAACTAAGCCGCTACGCGGCAGTTGAGTAATTAGGCGGCTGTCGTTCCGATTCACGGGGGGCATCATACCTAGGAGGCGGGTGGACAATCAAGTCCGTCCGCAATCCAGGAGAACCGACATGA
>Ga0209722_1000386_pt1 | contig 50043 bp, 34 predicted proteins | sample BioC12SIPDNA_2_FD_185745 | JGI IMG/M metagenome (GOLD analysis project Ga0209722, IMG submission 185745) | Anaerobic biogas reactor microbial communites from Washington, USA - Biogas_R1_A C12 SIP DNA (SPAdes) (version 2) | ecosystem: Engineered > Bioreactor > Anaerobic > Unclassified | place... | reverse complement strand
AGTCCAGGGGGCCTATGGCCTCCTCCACCGCCTTCACCACCGCTCCCCGGCTTACCAGGGCCTCCACCCTCTCGATAAGGGGCTGGAGGAATTCATCGTGCTTCAGGTAGGGAACGGCGCCCCGGACACAGTCGTGGGCAGCCGTGGTCCCCGCGCCGGGCTTCAGGAGACGGCTGAAGTCCAGGGCCTGGGAGCCCGCCAGCAGCTCGATGGCCACCACCTTTCGGGCGTTGTCAAGGATGGAGAGCCCCTTGCGGGCCGAGTAGGCCCCCATGGAGACGTGGTCCTCCTGGTTGGCCGACGTGGGGATGGAATCCACCGACGACGGGTGGGCCAGCACCTTGTTCTCCGACACCAGGGCCGCCGAGGTGTACTGGGCGATCATGAATCCGCTGTTCAGGCCGCTGTTCTCCACGAGGAAGGGCGGAAGGCCCGAAAGGCTCGTGTCCACCAGCCGTGCCTGGCGCCGTTCGGAAATGCTCGCCAGCTCCGCCACGGCAATGCCGAAGAAGTCCATGGCCAGGGCGAGGGGCTGCCCGTGGAAATTTCCGCCGCTGATGGCAACTCCGTCGTCGGGGAAGATGATGGGGTTGTCGGTGACGGAGTTGATCTCCACCTCGAGAACTCCCCGGACGTAGCCGAGGGCGTCCCGGGTGGCGCCGTGGACCTGGGGAACGCACCGGAGGGAGTAGGCGTCCTGCACCTTTCCGGATTTGAACTTTTCCAGGATCTCGCTTCCCTCGATGAGCCTGCGGATGTTCCCCGCCACCCGCCCCTGGCCGTTGTGGGGCCGAAGGGCGTGGGTCCGCGGATCAAAGGCGAAGGGAACACCGTGGAGAGCCTCGATGGAGAGGGCCGCCGCGATGTCGGCGGTCTTGGCCAGGCACTCGGCGTCCAGCAGGGCAAGCACCGCCATGGCCCCCATGGAGGCCGTGCCGTTGTTGAGGGCCAGCCCCTCCTTCGCGCCGAGCTGCACGGGAGAGAGCCCCGCCATCTGGAGCGCCTTTGCCGCCGCCATGGTCCGGCCCTTGTACCGCACCGACCCGTGGCCGATGAGGGGGAGGGCCAGGTGGGACAGCGGACAGAGGTCGCCGCTGGCCCCCACCGATCCCTGGCAGGGGACCACGGGGTGGATTCCAAGGTTCAGCAGGTCGACGAACTGGTTGAGGACGGCGAGGCTGATGCCCGAGTGCCCCCGGACCAGGCTGTTGATCCGCAGCAGCATCATGGCCCTGGTGATGTCCTCGGGGAAGGGGGCCCCCACGCCGCAGGCGTGGCTCTTCAGCAGGTTCTCCTGAAGCAGCCGCCGGTCCTTCCGGGAGATGTTCACCGAGGCGAGGTCGCCGAAACCGGTGGTGATGCCGTAGACCACATCGTCGGAGTTCTCCCAGGCCCTGACCGCCGCCGATGAGGCCTCCACCCTCCGGACGGTCTCCTCGTCCAGTTCCACGGCCCATCCCCTGCGGGCGACGTTCGCCACGTCCTCCAGGGTGAGGGACATGCCGTCGAGGCGCACCTTCCTGCTCTTGTCCGCCGTCTTCACCGGATCTGCTCCCCTTTCTTGTAAACGCCCTCCACGGCGGAAACACCCGCATGGTAGGCGAGAATGGCCGGAGTCTCCCCGTCGAGGAGCAGGAAATCCGCCTGCTTGCCCGGCTCGAGGGTTCCGCAGACCGTCCCCATGCCCACCGCGCAGGCGCTGTTCTTCGTTGCTGCCGTCAGGGCTTCCTCCACCGTGAGCCCCATGGCCATCACCGCCAGCCCGAAAACAAAGGGCATGGACTCGGTGAAGGACGACCCGGGGTTGCAGTCCGTGGCCAGAGCCACCGGAACCCCGTGTTCGATCATGGCCCGGGCCCGGGCGAAGGGTTTTCTCAGGCTGTAGGCCGTGGCCGGAAGGAGAATGGCCGTGGTCCCGCTTTTCGCCAGGGCGTCAATCCCCTCGTCGCTCGCCGCGAGAAGGTGCTCCGCCGAGACGGCCCCCATCCGGGCGGCCAGGGCAGCGCCGCCGGTGTCGTGGACCTCGTCGGCGTGGACCTTCAGGCCGAGGCCCCTCCGGGACGCTTCGGCGAGGATCCGCTCCGTCTGGGAAAGGGAGAAGACCCCCTCCTCGCAGAACACGTCGCAGAACCGGGCGATCCCCTGCTCCTCCACCGCGGGGAGCATCTCCTCCACGAGCAGGTCCACGTAGCCGTCGCCGTTGCCCCGGTACAGCTCGGGGACGGCATGGGCGCCCATGAAGGTGGGGACCACGTCCAGGGGAGTCTCCCGCCCCACCCTCCGGATCACCGAGAGCATGCGCAGTTCCGTCTCCGTGTCCAGCCCGTAGCCGCTCTTCATCTCCACCGTGGTGGTCCCGAGAGAGAGGGCCGAAAGGGCCAGGACCAGGGTGTTCTCGAACAGGTCGTCGTCGGATGCCTCCCGGACGCTCCGCACGGAGGAGAGGATTCCCCCTCCCTTCCGGAGGATCTCAAGGTATGGAGTCCCCGCGAGACGGAGGGAAAACTCCTCCTCCCGCCTCCGGGCGAAGCACATATGGGTATGGGGGTCGACGAAACCGGGAATGACGCACCGCCCGCCGCAGTCGATCTCCTCGTCGAAGTCCGCGCCGGACAGGGACGAAAAGATCTCCTCCTCCGGCCCCACGGCCTCGATCAGGCCGTCCCCCACCACCATGGCGCCCCGGGGAATATAACGGACAGTCCCCTGGTCCTTCCCCGCCGAGGGGGAGGACCCTTCCGGGGTATAGATCCCGGCGTTCCGCACAAGCTTCATGATCATTCCGCCCCGTCCCCCATTCCGAGAAGCTTCAGCTCCAGCACCTGGTCGGGGTCGAAATCCTTCACCTGGAGATAGTAGGCCGCACTGTCCAGAAGGGCCTGGGCGGGGATCATGCCGTAAATCTCCGTCTCCACCACCTCCACGCCCCACCGCCGGGCCTCCATGCGGATCAGTTCCAGCACCCTGTAGAGGGCGTTCTTCTGGTAATCCACGATATTCATGCTCACCTGGGTCATGCCCCGCTCGGACAGGGCCACGCCCATGCCCTTCACGTGGCAGAAGCCCCCGCTCGACGCCCGGACGAAGGTGCCGATCTTTTTCGCTATCTCCTCGTCGGCGGTGTTGAGGTTCACGTTGAAGGCCACGAGAAACTGTCGTGCCCCGATGACCGTGGCCCCCGCCGTGGGGTGGAGTGACGGGCCGCCCACGTCGGGCCGCCGTTCCGGAGTGACGGATTCCACTTTCAGCACCTCGTACTGCCCCTTGCGGATCACCTCCAGGCGCTTCCGCTCGGGCCGCTTCGCCGATTCCTCGTAGAAATAGACGGGAATGCCCAGCTCGGCGAAGTACCGCTCGCCGAAGGCGTGGGAGAGGGCGACGCACTCCTCCATGGAAATGCCCCGGATGGGCGTGAAGGGGATCACGTCCACTGCCCCGATCCTCGGGTGGGCGCCCTGGTGGGTGTTCATGTCGATGGCCGCCATGGCCGTCTTCGCCGCGCGGAGCAGGGCGTCCGCCACCGCTTCCGGCTCGCCCGCAAGGCTGACCACGAGCCGGTTGTGGTCCGCATCCGCCCGGTAATCGAGAATGGAGCATCCCTTCACTCCCCGGAAATTGGCGGCGATGGACTCGATGACGTCCTGCCGCCGTCCCTCGCTGAAATTCGGCACGCACTCGATAAGTTTTCCTGCCATGATATTGGACCTCCTGCTTCGGAGAGTAATAGGCTTTCCGGTCACATTATAACATTGAATTTTGTACAACCTGAAGGGTGAAAGCGAAAAGATGCTTCCGGAGAAAAAAAGAAGCCCTCCGAAGAGGGCTTCCTGGACAGGTCTATTTCTACAGCGCTTCCCGGAGGGCTTCCCCGAGGCGCCGGATGCCCTCCACGATCTTCTCGGGGGGCATGTTGGAGTAGTTGAGGCGCATGGTGTTCTCGTGGCCGCCGTTGGGATAGAACGCCCCGCCGGGGACGAAGGCCACCTTTTTCTCCAGGGCCTTCATGAAGAGATCCCTGCCGCTGACCTTTTCGGGCATCTCGGCCCAGGTGAAGAGGCCACCCTCGGGCCTGGTGAACTTCACCTCGGCGGGGAAAGCCTCGTCCATGGTCCGGATCATGATGTCCCGCCGCTCCCGGTAGACCGAGACGAGCTTTCGGACATGCTCCTCGATGTCGTTCTCCGACAGGTAGGCGTCGATCTCGTACTGGCTGAGGGTGGAGGTGTGGAGGTCCGCCGCCTGCTTCAGGTTGCAGAAGCTCTCGAGGAAGGCGGGCTCGCCGCAGACCCAGGCCACCCTGAGGCCGGGGCAGAAGATCTTGGAGAAGGTGCCGAGGACCACCACCTGTCCCTTCCTGTCCAGGGATTTCAGGGAGGGGGGCGTGGTTCCCTCGAACCTGAGTTCGCCGTAGGGATTGTCCTCCACCACGAGGATGTCATACTTTGAAACGGTCTCCATGAAGGCCTTCCGCCGTTCGAGGGACCAGGTTTTCCCCGAGGGGTTCTGGAAATCGGGGATCACGTAGATGAGCTTGGCCCGCTTTTCTTCGGCCAGGGCTTTCTCCAAGTCGGCGATCACCATTCCCTCGCCGTCCGTCGCCACTTCCCTGTAAGCCGGAAGGCATGCGTTGAACGCCGAAAGCGCCCCGAGGTAGGTGGGGCTTTCACAGAGGATGCAGTCGCCGTCGTCGATGTACATCTTGGCGAGGATGTCCAGGGACTGCTGGGAGCCCGTGGTTATCACGATGTTCTCCGCGCCGAGGGAGGTTTTCAGATTTTTGTTGGTCCTCGCGGCGATCTTCTCCCGGAGGGGGAAGTGCCCCTCGGTGGAGGAGTACTGGAGCGCCCGTTTTCCGTGCTCGTCCAGCACGCGGACGGCGATTTTCTTCATGGGTTCCACGGGAAACAGTTCCGGGGCCGGCAGGCCGCCGGCGAAGGAAATCACGTCGGGGTTGGCGGCGAGGCGAAGAATGGGCGTGAGGTCGGACTCCTGGAATCGGACCATCCGCCTGGCAAATTTCGGGTTCATTGTGTAGCCTCCTGTCGTTGGGTTACGGGGCATTATACTCTCCAGCCCCACAGGGGGAAAGCCTTTTCTTTTACGGAAGGAAAATCAGCATTTCATCCGCCGGTTTTCTTTCCTGAGGAAAGGGAATCCTCCGAGACGAGCATTTTCTGGCTCGGCACAGGGATTCCCCCTTTCTTTCCAGGTTGTATTTCGCAGCGGCCCGGCCTTTTCAGTATCCGTGAACCCCCAGAACGTGGAGCAGCGCCAGGAAGGCGCCGGCAAGGGCTGATACCTTGTGGACAAAAAGCACCTTCGGCGCGGGAAACACCTTCCTGAGCCGCCGTCCGAACAATCCGGTGATCACTGCGACAGTCACGAGCGAAACAGCCCCGATGCCTGTTGCCAGGTAATATTGTCCGAGCATGTTCTTCCCTCCCTGCTATGTGGTGCCGTACCTGCGGTTGCCCTGTGGGGCCGTTCCGGCGATGGGAGTTCTTCCAGTGGACGGAGGAGAAGCGGGAATGCACCGGCGCGGGACCCATGGAGCCCCTCGTCCGTTTTCCGAACCGGGGACCGGGAGGAATACCCCTCCTCCCCGGCCTGTCCTAGCCGGAAACTTTGGAGGAAATAAGTTCCAGGGTGTTGTTGTCGGGGTCCTCCACGTAAACGATCTTCTTTCCCCTGTTGGATCCGCCGGGGACGATGTTGACCTCGCCGGCGAAGACAGCCCCCGCCTTGCGGAGGCGCTCCGTCAGGGCATCGAAATCATCCGTGACGAAACATACATGGGCGCTGCCCGTGTTGTTCGTGGACGTGTCGATCTTGACTCCCTTTCCTTCCATGTACTCCACGAGCTCGAAGGAGGCGTTGGGCAGCGTGAAGTAGGCGACCTTCAGATGGGCCCCGGGAACGCCGGTGACTCCCTCGGAATAGGCCGGGTCCCGCTCCATTATTCCTTCGAGAGTGAGGCCGAGGACATCCCTGTAGAACGCCACGGACCGTTCGAGATTTTCCACGGTAAAACTCGGATGATGCAGCGACAGGATCATGCGGTTTCCGCCTTTCGTCTCGCCTTGTTCTCGTACATCCTGGCGTCGGCGACGCCGATGGCCTCCACGAGGTCGTTTCCGTCACCCGGACAGGATGCCATGCCGTAATCCAGCACCACCGCGGTGTTTACTCCGGGAACTTTCATTTCCGCTACCCGGTCTTCCATGCGGAGCATGGCGGCGGCGGCCTGGTCGGCAGTCACATCCGGAAGATAGAGAAGGAACTCGTCTCCGCCGTACCGTCCTATCATATCGCAGGTTCTCAGGTTTTTGCTCATGAGGGACGCTGTCTCCCTGAGCACTTCGTCGCCCGTCGCGTGGCCGAAACGGTCGTTGATTCTCTTGAAGTCCCCGAGGTCCACCAGGACCACCGTTCCTCTGCTTCCGTTCCTGGAGATCCTCGAATTTTCCTCCTCAAGGCGCCGCATGATGTACCTGCGGTTCCACACCTGGGTGAGCGGGTCGATAAGGGCCTCGTGCCGCCGCTCGGCCAGCAGGTTGTTCAGCACCCAGAAGGTGGAGCCGTGTTCCGCCGTGATTTCCAGCAATTCCTTTTCGGAGGGTGAAAAGCCTTTTTCGTTGCAGGCGGCGAGGACGGCGAACACGTTCCCGTTGAACGAGAGGGGCACCGCCAGGATCGCGGGCCGTTCATCTTCCCCCATCGCAAAGGGGCTGCCCGTCCGCAGAGCTTCCCTGGACGGCCCGGCGAAACGGGACATCATGTCCACTCCTCCCGTATCTCCGGAATGGCCGGCAAGCAGGCTCATGCCGCCGCCCTCCCCTCCGGGAACCAGTATCCCCACCAGGGGAAAGCCGAGCTCCGAACCAAGGATGTCCACAATTTTCTTCGAGAGCTTCTCGTTTGTCCGTTCCGCGGCAAGGTGCTGTATCACCCTGTGAAGGAAACCGAGCTGCTTCGCTTTTTTGTCCAGCTCGGCCCTGGCCTCCACCTCCTCGAGATGGAGGGCCACATAGAATCCCACGAGGCCGAGGAGGTCTCTCTCCCGGACCCCGAAAGCGTACCTGACGGCGCTGTCCAGGCAGAGCACCCCCCAATCCTTTCCCTTGTAGGAAATGGGAACGGCGACCAGGGACCGGGCTTCCTCGGAGTGGGGGACGTAGAAAGGATCCATGGCCAGATCGCCCACGATGTAGGGTTTGCCCGTCCTCAGGACGTGCCCCACGATGCCCTTCCCCTCGGAGCCGAAGTTCGCCTGTTCCGACCTTTCCACCTCGTTCATGGCGTCCAGGGTGATATAGCGGCCGTCCTCTCCGGGTTCCCGAACGCACAGGAAGAGGTTCCTGAAGGTGATGATGACGGGAAGAGATGCGAAGAGCGCCCTGAGAATCTCTCCGGGGCTGTCCGCCTCGGCGAAGAGGGTGAAGAGGTGGAGGAGCATCCCCTGGTCGGAGGCGAGTTTTTCGAGTTCCGCCTTCTGGGCCTCCAGTGTTGCGGTGTTCTGCTTCAACAGGTCTTCTGCGCGCTTCATAGCGGAAATTTCGGTGATGAGCGCAAGGAGCGAACCGCGCGGCAGGGACGGATCAGCCTCCATGGGAGTGAAGGTGACATCTCCCCAGAAAGAGACTCCGTCGGCCCGGGAGAACCTTGCCTCGGCCCTGCGGCTTCCGCCGTTCTCCTTGAGGGCCTGCCGGAGCTCGTCCCGTCCCTGGCCGGCAAGGTCGAAGATGGTTTTCTGCCGCAGCCTCTCGGGCGACAGGCCTGTCATGGTCTCCCAGGTGGCGTTGCATGAGAGGAATTTCCCCTCCCCGCTGAGGATGGTGATTCCCGAGGAGGCGTTGTCGAAAACCGCCCTGAAACTGGCTTCCCTTCTTTTGACCTCCTCCTGCCGCTGTTTTCCCGTGAAAAAGAAGCTCCCCAGGACGACGAGAAGGATGAGGGCGCCGACAAGCAGGTTTCTCTGGGTTCTCAGGCCGCTGAGAGCCGCGTCGACTTCTTCCGCCGGAGAAGCGAGCACCACGGCGAGGCGTTTTCCACCCATCCGCAGGGTGTTCCAGGCCACGAGCAGCCTTCTTCCCCCATTCCCGCCCGGGACTTCCAGGCGGTTTTTTCCAGAAACGGCCCCGGAAACGAGGGCGCGGACATTCTCCAGTTCAGGGGATTCCCCGCCGAAGCTCCCTTCCGCCCCGTGCTGCGAGGGATCGTTGAACCACACCAGGGTTCCATCTTCGTGAAGCACCATGGAACTTCCGTTCCTGCCCCGGGCCATGGGAACGACATACCGGGACAGCACCGGGTAGAGGTCCACCACCGTGAGAAGAACTCCCCGAAGGGAGTCTCCCCCCGAAAAACCGTCGGAAAAAAGAGCCATCTGCCGCTGGGGAGCCACCATCACGGATCCGGAGAGGGCCACCGCATCCTCCTGGGAAAAGAGGCCTGGGCCGAGACGGTCTGCCGCGGCGGCGGCGAAGGCCCGCCCGTCGTTTCCGGCAGAGGTGGACCGGAAGGCCGAGACCGGCTGAATATCCTTTCCCGGAACATTGGGAAGGAAATAAAAGCCGAGCACTTCCGGCATGTTGTATACCATGGGCTGAAGATAATTCTGAGCTTCCGATGGGGTCATGGTTCCGTCAAGGGTACGGGAAAACACGTAGTTCAGAAGGAAAGCCGAGGCAGCGTCGACAGAAGCGAAGCGGTCCTCGGCGGCAAGCCGCGCGAGGGTCGCGGAGAGAAACTGCTGGTCGTTGAGGACTTCTTCCTGCCGGGTGACCGCACGGTCATCGAGGACCAGCAGAACGGCTACCGCAACGGCAGCTAGAAGGAGGAGAAAAAAGAAAGCACGCCTGAAAGGATCGAAACGCCCCTTCCGCGCCGGAAGGGAAAATCGGCCGAGTGTTCGTCTCAAGACCCTGTTCTCCTGATTCTTTCAGATAGATGCAATGGGTACATTATATCAAAGAAAACAGCCTCTTCCCTTTTTTGCATCCTTTGTCCTCTTTTCTTTTCGATCTCCTGATGCTAACATTTTGTTATCACAGTTGGTGCGGAGGTTGTCATGGAGACTCTGGGAAAGCTCGCGGTCCTCGCCGAAGGGGCGAAATACGACGTGTCCTGCTCGTCCAGCGGAAGCGCCGGACGACGGGGGGCCCTGGGCAGCACGTCCCTCGGGGGCATCTGCCACAGCTGGTCCGACGACGGGAGGTGCATCTCCCTTCTCAAGGTCCTTTTCTCCAACGACTGCGTTTTCGACTGCGCCTACTGCGTGAATCGGCGGAGCGCCGACATCCCGAGGGCCACCTTCACCCCCCGGGAACTCGCCGACCTGACCATCCAGATGTACCGGCGGAACTACATCGAGGGACTTTTCCTCAGCTCAGCGGTGGTCCGCTCCCCTGACGACACCATGGTGCAGCTCATACGCACGGCGAAAATCCTCCGGGAGGAACACCGTTTCGGAGGCTACATCCACGCCAAGGCCATCCCCGGCGCCTCCCCGTCCCTTCTCGGCACCCTCGGACTCCTCGCCGACAGGATGAGCGTGAACATCGAACTGCCCTCCGAGACAAGCCTTCGGGCCCTTGCCCCCCAGAAGAGCCGCGACTCTATCCTCCGCCCCATGGCTTTCATCGGCGGGACCATCGAGGAGCGGAAAAAAAAGACGAGGTCAGGCCGGTCCGGGCCGGTTTTCGTTCCTGCCGGGCAGAGCACCCAGCTCATGGTGGGCGCATCCCCGGAGAATGACTTCACCATCCTGCGCCTGTCCGAAGGACTCTACCGGAGCTTCGGGCTCAAGCGGGTCTACTACTCCGCCTACATCCCCGTGTCGGAAAACCCGCTCCTTCCGGCCCCCGCCACGAAGCCGCCCATGCTCAGGGAACACCGGCTCTACCAGGCGGACTGGCTCCTCCGGTTCTACGGATTCCGGGCCGAAGAAGTCCTGAACCCCCAGCAGCCCGACCTCGACGAAAGCCTGGACCCCAAGACGGGCTGGGCCCTTGCCCACCAGGGCTTCTTCCCGGTGGACGTGAACAGGGCATCCTACGAAGAAATACTCCGTGTTCCCGGAATCGGCGTCAGGTCCGCAAAGAGAATTCTCACCGCCAGGAGGGGGCACCTCCTCGACGGCGACGACCTGGGAAAACTGGGAGTGGTGATGAAGAGGGCACGGTTCTTCATAGCCTGCAAAAGCCCGGCGTTTCCGGCCTTTCCCGCGGGCGGCGACCTCAGAAGGCTGCTCTCCTCCCCTCCCCCGGGGAAGGACAACCTCCGGCAGCTCCGCCTTGAATTCTGACCATGGCCGTCTGGACCTTTGACGGGACCTTCAACGGCTTTCTCTGCCTGATCCACGAATCCGCGCGGAGAAAGGAACGGCCGGAGGGAATCCGCGGTGGGGGCGAAAACCAGCCCCTCTTCTTCGATACCGTACAAACGGCAACGGATGAAAGGCTGGCGGCCTCCGTGCGCGCCGCCCTCGCCGCAAGGCTTTCACGCAGAGTCCTCACCACGGGCTACTACGCCTTCCTCAGCGTCATTCCGGGGAGGGAGATGGCGGTCTACCGGTATTTCGCCCTCGCCTGGACCATGGGCCCCGGGGCGGCGGGGCTCCTGGCTGACGGGAGGGTGAGAGCCGTGCACGAGGCGGGCCGGGCCGTGTCGAGGGAGCGGCACAGGTTCCTCGGCCTTCTCCGGTTTTCGGAGCTGGGCGGGGTGCTGTACGCTCCCTTCGAACCGGAAGGGGACATCCTTCCCCTCGTGGCCGGCCATTTCGCCCTGAGGCTGGGGGCCGAACGGTGGATCATCCACGACACGGGAAGAAACACGGCGGCGGTATTCGAGAATGGAACCTGGCGGGTAACGGCTTTCCGGACCGCCGGTCCCCTGCCTCTCTCCGGAAAGGAACGGGAGATCAGGGACCTGTGGAAGCGCTATTTCTCCTCCACGGCGGTGCAGACCAGGAAAAATCCCGAACTGCAGCGGCAGTTCATGCCGAAGAAGTACTGGAAACACCTTCCTGAGAAGGAGGACGCCGGCGGGGCCCGGTGACATTCCCCCGCTGCCCGCGGATTTGGGAAAACCTAAATCCGCAGTTTTTCCTGGCAGAGGGAGTGTCGCCGGGCACAGCGCCCGGGCCGAGAAACCGACAAGGATGTCGGTTTCAGGTGCAGTTGTCAAGGACGACAATCTGCACCGGCGGCCCAAGCGAGCACCGGTGACGCTCCCCGCTGCCCGCGGATTTGGGAAAATTGCAGGATGTGGCGCAATTGCTTCCCATGGAGTAAAATCAATTTTCAAAGAATGAAACCACAGACACCCCATCGCAAGGAGGAAAAAGCGCTATGGCGAAAAAATTCCTGGACAAGGATTTCCTTCTCGAATCCAGGCCAGCACAGAAACTCTACCATGAATACGCGGCGCCCATGCCCATCTTCGACTACCACTGCCACATCCCTCCCTCGGACATCCTCTCGGACAGGCAGTTTTCGAACCTCACGAAAATCTGGCTCGGCGGCGACCACTACAAGTGGAGGGCCATGAGGGCCTGCGGCGTGGACGAACGGTTCATCACGGGAGACGCACCGGACGAGGAGAAGTTCGCCGCCTGGGCTGGGGTTGTTCCCCAGGTCGCCCGCAACCCGCTGTACCACTGGACCCATCTCGAACTCCAGAGGGTCTTCGGCGTGAACGAGCTCCTGAATCCCGACACCGCCGGGGAGATTTACAGCCACTGCACAGCCCTCCTCCGGAAGAAGGAATACTCCGCGAGATCCCTCATCAGGAAGTTCAGGGTGGAGGCCCTCTGCACCACCGACGATCCTTCCTCCTCCCTCGAAGAGCACCGGCAGATCCGGGAGAGCGGTTTCGAGACCATCGTGGCTCCCGCCTTCCGGCCGGACAGGGCTCTGGAGGGGCATCTTCCCGAGAGGTTCAACCCCTGGCTCGACAGACTGGAGGAATTGTCCGAAGTCAAGGCCGACTCCTTCGGGCGGTTCGTCGAATGCCTCTGGAAGAGGCACCGGTTCTTTCACGACAACGGGTGCCGCCTGTCCGACTACGGCATCGAAACATGCTACTCCTCCGACTGGACATCGGAGGAAGTGGAGTCGTCCTTCGCCATTCTCAGGAGCGGCCGCAGCCTCTCCGGAGAGCCCCTCCTCAGGTTCCGCTCCGCGGTGCTCTACGAACTGCTGTCCATGGACGCCTCCCAGGGGTGGACCCAGCAGCTCCACCTGGGAGCGCTGCGCAACACAAACTCAAGGATGCATGCAAAGCTCGGCCCGGACACGGGGTATGACGCCATGGGCGATTTCGAACAGGGACGCCCTCTCGCCCGGCTGCTCGACAGGCTTGAGCGGACGGGAAAGCTCGCCAGGACCATCGTGTACTCCCTCAACCCCAGGGACAACGACATGATCCCCTCCATCCTGGGGTGCTTCCAGGACGGCTCGGAGCCGGGCAAGATGCAGATGGGCTCCGCCTGGTGGTTCACCGACACGAAGGACGGCATGAGCCGGCAGATCGAGGCCCTCTCCTCCGTCGGCGTGCTCTCGCGGTTCGTGGGGATGCTCACCGACTCCCGGAGTCTCCTCTCCTATCCGAGGCACGAGTACTTCCGCAGAATCCTCTGCAATGTCATCGGCGGAGACGTGGAAAGGGGCGAGATTCCCGAGGACTATGCCCTCCTGGGCGGCATGGTGCGGGACATCTGCTTCAACAATGCGAAGGCTTTCTTCAAGCTGCATTCCGCCTGATAAAACGCATTTTTACACAGCCGGGGATGCTGATTGCGTTTTCGGAATAGGCCGACTACAATAGAAAAGGTTTTCATTTCTAAATTTAAAGGAGGAGATTGAATGAAACGGTTCCTGACGGTTCTCGCGATTCTGGCAGTTGCATTGGCGGCTCTTCCGGCGGCGGCGGCCCCGGAAATGGTGCTCCGTCTCGGCGAAACCCACGTGGCGGACTACCCCACCACCAAGGGCGACATGGAATTCGCCCGCCTCGTGGAGGAGCGCACCGGGGGCAGGATCAAGATCGAGGTGTACCACAGCAAGCAGCTCGGCGAGGAAAAGGCCGTCATCGAACAGGTACAGTTCGGGGCCATCGACTTCACCCGGGTGAGCATTTCTCCTCTGGCAGCCTTCGCCCCCGCTTTCGACGCCCTGCAGATGCCCTACCTTTACCGTGGCGAGGAACACATGTGGAAGGTCCTCAACGGACCCATCGGTGAAGAATTCCTGAACAGCCTCGAACCCGCGAACTTCGTGGGCCTGGCCTGGTATGATTCCGGCGCGCGGAATTTCTACAACTCCAAGAGGGAGATCAAGTCCGTGGCCGACCTGAAGGGACTGAAGATCCGGGTCCAGGAGAGCAAGCTCATGATGGGCCTCGTCTCGGCCCTCGGCGCCGTTCCCACCCCCATGCCCTTCGGCGAGGTCTACAGCGCCCTCCAGACCGGCGTCATCGAGGGAGCCGAGAACAACTGGCCGAGCTATTTCTCCACGAGCCATTACGAGGTGGCGAAGTACTTCACCCTCGACGGCCACACCCGGGTTCCCGAAATCCTGATCGCCAGCAAGACGACCATGGACAAGCTCTCGAAGGAAGACCAGGAGATCATCCGCAAGGCCGCGAAGGACTCCATACCCTTCCAGATCAAGCTCTGGAAAGAATTTGAAAAAGTCTCCGAGGAAAAAGTCACCGCCGCCGGCTCCATTGTCACCCATCTCACCCCGGAAGCGGTCGCCGAGTTCCAGAAGGCCATGGACCCCCTGTATTCGGAGCTCAAGCCCGAACTCCAGGAAATGGTCAGGAAAATCCGCGAAGTCCAATAGCGTTCCCGCAGGGGGAAGCCGGTACCGGCTTTCCCCTTTTTTTTCCTTTCCGAGGGGGGAATGGAAATGAAGTTGCTCACCGGAGCTTTCAGGTTTATTCATCTCACCCTCGTGGCCTTCGCCAAACTGCTCCTGCTGGCCATGGTGGTCCTCATTTTCTCCAACGTCTTTATGAGGTACATTCTGAACTCGGGCATCCCATGGTCCGAGGAAGTTTCCATCGTCATCGTGGTCTGGTTCACCTTCATCTCCCTTGCCCTGGGAGTGAAACACCGTCTTCATATCAGCCTCTGCCTCCTGCCGGAACGGATCTCCCCCCGGACTGACTTTCTCCTGGCGAAGATCACGGACCTGGTCACCCTCTTTCTCGGCTACATTATGATCCGGTACGGCTGGATTCTCGTTCAGTTCACCAGCAGGTCCATCCTTCCCGCCACCGAGTTTCCCGCGTCGGTAATGTACTTCCCCCTGGTTCTCTCGGGAATTCTGGTGGCCTACGAGGGATTCATGAACCTGTTCGGCCTCGACAAGGGGGACGCCGGCCTGGACGAAAGGCTCTCCGGGGGGAGGTGCGTCTCCGATGCCTGATCTTTCCGCCGCATCATGGCTCCTTCTCGGATCCTTTGCCGTCTTCCTGGTGCTCAAGGTGCCCATCACCTTCTCTCTGGCCGTCTCCTCGATAATCACCGCCATGTACCTGAAGATCCCGCTCATGGCCATCATGCAGCAGATGGTCCAGGGAGTGAACTCCTTCTCCCTTCTGGCCATCCCGTTCTTCATCATCGCCGGTGAGATGATGGGCGAAGGGGGAATCTCCAGGCGGCTCATCGCCTTCTCCAACCTCCTGGTGGGGAGGGTCCGGGGAGGCCTCGCCCAGGTGAACGTGCTGGCAAGCATGTTCTTCGGCGGCATTTCCGGCTCCGCCGTGGCTGACGTTTCCTCCATAGGTACCATCCTCATCCCCATGATGAAAAAGGAAGGCTATGACGCGGACTACTCCGTGGCGGTCACGGTCACCAGCGCATGCCAGGGCATCATCATCCCGCCGAGCCACAACATGATCATCTACTCCCTCGCCGCGGGGGGCGTTTCCGTGGGGCGCCTCTTCCTCGGAGGCATCATCCCGGGCGTGATGCTCGGCATCGCGCTGATGATCATCAGCTACATCATCGCCGTCCAGAGGAACTACCCCAAGGAAAAACCCTACACGTGGAAGGAGGCTCTCCGGATTTCCAGGGAGGCTGTTCTCGGCATATTCACCGCCGTCATCATCATCGGCGGCGTCATCTCCGGCGTCTTCACGGCCACGGAGTCCGCGGCCGTGGCCTGCGTCTACGCCTTCTTTGTCACCTTCTTCGTCTACAGGGAGATCCCCCTGTCGAGGATGAACAAAATTCTCTACTCGTCCCTCAAGACCCTGGCCATGGTGATGAGCCTCATCGCGGCGGCGAAGGCCTTCGGGTGGTTGCTCTCCTACCTGAAGATCCCGGCCCTCGCCACGAGCGCCCTGCTCTCGGTCACCGACAATCCGGTGCTCCTGCTGCTCCTCGTCAATCTTCTCCTCCTGGGGCTGGGATGCATCATGGACATGGCCCCCCTGATCCTCATCACCACCCCCATCCTCTTCCCCGTAGTGGTGGGGACCCTGGGCATGCACCCCGTCCAGTTCGGCATCATGATGATGCTCAACCTGGGCATCGGGCTCTGCACGCCCCCGGTAGGCTCGGCACTGTTCGTCGGCTGCGCGGTAGGTAAAATTTCCCTCGAGAAGGCGACCCGGGCCATGCTGCCCTTCTACGGGGCGATGATCGTGGTGCTCCTGATCATCACCTTCATCCCCCAGGTGGTCCTCTTCGTTCCCGACCTGGTCATGGGAAAATAGGCAGGGAACGGGTAAAAAGAACAGCCCGGCTTTCCTTCAGAAGGAAGGCCGGGCTGATTTTATGTCCGGATTCGGAAAAGGGGGTCCTATTTGCCTTTCCGCAGTTCGCCGAGCCTGTCGAGAAGGGCTGTTCTGAGGGATGGGGCAAGGCCGGGGAAAAAGCTGTCGGTCATTTCCCCGAGGCTCCGGCCCCGAAGCTGGCGAAAGTCAGAAAGCTCCAGGGGACCACCGGGAAGTTCCTTCACTCCGTCACAGTCATAGAGCTCCGTCATGGCCGCGATGCACTCCGTCAGGACGGGGGGCAGCTCGCCGAATTTCTCGAAGTACCCCTCAAGGGTGGGCCGGAGCCTTGTGTTCGACTTGGCCACCGAGTTGAGGGCGATGGACCGGAACGCGTGCTCCAGGGCCGGATTCCTGAACCGCTCGAGGACATCGTCGCCGTACTGGTGCGCCTCGGCATCGTCAGAAAAGGCGGGGACGATCTCGTCATGCACCAGGCTCCTCAGCCTGGGGGCGAAACGACTGTCCTCCACGAAGTCCCTGACGTATTCCACCCCGGCGAGAAGGGCCACCGGGACGGAAGCCGTGTGGACCCCGTTGAGCACCCGGACTTTCCTGTCCCGGTAGAAGGAGAGCCTGTCTTCGGTGATCACGGCGTTCAGCCCGGCCTTGTGGAAGGGAAGAATATCCAGTATTGATTTATCTCCCTGGAGGACGAAGAGGTGGAAGAGCTCCCCTGCAGTGACGTTTCTGTCTTCGTGCCCGATCTTCCGGAAGACCTCCGCCGACTCCTTTGCAGGAAACCCCGTGACGATCCGGTCCACCAGGGTGTCGTAGAAGGTGCACGCCTCGAGGTACCTGAAATAGGCGGGGCCATAGTTCCAGAGCCGCCCGTATTTTTCCAGGCAGTCCTTCAGGGCGGCGCCGTTGTTCTCTATCAGCTCCAGGGGAACGATGTACAGGGGGGGCAATCCGGCCGCTGACCGCTTCTCAAAGGCCGCCGCGAGGAGGGAGGGATAGTTGTGGGGCGCCTTTTTCTCCTCGAAAAAGATGCCCGCTTCGGTGGTATTGGACGTCACCACCCTGAGGCCGGGGGACATGGCTGCCTCGAACATGGCCTCCAGACCCTCGGGAGTGAAGGGGTTGGAGCCTCCTGCCACCACTCTGACGGGGTCGAGAATTTCCCGGTATTTCCCTTCCTGGTACCCCCTGAGAAGGACATGGTACTCCCCGGCGGCTGCGATCTCCTCCACCCGGCCCATGTCGATGGGCTGCACCAGGAAGACTTTGTGTTTATCCCCAGTGGCGTCTTCTATTTTCTGCAGCATCCAGTCGAAAAACGCCCGGATGAAGTTTCCCTCGCCGAACTGAAGCACGGTATAGTTCATGGTCGTTCTCCTTTCTTCCCGGTCCTAGAGGATGACGCCGTCCTTGAAGATGGCGATCTCTCCTGTACGGTTCTCCTCGTTTCGCGTGAGGCGGCCAGAGGCGGTCTCCGCAAGCAGGGAGATCAGCCGTGCTGCGGTCTCCTTCCTGTCGGCCCCGGAGAGCAGAGGGCCGGCGTCAAAGTCGATCCATCCCCGCTTCCGGTTGTACAGAGCCGTGTTTGATGAGATCTTTATGGTGGGAACCACCGTGGAATAGGGGGTACCCCGTCCCGTGGTGAAGAGGATCACCTGGGCGCCGCTCGCTGCCATGACGGTGGCGGAGATGAGGTCGTTCCCCGGGCCGAAGACCACCGAGACGCCCCGGCGGACTGCCTGGGCGCCCATGGCGAGCACGTCGGTCACGGGCGAAGAGCCGCACTTGTTCACAGCCCCCAGGGACTTCTCCTCCAGGGTGGTGATGCCTCCGTCCCTGTTTCCAGGAGACGGATTTTCGTACACGGGCTGGCTGTGGGCGTCATAGTAGTCCCGGAACCACTTGATGGTGCCTGAGAAGGCCCTGAAGACTCTTTCGTCGGAGATCCTGGAGGCGAGCACGTCCTCTGCGCCGAACATCTCCGGTATCTCCGTGGCCAGGACCTTGCCGCCCCAAGCGCAGAGCATGTCGGAAACCTCTCCCGCAAGAGGGTTGGCCGACAGCCCGGAAAAGCCGTCGCTGCCGCCGCACTTCACCCCTACGGTCACGTCCGAAAGGGGGAATTCCGTCCGGCCCCGAGGCGCCGCCTCCGCCAGTCCGTCGAGGAAGCCGTAGAGCTGCCGCCGATCGTCGTCCGCCTCCTGGAGCGAGAAAAACCGAACCTTCCGCAGATCTGAGAGTCGTGTCTCCATGAACACCCTCCGGAGATTTTCGCACCCAAGTCCAACCAGGACCACGCCCGCCGCGCACGGGTTTCTCGCGAGGCCCTCCAGGACCGAGGCGGTCCTGTCAAGGTCGTCGCCGAGCTGGGAACATCCGTAGGGGTGGGAGAGGACACGGACCCCCTCGATCCATGGAGGCGGGGAATACCCGCCGGCGAGGAATTTCAGGTATTCATTGACGCATCCCACGAGGGGGATGATCCAGAGCTCGTTCCGTATGCCCGGAGCTCCCTGCTCCCTCGCGTACCCCGAAAAAACCGGGACAGGCCCTGAAGGTTCCCGGAAGACCGCCCCGGAAGGTGTCCAGGCCATGTCCCATTCCGCCCGGAGAGCCGATTCCACGTTATGCACGTGGACCTTTTCCCCCGGAACGATGTCCCTGGTGGCCCGGCCCATGGGATGGCCGTACTTGATCACCGGTTCCCCCCGGAGAATGATCCGAAGGGCGGCCTTGTGCCCCGGCGGAATATCCTCGCCCAGCACCACTCCGGTTCCTGAAAGGCATTCCCCAGCCTTTCCCCCCTCCGGGAGCACCGCCGCGGAATCCTCAGGTTTCAGCACGATACAGCGGACTTCTCGTTTTTCCCGCTCAGTCACTGCACACACCTCCATCATTCTTCCACAGCGGACGAACCTCCGTCCGATAAACGTTTTTCTCAACATAGCGGAGAACGGAGAAAAGTCAAGGCCGGACTTCCCGCCCTCTCCTGAAACAGCGGCGGAAAACCGTCAGCGGGTGCCGGATTCGGGCTCAAGCCCCCTGAAAAAGGCATAGGTGAGGGGGAGGCAGCTCAGGAAGGTCAGGGCATCGGCCAGGGGCTGGGTGATCTGGACGCCTTTCAGCCCGATGAATCCGGGGAGGGTAAGGATCAGGGGGAAGAAAAAGATCCCCTGCCGGGCCAGGGAGAGTGCTGTGGCCGTCCACGACCTGCCGATGGACTGAAAGGTCATGTTGCAGACGACGCCCAGGGGGACCAGGGGCATGGCGAGGCACATGGCCCGGAGGGCCCCGACGCCGATCCGCACCACGTCGGCGTCGGTCCTGATGAAGAGCCTGATCAGGAACGGGGCTGCCGCGAAGCCCGTGATCCCGGAAATCGTCATCAGGACGGTCGCGACTTTCAGGGTGAACAGGAACGCTTTCCTGACCCTGTCGAAGCAGCCCGCACCGTAGTTGTACCCTGCCACAGGCATGTACCCCTGCCCGATGCCGAGGTTCACTGCAAAGACAAACATGAAGAGCCTGCCCACGATGGACATGGCGGCCACGGCAGCGTCGCCGTACACGGCGGCGCTGACGTTGAGTGTTATGGTGGCGATGCTGGCAAGGGCCTGCCTGATGAAAGAGGGGAGGCCGTTCTTGAGAATCCGGAGGTAGGTTCCCGGACTCCCGGAGATCCCCGAAGGGCCCAGGCGGACGATGGTCTTTCCCCGAAGAAACCAGGAGAGGAGGATGCAGAAGCTGACGCACTGGCTGATCGCCGTAGCGATGGCGGCCCCGGCGATGCCCATCCCGAAGCCGAAGATGAAAAGCGGGTCGAGCAGCAAGTTGAGAAGGCCTCCGGTCGTCAGTCCCACCATGGCGAACCTGGCTTTCCCTTCGGCCCGGAGGACGTTGTTCAACAGGAAGGACGAGGCCATGACGGGCGCCGCGTACAGGATATAGCTCGCGTAATCCCGGGCGTAGGGAAGTATGGTCTCCGTGGCGCCCAGGAGGCGCATCAGGCCGTCAAGAAACAGCAGGCCGAAGACTGCGAGCAGGGTTCCGAAGGAGGCCGCCGCAAGAAGGCCGCTTGTCGCGACCCTTTCGGCCTCTTCGGGTTTCTGTGCTCCCAGGAGCCGGGAGATCTGCGCCCCGGAGCCCATGCCGATGGTGAAGCCCACCGCCTGAATAATCGCCATCAGGGAAAAGACGATGCCGACGGCACCAGAAGCGCTGGTGCCGAGCTTCGAGACGAAAAAGGTATCGCCGATATTGTACACCGCCGTCACCAGCATGCTGATGATCGTCGGCACAGCCAGGGAAAAGACGAGCCTGCCCACGGGCATCTGCGTCATTCTGAGGTATTGCGGGTTTTCTTTTTTCATCGGACCGGGCTCATCTTTGCGGCTGTTTTCTGTTTCCAAACTTTCGTTCCGTCAGCGATGGAGCTTGGAAATATCGATGGCGATGAAGGAAAGGTTGTGGGCATGGTCACAGACCCTCTCCAGGTTGCTGAGGATGTCGATGAAGATCACGCCGCCCTGGGGAGTGCACTCGCCCCTGTTGAGCCGGGCGATGTGATTTTTTCTCAGCGTCTTTTCCTTGCGGTCCACATCGTCTTCGAGGCGGTCCACTTCCTTCGCCTTCTCCACGTTTTCCTCGTCGAGAGACTCCATGCTCAGGCGGACCGCCTTCTCAACGCTGTCGAACATATCCCTGAACTCCTCCCTGGCGAGGGAAGAGAATTCGACTCCATGGTCCACCTTGTATTCGTAGAGCTCGATGAGGTTGGTGGCATGGTCTCCTATCCGCTCAATGTCCCCGACGCCGTTCACATAGGAGCCGAGAACCGTGGACAGGTCGCTGGAAAGGCCCCTCTGCCATATTTCCGAGGCATAGGCGGCGATGGCCCGGTTGATTTCGTTCACGCCCTTCTCCGTCTGGTTCACCTCGTTGATCATCTTCGGATCGTTCTCCTCGAAGGCGCGGCGCACATCCCGGAGCATGGACGACGCCAGGGTTCCCATGTGAAGAATCTCCTTCTTCACGGCGTCCACCGCCGCCGCCGGAGATGCGGAGATGAGCTTCATGTCCAGGTACATGGGACCTGTCACTTTCGCTCCCCCCTTGTCGGGGACGATATGGCGGATGGCCCACACGAAGAGGGACACGAAGGGAAGGAAGAGCATCGTGTTGGCCACGTTGAAAACAGTGTGGGCATTGGCGAGCTGTCTGCTGATGTCCCCGGAAGTGGACGCGATGACTTCCTTGAAGAGGGGGAAAACGGAGAGAAAGATCACGGCGCCGATGACGTTGAAAAGGACGTGGGCGGTGGCCGCCTGCTTCGCCGACCGGTTGGAGCCGATGGAGGCGATGACTGCCGTGATGGTGGTCCCGATGTTGTCTCCGAGGAGGATCGGAATGGCCGCGTCCAGGGAGAGGAGTCCCTGGGCCGCCATGGCCATGGTGAGCCCTATGGTGGCGGAGCTGGCCTGGACCACCATGGTGACCGCCGTTCCGACGAGAACCCCGAGCAAGGGGTTGGAGCCGAAGGCCAAGAAGAGGTCTTTCCTGTCCCGGAGAAAGGACATGGAGGCTTCCATGGTCTGCATGCCCAGGAACAGGAGGCCGAAGCCCACCATCCCGTTGCCGATGTACCTCTGCCGCTTGGTCCTACCGAAGAGGACGAGAAGCACCCCGATGCCGATCACGGGGAGGGCGAAGTCCTTGATCTTGAAGGCCACGATCTGGGCGGTCACGGTGGTTCCGATGTTGGCCCCCATGATGACCCCGACGGCCTGTTTCAGGGTCATGAGCCCCGCGTGGACGAAGCTCACCGTCATGACCGTGGTGCCGCTGCTGCTCTGAATGAGCATGGCCACAAGAGCGCCGATGAAAACCCCGCGGATGGGGGTTTTCGTCAGGGAGCCGATGAGCTGCCGCATCTTGTCTCCGGCGAGGTACTGGAGCGCCTCGCTCATCAGCTTGATTCCGAAAAGGAAAAGTCCTACGCCGCCGAGAATCTGAAACGCACTGCCCCACGTCACAACAACATCCCCCGCCCCTTTATCGTTTCGTAACGGTTACGCGCCGGGCGGGCCGCAGAGCAGCCGCTTCCCCAGCGACGAAAAGAGGAAACCGTCTCCTCATTCACCCTTCATCAGATTTTCCAGCTCGTCGGGGGTGACGATCTCCTCTTCTTCATCAGGCAGAAAGTCCCTGTTCCGCTTCGCGATCTCTTCGGCAATGAGCTTCGCTTCCTCGAACTGGATTTTTTCTTCCTCCATGAGGGATCCTCCTTTCCCTTCCCTGCCGGGCCTGGTCAAAACTCTCCATCCTTCGTCCCGCTGTTCCTCCCGCTGCGGTCCGAACAGGCCGACCGTCGTGCCGGAGACTTGAACGGCCTTTTTCAGAAACAGGGTCACCGCCTCGAAAGGCAGTCCTGCGTCCGCAGCGGCCTGGGTGACTTCGTCGCCGGTCTTTCGCCAGAAGACGTCCTCCCTGCGCCGGGAAACAAACGGTTTCCGCGCTTCGAGCCTGAACACCAGCACTTCTCCATCCCGTGGCTCTCCTTCTCCTGCCGCAACCCGAAACTCGGCCAAGAGAACACCTCCTTCTTCTTTCGGCAGTATCTTATCACGTTTTCCCCTCCCCGTTTTGTGGTACCATGAGAACCGGAAAAAAAAACAGGCCCGTTTTCCCGGGCGGAAGGAGACAGCCCCTGGACACTTTTTCATATTATCCGTGGCAGCTCAGGGCCTACCGGGCCATCCGTGGAAAGAATGCCGTTCTCTCTGCCCCCACGGGGTCGGGAAAGACGCTTGTGGCCTACCTCTGGGCCGGAATTCTCGACGAGGAGGGATTTCCGGCGTACCCCGAAGGAGGCAGGATCATCTTCACCGCTCCCATCAAGGCCCTGAGCAACGAACGGTACCTCGATCTCAGGAAGATGGGATTCGATGTCGGCATCGAGACCGGGGACTTCAAGAAAAACGAAGGGGCCTCCATTATCTGCTGCACCCAGGAAATCTATTCCCTGAAGTATGCCTTCGTCCCGGGCCAGAAGCTCATCGTGGACGAATTCCATTACATCTTCGACGATCCGGACCGTGCCAGGGCCTATATCGACGGCATCCGGGACACGGACCCCGCCACCTCGATCCTCGTCATGTCGGCGACCCTCGGAGGCGCCTCCTCTGTGGCGGACTACCTCGGAGGGGTGACGGGACGGAAGTTTACCCTGTACGAAAACACCCGCCGGGAGACGGAGCTGATCTACATCCCGGCAAAACCGGCAAAGATCGACAGGCTGAAGGATGCCCTGGTCTTTCTCTTCTCCCAGAAAGGGGCAGTGGAGCTTGCCTTCCTGACTTCAAAGCACCGGAAGAGAATTTCCGCAGGGCAGAGGGACCGGCTCCAGGAGATCGCGTCCATTCTCGAGGTGCCGAAGATCCAGCCGCCCCTTTTCAACGGGGTCGGCATTTACCACGGAGGAATGCTTCCCAAGGAAAAGCTGCTGGTGGAACGGGCCTTCCGGGAGCGGATCCTGGACGTGGTGTGCGGCACCAACGCCCTTGCCCTGGGGGTGAACCTTCCAGCCGAGACCGTGGTTTTCGCCCAGCTCGTCCACTACCATTCCGACCGGCCCATCTCCAGGAACGAGTTCTCCCAGATGTCAGGAAGGGCGGGACGGAAGGGACTCTTCGATCCCGGTTACGTGACCTGGCTTCTCAATTCCCCCTTCGAGAGAAGAGGTTTTTCCACGGGCGATATATTCCGGGAACTGGTGGACGCTTCCCCCGAACCTGCTTCGGTAATCCTTCGGCCCTCCTTCGGCAGGCTCCTTCGGAAGCAGGTGCTTCCCGAGGCTGAAGCGGAGTATATCGCGGAGTTCTCCTGGCCGAAAGGAGACCCCTGTCTCATGGAGCATATTCTGCGCTCAGGGATGAACCGGATCGACCGGGCGGTGAGAAAGCTGGTGGGGGGGCACGAGAAGAAGAAGTTCCGGAAGCTGCTTGCGGCTCTTTGGTACGATGAAATGGACATCGAGGAGAACCTGGAGATGGCCTACCTGTTCTTCACCGAGGAGATGCCCGGAGCCATCATGGCGGCCCAGGTCGTCCTCCCCTTCGAACGGAACTACCTTCAGGCCCTGCTGAAGGTGAAGCGGTACGCCAACCGCCTGCCGAAAGGATACGCCTTCCGGTCCATGAAAGAACTGAACGCCGTGGTGGACGACATCGACCCCACCGTCTACGGTTTCGAGGAAAAAATCGGGGAGATAGAAGATTCCATGAGGTGAGCCTCAGGATTCGGCACGCCCGTAGACGACGCCCTTTCCCATGTCGTCCAGGGAACGCCGGATGAAAAGGTCCGAACCGAGGGAAAGGTCGATGATGGTGGGCGATTCCGGCCTGCGTCCCCTGGGATCCACCGAAAGAAAAACCTGCGGGCGGAGCAGGTCTTTGTTCCGTACGCCGGTGACCACCCCGACGCTGTAGTCCGAGAGTTCCACCACCGTGCCGGGAGGGTAGAGCCCCACCGAGACGAGCAGGGCCCGGACAATGGCCCCGTCAAAACTGCTCCCCGAGGATTCGAGAATCATGGAGACCGCTTCCCTGCTTTTCATGGGATCCTTGTAGACCCGTTTCGCCGTCAGGGCGTCGAACACGTCTGCCACGGCGGCGATCCTGGCGAACAGGGAGATCCGGGTCTCTCTCAGGCCGTCGGGGTACCCGTCACCTCCCCAGCGCTCGTGGTGGTTCCTCACCACCGAGAGTATCCGCCGGTCGTCCACTCCCGACGCCACGGCGGAAACCATTCCCTGGATCGAGTGGGTCTTCATTACCTCGAACTCCTCGGAGGTGAGCCGCCCGGGCTTGTTCAGAATTTCCGGGGGGACCTTCGCCTTTCCGAGGTCGTGGAGCAGGCCGCCGAAGGTCATGATCTTCACGAGCTCTTCATCTCCGGGACGGAGAATGGAGGCAAGGTACCCCGACAGGAGGCCCACGTTGAGGGAGTGGATGAAGGTGTATTCGTCCGACTCCTTCACCTTGCCCAGGCAGAGGAGAATCTGGGGCGACCGGACCACGTCCCGGGCCAGCCTGTCGGCCTCCTTCGCAAGGGTCGCAATTCCCTCCCTGGAATTTCCGTCCTCCGAAATCCGCCCGTAGACATATTCCACCTGGGCGATGGCCCTGCCGGCCAGGCCAGGGTCGAGCATCCGGGTCTTGGGCTCCACGGTCCGGAGGACGGTTTCGTACTCCTCCTCGGAAATGTCCGCGGAGACCTGGACGGGAATAAATTCCCTGTTCCAGCGGCGGAGCGTCTTCGTTATGTCGGGCATGGACTCGAGGATCGCCGGGATGTCGCTTCCGCGGGGCAGGAGGAGCGCCCCGTCTTCGGAGATGATGTCCTCGGCCACCCTGCCCCTGTAATGGCAAAGGTCATCCAGCGGAACGTATCTCACATTATCACCGGCAGTATCCCATGGTGCCCCCTGCGCCGCAGACAACCGTCCCATGTCAGAGCCGTATTTTTTTCAGGTTCTTCTGGGCCAGCACGATGGCGGAGATGGTGGCCGCCATGGACCCGAATTTCCTGGAGGCATCCCCCAGGACCTCGACGGAGCTCTCCATTTCACCGGAACTCCTGTGGACCTTTTCTCCGGCGTCCGCCATGGTCCGCTCCATTCTTTCCATGAAGGACTTGTTGGAATCCAGGAAGCCCGTGAAAGTGGACAGGGAGCGGCGGATCATGTCAAACATGCCGCTGATCCCCCGGATGTCCTCCATGGCCCGCTCCACGGAGCCCGAGATCTCCCCCACCTTGGCGCCGATGGACTCGGAAGCCGCCTTGGTCTCGGCGGCAAGCTCCTGGACGTTCTTCGCCACGATGGCGAATCCCCTTCCGTGCTCCCCCGCCCTGGCCGCCTCGATGGAGGCGTTCAGCGCCAGGAGGTTGGTCTGTTTGGCTATCCGCTGGATCTCCTTCGACATCTTCTCGATCTCCAGGAAGGATTCCAGGGTGCCGGTAGTGGCGTCCACCGTCCTGGACACGTTCTCGCTCATGCCCTCGAGGTCTGTGCCGGAGCGCTGAAGCTCCGCCGACAGGTCGCCGTTCATCCGGTTGATCTCCTCCACCGTTTCCCGGGTTTCCCGGCCGCTCCTGTCGAACTCGGCCTGGAGGTCGCCGAGAACGCGGCTGAGCTGAACGAACCGTTCCGACGTCTCGGCTATTTCACCCTCCACGGACCGGACGCGGTGGACCAGCACCTCGTCGAGCTGGGCCATGAAGGAGTTCATCAGCGTGTTGGCGAAGTAGGCGCTGCCGAGCTGGTGGATCACATCCGAATAGCTGCGTTCCATTCCGTCGTCCTCCCGGCCGGGGCCGTCAGCGGCCGTAGATTTCGTCGAGAACGTCCACGCCGCAGGCGAGATTCTCGAACCACGAAAGGAACTTCTTCACGTTCTGCCGGCCCTTGATGAAGGCTCCGTGCTGGGGGGCGATGTGCTCCACGTCCAGGGCGGACACCATTTTCACCCACCTGCGGCATGCGGCGTTGGACGCCATGTACCTCCGGTGGAATCCCTCCATGTACTTCAGGTGGGAGTCCAGGTCCTCCGCCACGGGGTACCGGCCGCCCCGGGGGAAGATGGCCGCGCCGATGTCGCCCGAGAAGAGGATCTTCGACGCGGGGTCGTAGAGGGAGAAGCATCCGGTGGAGTGAAGGAAGTGGGAGGGAAGGATGACCAGTTTTTTTCCGTTGGCGAGGGTAAGGGTCTCCCCCTTGTCCGGAATGGGGGCGATGCGCTTTACGTCATAGATGCCGAAATGGGGCAGGAAACGCACCCACAGCCCCGAGATATGCACCGACGCCTTCTCGGCCATGGAGAGCCAGAGGGTGATTCCCGACGAGACGTCGGGGTCCTGGTGGGAATAGAAGATGTGCCTGATGTTCTTCAGTTCGTACAGTTCCGCCACATTGGCGAGGACCCGGGGGAAGACGTGGGCTCCGCCCGGATCGAGAAGCACCACTTCGCCTCCGGAGGAGATGACGTACTGGTTCGTCTGGACTGCCACCTCTTCTTCCTGCTCCTCCCAGCCGAGCATGATGAACCGGTGATCGCCCTGGTCGAACAGGGAAAGGGACCGTATATGCTGCATATAACCCAACTCCTTCCCGAAATGACCCGCAGTATTTCATTCCCGGAACCGCCTCCGTCGGTGGGTAGGCGCCGCCGGGAACGCTCTTTTTCGATTATATCCTGACCTATGCCGGAAACAAAGGGGTATGCCCCGTTTTTCTGAACCTCAGGGTATCTTCCGGAGGAAGGGGAGGGCTCAGCAGGTAACCCTGGATCCCGTCGCATCCGTTCTGCCTCAGGAAATCGAGCTGCTCCCACGTTTCCACACCCTCCGCCAGCACCGACATGCCCAGGGAACGGCCCAGGCCGATGACGGCCCTTGTGATGGCGGCGTCGTTCCTGTCGGTGAGCACACCGTCGACGAAAGACTTGTCGATCTTCAGCACGTCGATGGGGAGGCGCTTGAGATAGTTCAGGGAGGAATATCCCGTGCCGAAGTCGTCCACGTAAACCGTCATCCCCAGGTCCTTGATCCCCGAAAGGACGGACACCGAGTCCACCAGGTCCTCCATGATCCCCGACTCGGTGATCTCGATGCCGATCCGGGAAGGATCCACGGCATATTCATCCATGGCCGTCTTCATGAAGGAGGCCAGGCCGCCCTGGTGCAGCTGCCGGGCCGAGAGGTTCACCGCCACCTCCTGGGGAGGATGCCCCTCCGATGCCCATTGGGATACCTGGCGACAGACCTCCCTGAAGACCCATTCGCCCAAAGGCAGGATGAGCCCCGTCTCCTCCGCCAGGGGGATGAATTCCCAGGGCGGAATGACCCGTTCAGGAGCATGCCACCGGAGCAGGGCCTCCATGCCGGACACCCGGTCTCCCCGGAGGTCGTATTTCGGCTGGTAGACGAGGCGGAACTCTCCCCGTTCGAGTCCGGCCCGCAGGGCATTTTCGAGCATCAGCCTTGACGAGGCCTGCTCTCCCAGCTCTCCGGTGAAGAACCGGTAATTGCTGATGCCGAGTTCCTTGGCCTTGTGCATGGCCATGTCGGCCTTCTGGAGCAGGATTTCCACCGTCCGGCCGTCGTCGGGAAAAACGGCGATACCGAGGGAGGCGCTGAGAAAGAGGCGGTTTTCGCCGGCCTCCACGGGTTCGTTCAGCAGGGAAAGAACTTTCTCCGCCCCGGAGGCGATCTCCTCCACCGAGCGGGCTTCGGGAATGAGGATGTGAAAGTCGTCGCCGCCGATCCTGGAAGCCCTGTCCCTGCCCCCGAGGTGGCGGGACAGCCTGGTGCCCACCTGCTGCAGCACGCCGTCTCCTGCGAAATGGCCGAGAGAGTCGTTTATGTTCTTGAAGCGGTTGATGTCCAGCACCAGGAGGGCGAGGCGCCGCCCGTCGCGGTCCTGGCGCTCCAGCTCCCCTTCCAGCCGGGAGTAGAACACGGCCCGGCTCGCAAGGCCGGTAAGCTGGTCGAAATTGGACCGGAGCTCGATCTGGGCATCCTTGAAGTGGACCTCCGACAGGTCGTTGAAGACGGCGATGTAGTCGGTGACGGCCCCGTTTTCATCATGGACGGCTGAGCAGCAGAGCCACTCGGGGTAAACTTCGCCGCTCTTCCTCCTGTTCCAGATCTCCCCTTCCCACTTTCCCTCGTTGATCAGCGTTTTCCAGAAATTCTCGTAGAACTCCGGCGGGTGCCGGTCCGACTTGAGGATCCGGGGATTCCTGCCAACCGCCTCTTCCGGGCAGTATCCCGTAATGGAGGAAAAGGCCGGATTCACCATGCGGATGATGCCCGTAGGGTCCGTGACCACGATTCCCTCCACCGCGCTGGAAAACACGGTGGAAATGATCTGCAGGGCCCGCCGCACTCTCTCCGTCCCCTCGCCGCAGCCGAAGAGCTCGCCGAACTTTCCGGCAAAATCATCTCCCTGCATGGGCGCCATCCCCTCCTTCTCCGTCAAGGATCAGGGACGCCACCGCGTCTGCCGCACCAGGGAAGGCAATGGAGGTGGCGGCCTTCTCCATCGCCGTGAGAACGGACCGGTCGGAGAAAAAGCGGTCGACGATCCGCTCCACGTCGGCGGCCGTCCTGGCGAGGATGCCCGCTCCCTTGTCCTGGAGATAGGCCGAATTGTTGGTTTCCTGCTTCGGGATGGGATTGACGAGGATCATGGGCACGCCGGAGCAAAGCGCCTCGCTCACCGTCAGGCCGCCGGGCTTGGTGATGAGCACCGAAGCCCTGGCCATAAGTTCCTCCAGGTTGTCCACAAACCCCCGGACGTCCAGCGTCATGCTCCCTCCGACGGTGACGCTTTCCAGGTCCGCCATGAGATCCTTGTTCCGCCCCGTGACCACGGTCACGTCAATGGGGTGGCCGGTCCTCGAAAGGGCCGCCAGAATATCGAGGGCAAGGATGTTCGGGATGCTGCTCGCGACGAAGAGAAAGGACAGCCGCTTTTTCGAGAAGCTCCGTCCCTCCCGTTTCAGGGAGGCGAACTTCCGGGAGACGGGGATGCCCGTCATGGAAATCTTCTCCCGAGGGACACCGAGAGAGAGAAGCCCCTTGAGAACCCGGTCGCCGGAGATGAAGTACCGGTCCACGTGCTCTTTCACCCACATCCGCCGGAGACCGAAATCGGTGATCACGGTATAGAGTTCGCCGCTGTACATCCCCGCCGCCTTCATGCGGGAGAGGACATTCAACGGGAAATAGTGGGTGCAGATACACTTCCGGGGTTCGTTCTCGGAGATGTAGCGCATGAATTTCTTCACGTTCTCGGTGGAGATCTTTTCGAAAAGCCGGAGAGCGGCGCTCTCCTCCCGGTTCTTGTCCGTGAGGTCGTACATGATGCGGCAGGCAAGGTGGGAATGTTCGCTCACAAAAGCGTAAACGTCGCTGTAGGACCACTTGAAGAGGTCGCTGGAGAAGTCGAGAAGGTCCATGACCACATTGGGCACTCCCCGGTGGTCCAGGGATTCCCTGATGGCTCTCGCCGCCATCCTGTGGCCGTTTCCGGCACTGACATAAACGAGGTGAACGGGTCGCACGGAGTTTTCCCCCTGGGCTTTCCGGAAGCGTCCGGGCGGGCGGACTTCGCACGTCGCCCGCCCGGAAAAGGCATCCTGATGATGGGCTGCCCTTCATTGTACCCCATGAAGGGCAAAGGGGGAACTCTTCTCGGATCTGAGATCCTTAAAGCAGAGGGAGCGTTGCCGGGCACAGCGCCAAGGCCGAGAAACCGACAAGGATGTCGGTTTCAGGCGCAGTTGTCACGGATGACAATGTGCGCCGGCGGCCCAAGCGAGCACCGGTGACGCTCCCCGCTGCCGAAAGGGTTGATATGTTTGTTATACCAGATGGTTCCGAATCAATTTAATTCAGGCATCCTCCATGGGCAGGACGATGCCCCCCTGGGGGATCACGTAGGACGTGAAGTTCTCGCCGTACTTCTCTGCCAGGGAGGGCAGGATGTCCGCCAGGGACTCCGCCTTCTCGCAGAACATGAGTTCGCTGTCCTCCCTGCCGGATCTGGAGTACAGAAGGATGGTGCATTCCTTCGCCAGTCGGGCCAGGTAGTACAGCTTGTGGGCTCCGAACCGAAAATCGGCCTCGAAAGCCTCTATGGCGCCGTCCATGCCGAGACGCCGCTTCGCCCACTCCTCGAAGACCTTGTGGCCGTACCCTTCCGCCAGCTCGGCGAAAAAGACCAGGGTCCCCCCCGGACGGACGGCCCTCGATGCCATGTAGAGGGCCTTGTGGGCCTGGTACATGTTGATGTCCTTGGGGAATCCCCCCGCGGAGAGGAAAACCACGTCCGCTTTTTGTGCAATGGGGGCGAAGTTGAACTTCCGGAAGGTGACGATGCCCTCCCTCCATGCGTCATACCAGTGTCCGCACACCACCCGCACGATATGCTTCGAGCTGTCGGACACGCAGTTGAAGATGAAATGGAGCGGGCAGAAATCGCGCACCGCCTCCACCATCTCTTCGCTGAGAACATTGCCGTCCACCACGCCGATGCCCACGCCGGGAGCGGTCATCATGCGGTGGTTCGTCATCACCGTCTCCCGCCCGGACACTCCCGGGAGGATGCTCTTTCGTCCTCCGGCGAATCCCGCGTAGTAGTGGAGAAGCACCTCGCCGATGGCGAGCCTGAGGTCCGCCTCCGCCACGGTCCTGTTGATCATCAGTCGGTTCCCGGTGGACAGGGTTCCCATGTCCACGAGGTCGGGGGAATCGCAGTCGTGGTTCTCCACCCGGTATTTGGCGAACACCGCATCCCCCACGGTCTGCCTCGTCTCGTCGTCGCTCATGGGACGATGGGTGCCTGTGGCCACCACGACGGCGATCCCCGATGAAGGGACACCCAGCCGCTCCAGTTCCTCCAGCAGGGGAGGAAGCATCTCGGCCGTTGGGGTGGACCGGGTCATGTCGTTCACGATGATGGCCGCCGTTTTCGCTTTATTTGCGGCGACGATCTCCTCCAGGGACGGTCCCGCGGTGGGGTGCTTCACCAGCCTGGCCACCTCGGCGGCCAGGTCGGCCACAGGCTCACCTCCCGAGGGTTCGAGCACCGCCAGGACATTCCTGTCCGGAACGGAAAGAAAGATCTCCTCCTTTCCCCATTTCAGCACGGTTTTCACAGCTCTCCGCTCCCTTCAGGAGAGGTATGAGGGCAGGGAAACCGATGCCTTCTGCGCCCTCTGCCAGAAAAATACCCCGGCGACCATTGCCACACCAAGTGCGTCCGTCACCGCTCCGGGGAAGATCAGAAGCAGCGAACCAACGAACATCCCGAGCCTCTGCAGGACGTTCATGGGAACGTACATGTAGTTCTGAAGAGAAGCCGCCAGGGCGATAACGCCCACAAAGCTCGTCACCGTGGAGAGAGCGATGGAGAGATAATTGCCCCCAACGAGCAGCAGGTCCGGGTTGTAGATGAAGGTGAAGGGGATGAGGAATCCCGCGAGGGAGATCCGGAATCCCGTCCAGCCCACCGCCGAAGGGCTCTGCCCCGACAGCCCCGCCGCACCGTAGGACGCGATGGCCACCGGTGGGGTCAGGTTGGAAAGACAGGCGAAGTAATAGGCGAACATGTGGGCCGCCAGGGGGTTCACCCCGAGCTTCACAAGGGCGGGAGCGGCGATGGTTGCCGTGACGATGTAGCAGGCCGTTGTGGGAAGCCCCATGCCGAGGATGACGCACACGATCATGGTGAGGAAGGTGGTGATGATGATGCTTCCCCCGGCGAGGGAGACGATGTTGTCGCCCAGGACGAGTCCCAGTCCTGTGAGGTTGGTGATGCCGATGATGTTGCCCACCACCGCGCAGGCGATGCCCACGCCCACGCTCTGCCTGGCTCCGGACTCCATCGCTTTCAGGAAGGACTTCCAGGTGAGCCGGGTTTCCTTTGTGATGAAGCTCACGCCCACCGAGGCGATGATGCCGTAGAAGGCCGCGTAGAGAGGCGTCCTGCCGATGAGCAGCAGGTAGACGATGACGATGATGGGGACCATGAGGTGTCCCCGCTCCCTCATGACCTTCCTGATGGGAATGATCTCTTCCCTCGGAATGGGCTTCATGCCCATCTTGACGGCCTCGATGTGGATGACGGCGTATTCGGCCACGTAGTAGAGCACGGCGGGGATGGCCGCCGCCAGCATGATCTTGGCGTAATGCACCCCGAGGAACTCGGCCATGATGAAGGAGGCCGCACCCATGACGGGGGGCATGATCATGCCTCCCGTTCCCGCCACGGCGACCACCGCCGAGGCGAAGACGGGCTTGAATCCCGCCCCGGTCATGAGGGGGATCGTGAAGGTTCCCGTGGCTGCCACGTTGCCCACGGCGCTGCCGTTGATCATTCCCATGAGGCCGCTGGCCACGATGGACACCTTGGCTTCCCCGCCGATGGTCTTGCCCGCGAGGGACATGGCGAGGTCCTTGATGAAGCGCCCCATGCCCGTTTCCGTGAGGAAGGCCCCGAAAAGGATGAAGAGGAAGATGTAGGTGGACGACACGCCGAGGGAAATGCCGAAAATGCCCTCGGAAGACAGGAAAAGCTGGTAGACGATGCGCCGGAACGTGAACCCGGTGTGCCCGAGGACGCCGGGAATGTATTCACCCCAGTAGCCGTAGGCGAGGAAGATAATGGAGAGGATCATCAGCTCCTTGCCCACGGTCCGCCTGGTCGCCTCGAGAATGCAGACGATGAGGATGGTTCCCATGAATATGTCTGTGGGGTTGGCGGTTCCCCTGACGCTGAAGGCGTCGAAGGCGAAAAGGATGTACAGGCTCGACGACAGGGAGAGGGCGAGCCAGATGTAGTCAATGGCCGATGGACGCTCCCTGGGGGCCCGCTTCGAGCCCGGGTAGAGAAGGAATGTCAGGAGGACGAGGAAGGCAAGGTGGACGCTTCGCTGCTTCATGGCCATCAACGTCCCGAAGCCCGACGTGTAGAGGTGGAACAGGGACATGGCCACGGCGATGACTGTTATGGCCGCCGCCCATTTCCCCGAATATTTCCGGAAGCGGGATTCGGCGTCCGCCTTTTCGAGGACCTTTTCCGCCTCTTCTTCCGAAATGATGTCAACAACCGGTTCCTGGTTCTCGTTACGTTTGACGTTCTGATCAGTCACAGCAGTTTACCTCCGCGCGGACGAATGAGGGGAGGGAACATCCCGTTCCCTCCCCCGGAAAACACAACCGTTGCTACTCTGCAATGAGTTTTTCCGGCACGTCGACTCCCTTTTCCTTCAGATACTTCACGGCGCCCTTGTGAAGGGGTATGGTCATTCCGTTCAGCGAGTTCTCGAGCACTGTGTAGGCCGTGGCCTTGTGGGCCGCCACGAGGTCGTCGTGGTACTCGTAGGTCGCCTTGGTCAGGAGATAGATGAGCTCCTCGTCCTGGCGCACGTCGGTGAAGAGGACGTTGGACAGGGCGAGGGTCCTGATGTCCTTGTCCTGGTTCGGATAAGAGCCGGCAGGGATGGTGAAGGGGAAGTACCAGGGATACTTCTCCACTATTTCCTTGATCTTGTCCTCTTCCATGGAGATGAGTTCACCGGCGCCGGAGGAGAGCACGTCCATGATGGCCGCCGTGGGAACGCCGCCGGCGATGTGGGTGCCGTCGGTCTGGGCGTTCTTGAGAAGGTCAACCGCCTCGTTGTAGCCGAGGAAGTCGGCGGTGACGTTGGTCTCGCCCTGGTCCTTCATATAGTTCAGGCCGTACGCTTCCATCATCTCGCGGCTGTTGATCTCGGTGGCGCTGGCCACCTGGCCGGGAACGAACTTCCTGCCCTTGAAGTCGGCGACGGACTTGATCCCCGCGTCCTTGCGGACGATCCAGTGCATCACGTTGGGATAGAGGGTGAACATGCCCCGCATCTCCTTGTAGGGAGGCTTGCCCTCGTAGGTCCCCTTGCCGTAGAAGGCGTAGTAGCAGATGCCGTTCTGGCCGATGGCGACCTGGACTTCCTCGTTCATCATGAGTTCCACGTTCTGGGGAGTGCCCGCCGTGGACTGTGCGGAGGCCCTGGTGACCTCCTTGATGTTCTTGGACCAGATCTGGGCCATGGCGTTGCCGATGGGATAATAGGCTCCGCCGGTGGTGGCGGTGGCGATGTTGAGGCGGTAGGACTTGGCCTCGGCGCCGACGATCATGGGACCTGCCGCAAAGATGAGCGCGAGAACGACCACTGCTGCGATGATGCTTTTCCTCACATTCATTCCCTCCTTTTTGTGTCCGGAACTCCTAACGGACTTTCCGAACCTTCCTGGTCGCGATGACCTCCGTGTCACATCCCGCAGGGGACGGCAGAACAACGTCGCCGATCTCCACGGGGGCTTCCACTGACACCTTCCGGATCTCCTCCATCACCTCCCGTATTTTTGACAGGGGTATGGGGCGGCTTGTCCGGATGCTGGCCAGGGGGAAATCGCCCCATCGCACCGGCACGCTGGACGCTATGGTGCGCATGGGATTTTCCACTTCCTGGCGGGCCCAGGACTCCCCCCGCTTGCACACGTTTCCCTGGACCCTCGTGACTACGGGGGTCTCGTCGTCGTCAACGTCCACAACGATGCTGCAGCCGTTGGGGCAGACCACGCAGGTAAATTCTCTCGTGCTCATTCAACCGTCACCTCCAGGGAGGAACAGCCCGAAACAGTTTCCTTCTTCAGGTCGATCCGGATCATCTCCGCGGGGTGGAGCCGCATCTCCCGCTTCCTTGCGATCTCCCTGCCGCCGTCGCGGACCACCACGCACCGGTCCCTCCACGGGGCCGATACCCGGAGGGACAGGGTCAGGTCCCTTTCTCCCGACACGGACTGCGGAAGGGTGTACCGGACGCCGCTCCCCGGCCTCACAGGGATGGGGCTCGGCAGGGCGCAGCTTCCCTCCCTGACGAAGCAGGCCGCAAATTTTCCCGCTTCCGCCGCCTCCACGGAGACCCAGTCCACGAGGTCATGGACGTGGAGGACATTGCCGCAGGCAAAAATTCCCGGAACGGACGTCATGAAGGAATCGTCCACTACCGCTCCGCCGGTCACGGGATCCATCCCGACACCGGCGTCCCGGGTCAGCTCGTTCTCGGGGATGAGCCCCACGGACAGCAGCAGGGTGTCACAGGGAATGTACCGCTCCGTCTCGGGGATGGGCAACCGGTCCTCTCCCACCTGGGCCACCCGGATTCCCTCGAGGCGCCCCTTGCCAACGATGTCCGTCACCGTGGTGTTGAGATGCAGAGGGATGCCGTAATCGTTGAGGCACTGCTGGATGTTCCGGGGAAGGCCGCTGGAATAGGGCAGGATCTCGAAGACCGCCTCCACCTTCGCCCCCTCGAGGGTCATCCTCCGGGCCATGATCAGGCCGATGTCTCCGGAACCGAGGATGCAGACCGTTTTCCCCACCATGATGTTCTCGAGGTTCATAAAGTTCTGGGCCGCTCCCGCGGTGTACACCCCCGACGGGCGGTGCCCCGGAATGGAGATGGCGCCCCTGGTGCGTTCCCTGCAGCCCATGGCGAGGATCACGGCCCCGGCCTCGATGCGCTGGTAGGTTCCCCTGGTGCTCACTTCGAGGACCCGGTCCGCCGACAGGGAGAGGACGATGGTCTCCTCCATGGCGGCGATGCCGAGTTCCCTGAAACGGTCGATGAACCTGGCGGCGTATTCGGGACCGGAGAGGGCCTCCTTGAACGTATGAAGCCCGAATCCGTCATGAATGCACTGGTTCAGGATGCCGCCGAGAATGCGGTCCCGCTCGATGAGCAGTACATCGGCACAGCCTGCCTCCTTCGCCGCCACGGCCGCCGCGAGTCCGGCCGGACCGCCGCCGATGACCACCACGTCTCTGCGGACAGTGGGAACCTCCGCCTTTGTCCCGTTCATCGGGCAGCCCCTCCCTTCTCCGGCCGGACGTTGCCCACGAACAGGGGAGACCCGGCGCTTCTCTTCAGGAAATCTTCAGGTTTCCAGCCGAATTCGTCCCGAAGGATCCTCGTGATGCGTGGAACGCAGAATCCTCCCTGGCACCGGCCCATGGAGGCCCGCGCCCTGTACTTGATGCTCACCAGCGCCCTGGCCCCGAGAGGGTTTCTGATGGCGTCCAGGATCTCCTGCTTGGTGATCTTTTCGCACCGGCAGATGATCTCGCCGTAGTTGGGGTTGTCGGCGATGAGGGCGGCCTTTTCCTCCGCCGGCAGCTCGGAGAAGAACAGGGGGCTGCCAGGCCGCACGGGATTGAAGGAGGGGTCGGGCACGAGTGGAATGTGCTTCTCCACCATTTCCCGGACCATCTCGGCGATGGCCGGGGCGCTCGTCAGCCCGGGGCTCTCTATTCCCACCAGGTTGATGAAGCCCTGGACATCCTTCCTGTCCTCGATGACAAAGTCCTTGTTGCCGCCCACTTCCGGGGGCGTCTGCTTCGGGCGGATGCCCGCGAAATTCCGGATGTAGTCCGTCATGCGGATCTCGGGGAGAAGTTCCCTCCCCTCCCTGCGGAGTTCCTTCATCACGTCGGAAGTGCAGCCGTGGTCCTCGGGGTCGTTGAGGTACTCGGCGCTGGGACCGATGATGATGTTGCCGTCCACGGTGGGCGTCAGGTGAATGCCCAGCCCCGGCGCGTTCTTCTTCGGGGCCGGGTAGATCAGGGCCTTCAGGGTGCCGTCGAGCCGCCTGTCCAGGACGTAATACTCTCCGCGGCAGGGGTAGATCACGTAGTCGGTGATCCCCGCCATCCGGCACACTTCCGCGGAGAAGAGGCCAGCGGCGTTGACCAGGACTTTCGCCGTGAAGGCCTCCCCTGACCCGGTTTCCACGGACCAGCCGCCCCCGGCGAGAGAGGAGACGGAGGCCACCCGCCGCCCGAGGTGAAAGTTCACCCCGTTGGCGAGGGCATTCTCCGCCAGGCCGATGGTGAGGCCATAGGGAGAGATGATCGAACTGGTCGGCGAATGGAGGGCGAGGGTTCCTTCCACGCCGGGCTGGATCCGCTGCATGTCCTCCCTGCCGATGAGCTCGAGCCCCGGGACGCCGTTGGCCTCCCCCTGCTCCTTCAGCCTGTGGAGGGTGGCTTCGTCCTCGTCGTCCAGCGCCACCGTCAGCTTTCCTATCCTCTTGATCTTCACCTTGAGGTCCCGGCAGAGATCGTCCATCATGCTGTTTCCCTTCACGTCGAGGACCGCCCGGAGCGTTCCCGGGGCGTAGTTGAAGCCCGCGTGGAGCACGCCGCTGTTCCTGCAGCTCGTTCCCAGGCCTACGTCCATCTCCTTCTCGACGACAGCCGCCCTCACCCGGAACTTCGAAAGCTCCCTGGCGATGGCGCAGCCCACCACTCCGCCTCCGATGACAAGTACGTCGTACTCCTGAACCACCCTGTAACACCCGCTTTCGCGAAAACATCTGGTCGACCAAGGTATTCCAATCAAATCGATTTTATATTATCATAGCGGCGGGAAGGGAGACAAGGGGAATCAACAGAAAATTTCAAGTTCTTTTTTTAACTTTTTATCATGCCTGGAAACCATTCTGAACCTCCGGGAGGACTCCATGAACGAATCGCGAAAGGACCTGATCAGGCGCTTGACGGACCTTGTGTCGCAGGGAAACGTGGTGACTGAGGGCAAGCTGCCTACGGAACGGGAGCTCGCCGCTCTGCTCGGCACCACCAGGCCCCTCCTGAGGGAAGGGCTCATCGCCCTCGAGGCCCTCGGTCTGCTGGAGATCAGGGACAGGCAGGGAATTTTCCTCGCCGAGGGGAACCCGGAGGAGATCAAGAGAGTTCTCGGCCAGGCCCAGGTGTGGCCCATGGAAGTGCTCTCCCAGGTCATGGAGATCCGGCAGCTCATGGATCCGGGGGCCGCTGCCCTGGCCGCCCTGCGGAGGAAGGAGCGGGACCTGGAGAAAATGGACGAATGCATCTCCATGCTCGAAAAAATCCACGAAGAGCGGGACCCTCACGAAGGACCTCTCGGCGCCTACTGGAATACCGTCCTCCACGCCACCATTTTCAGGGCCACGGGGAATACCCTGCTTTCCAGACTCTACGAATCTCTCCTCGAGATGTCCGAAAAGGGGATCTCCGCCATGAGGATGGAAGTGCTCGATTCGGCGGCTCCGGACAGGACGGAGAAAATCCTGGAGCAGCACAGGGCCCTCGTGAAGGCCATCCGGGACCAGGATCTCCTCCGGGCCCGGGAGGCATCCAGGCTCCACCTGAAGTTCACCATCGACACCCTTGTGGAGCTCAGCAGGGTCACTCCCCTCTCCAACTTCTTCGCCCAGAGGATGGATTCCGCCCTGAAGTAAAGAAAGCGGCGGACCGGTTTTTCCGATCCGCCGCCGTCATTATTCCGCCGGGACGATTCCCGCCTCTTCCTGCTCCCGTTCCTCTTTCTTCGAAAGGATGAACCTGGACAGGAGGTTCCGCATGTACTCGGCCCTGTCCGCCATGGCCGACGCCTCCCGGGCTACGCCTTCAGAGGCAGCCGCGGTCTCCGCTGAGGCTGACCGTATGGCGTCCACCCTCTGGACCACGTCGATGGTGGCGTGGGACACCTGGTCGATGGCTCCGGCCATTTCTTCGCTGGCCGATGCCTGGGACCTGGAGAGCTCCGCGATGTGGGCGATGGATTTCTCTATCCTGGCGATTTCTCCGAGCACTCCGGAAAGCCTTCCCTGGGCGTCCGCCGCTTCGTCCACCGTGGACTGCATCACCCGGCCCGTCTCCTCGGTCACCTCCATGGATTCCCCAGCATTTCCGTGAAGGGTGGTGATCAGGGCCGCAACTTCCCTGGCCGCCCTGCTGGATTCTTCCGCAAGCTTCCGGACCTCGTCGGCCACGACAGCAAAGCCTCGGCCGGCTTCCCCGGCCCGGGCAGCCTCGATGGCGGCATTCAGCGCCAGCAGGTTGGTCTGGTCTGCGATGGAGGTAATTACCGTGACGAAACCGGAGATCTCTTCCACGGACACAGCCAGGGCCCGGATCTTCTCCATGTTCGTCCCGGACTTCCCGCCGACGGCCCGCACTTTCCGAATGACCTCCTCCACCTTCTCAGCCGCTTCCTTCGCCATGGACGCCGTCTGGTTCGCCGCCGCCACGCCGTCGGACGAGGCCCTGGCCGCCGCCTGGGCGCCTGCGGCCACTTCCTCCACTCCGGCGTTGGACTCCTCGAGAGCCGCGGAATTGCTCTCGGATATGGAAGCTACCTGCTCCAGGGATCCCCTCACTTCCTCCACGGAAGCGTTGGTCTCCTGGGAGAGAGCCGCGAGAGTTTCCGCTCCCCGGGCCACCTCTTCGGCCGCAGCCACGATTTCCCGAACGGCTTCCGCCTGGTTCGCAGCCATCCTGGCCAGGGCATCGGCAAGGGCGCCTATTTCGTCCGCAGAATCATACCGGAAGTCCTCTCTGGAAACGGTCAGGTCGCCGTTCCCCGCCCTTCCGGCCAGGTTCACCGCCCTTCCGAGAGGCCGGGTGATCATGCGGGTGATGACCACCGCCACCGCCATTCCGACCACCACCGCGGCGAAAACCGAAAGGAGGAGCATGTTCGAAACGCTCCGGGCCTGGTCCGTCACCACGTCCGATATTTCGACCGTCCTGCCGACGCTGAACTTCATCACGTCTCCGGCCGCAGACAGGACTGCCTCCCCGGCGGAGGTCCGCTCCTTCCCCAGGCTCTCGAGATCTGTCCAGGTCTTCAGGAAGTCGTCCAGGGCCAGAACATACTGGTCCACGTCCTTTCCCGCTTTTTCAAGGGTCTGTATCAGCTTTTGATCGAATGCGGCCGCCCTGACTTCGGCCAGGACATCACGGACATTCTCCAGCTCTTTTTTCGCCTGGCCGATCATGTCCGTTTTTTTGTTCGCAATAGCTGTGAGGGTCACGTATTCCGTCCTGTGGACGGACTCCACCAGGCCGTCGAGGAGGGCGATGTTCTCGAGCCTCGTGGGGACACTTCCCATGGAGGAGGGATCCTCCAGGTCTTTTTCCAGGGCGTCCTTTTCGTCAAACAGAAGATCGTAGGCTATTTTTCGCATGGACTCCCCCGCTTCCGCGGCCTTCCGTCTCTGGCCGGCCATACCGGCGATCAGTTTCTGGGATTCCTCCAGCAGTCTCCGGTATTCGGCGACCTGCTCCTCAGACTTCTTCACTCCTTCCGCGAGCCGTTCCAGGCCGGGGTGGGCTGCTGCATGCTCCCCTGCTTTCTTCAAAACCCCGTCGATGGCCTCGAAATCCGCGAGGGCCGCCTGGAGGTCCTGGTAGCTGTCCGCGAGAACGTATGTGCTAACGTGGAGCATCAGGTTCTGGGCCATGTTCTCGATTTCGTCGGAAAGTTCAATTCCCGGAACGTACCGCTGCCCGAGAGTCCCCACCTCGGAAATCACATTGTTCATGTTGCGCCAGGCAAACCATCCGGCCGCGGAAAAAATGACCAGTACGGCGGCGAATCCGGCTGCGAGTTTTGTTCCTATCTTCATGTTCTTCAGCAATCGTTTCACCTCGAGGAAGAAGGATGGCGGAAGGCCCTTTATCCCCTGACGGGGCGCCCCGGGGCTTCCGGAACACTACAGACTATACCATGAATTTCCCGGCGGCAAAAGAAACAGGCCGCCGGGTCACTCCGGCGGCCTGTCCGTTTTCCTGCCGTTCCTCAGCCGATGAATTTTCTCAAAACCTCCAGGGCTTCCGGAAAACTCTCCCTCCCGAGGCCGACCCGAAAATGGTTCCAGTCAACATCGAACACCGAGTCGGGAAGGACCATGAGGCTTTTTTCCTCCACTGTTCTCTCGCAGAAATCCCGGACGGACTGTGTGCCGAGAAGCTTGGGAAAGACCGTGGAGCCTCCGCCGGGCTCGAACCATTCGAAGCAGTCCTTTCTGCCGGAAAAGAATTCCCTCGCAAGGGAAAGGTTTCTCCGTACAATCGCCCGGCAGCGCTCCGCAAGTTCGTCCCTCCTCCGGAGGGCCGCGATGGCCAGAATCTCCGAGGGTGCGGAGGAACAGATGGTAGTGTAGTCCTTCAGTGACGCCACCCGGTCGAGAAGCCAGCCGTCCTTTGAGGTGATCCAGCCGATCCGCAGGCCCGGCAGGCCGTAGGTCTTGGAGAGGCCGCCGAGGGCCGCGCTCTTCCTGTACAGGGAGGGAACGGAAGGCAGGCGCTTTTCCGGATCATGCTCCAGGCCGCGGTACATCTCGTCGGAAAACAGGAAGATGCCGTTTTTCGCAGCGAAATCCACCACGGCGGCCAGCTCGTCCTCCGTCGGGAGAAAGCCTGTGGGGTTGTGGGGAAAGTTGATGATGATCAGCCGGGTATTCTCCTTGGCCGCTTCCTGGAGGAAGGGAAGATCGAGTTTCCACGCCCCGTTCTCCTTTTTGAGATACCACCTGGTGACCTCGCACCCGAGGGACTTGGGAATCTCGTACAGGGACTGGTACCCCGGGCTGAGGACGATGACATGATCCTTCTCGTCCAGCAGGGCGTTCATGGTGAGGAAAATGCCTTCCTCCGGGTTGAGCACCAGGGTATCTCCGGAGGTCACGTCTGCGGCGGCGGCGATCTCCTCCCGGAGCAGCGGGTGCCCCCTGGACTCGGTATAGGTCAGGCGGAGATTCCTCCACAGTTCGGCAATTTCTGGACCGCCTCCCTCGAGCAGCTCTTCCGCCCGGAGGGATTCGCAGTCCGACGGGCTCAGCAGATGGCGTACCGAAAACTCATATCTGGCGAAGTACCGCTCCAGAAGAAAATCCCGTACCTTCATTCAATCACAGCCTTCTATGAAAATTCCGGGCGGGCCGGTCATTCCGGCTCATTATAACCGCCTTCCCGGCAAGGTGAAAAGGGCAAATACGGGAAAAGCATCCTTTTGATCTTCTTTCACCTTTTTTCTCCCTCCGGCGGTTCACCCGGGTCGAAAAAGGCCCCCCGAAGGGGGCCGGGCGCTTCTTTCGGATCATTTCTTCCTTTTGGACGATGCCGCGATTTCAGGGACGAGTCCCCGGTTTTCCTCCCCTGTCCGGAACCGGGCGACGGCCCGTTCCATGGCGGAGCTCAGGTTCACCAGCTCCTCAGAGGCGGAGGCGATGGACTCCACCACCTTCGACTGCTCCTGCATGGCTCCGGCGATGCCGGAGACCTGGTCCGCTATTTCGGAACTGCTCTTTGCGACATTGTCCATGCCCGCCGTCATTTCCTCGGCGCTGGCGGACTGTTCCTCCATGGTTGCGGCAATGGTCTGGATATTCTCCGCCACGATGTTCACCCGCTTCACCACGTCGGCGATGAGGGTGCTCGTCTCGTCGGCCCGGGCCACCAGGTCCTTCAGGATCTTCGACGAGTTTTCGGAATCCCTCAGGGCGCTGTCCGTACGGCTGGATATTTCGCTGATGAGCTTGCCGACCTCCCCTGCCGCACGATTGGATTCTTCCGCGAGCTTTCTCACTTCTTCCGCCACCACGGCGAATCCGCGGCCGGCCTCTCCGGCCCGTGCGGCCTCGATGGCGGCGTTCAGCGCCAGGAGGTTCGTCTGGTCGGCAATGGACGTGATGATGCTCACGAAACCGGAAATGTTCTTCACCGTCCCGGCAAGGTTCGTCACCGCACTGCTCACATCTTCGCCCGCCTTCGCCGTCTCGGTGATCAGGCCGGCCATGTCCTCCACGGCCTTCCCGCCCTTCTGGGCGGCATCGGAGATAAGCGCGGCTTCCTCCCCGGCCTCCACCGCTGCCTTCGCTCCAGCCTGGGCTCCGGCGGCCACTTCCTCCACCCCGGCATTGGTCTCTTCCACCGATGCCGCGGCGGATTCCGTATTCGAGCTGGCCCTCTCCGCCATGGCCATCACTTCCTCAATGGACGCCGTTGATTCCTCGGCGGCGGCGCTCATGTCCTCCGCCCTCGCAAGGACCGCTCTCGAACTCTTCGAAATCTCCCCCATGGATCCGGCCACCAGAGTGATCATGGAGTTGATCCCCTCCACCAGCAACCTGACCTCGGCAAGACCGCTCCGGAGGTCCACCGTGGACGTCAGGTCGCCGCCCGCCACGAGCTCCATCTTTTCCGCCACCTTCCGGATGGGCGAGGCGATGCTTCCCGCCATCCAGAGCGACACGGCGATGACGAGCAGGGCCACCACCGCGGCGGCGATGATCACCGTGTTCCGTATCACCCGAACCGGGGCGAGAAATTCCACAACGGTGGAGGTCATTCCGAGAACGCCTCCGATGGTGGGGATGGGGTAATAGGCCACGTACTTGTCATCGCCCTCGAAGAAATAGGCTGCGAGTCCCTCCCGGCCGTCCAGTCCCTTCCTCATGGCTTCGGCAAGTTCCGGGGTGATTGCCCCGGCGGCCTTTGAGGTATCGAGCACCCCGATGTGTCCCTTGTTCGGGTGGGCTGTGATGATGCCCAGCCTGTCGGTGACGTAGGCATAGCCCGTGGCGCCCCAGCGGACGGGGGCGAGAAAGTCATCGAGCCCCGCCACGTCGAAGGCCGCCGCAAGAACGCCCGCCCGACTTCCGTCCTTCTCCACCGGCACGGCAAAGACCACCGCATTTTTGCCTGCCTGTTTCACCACTGTCACAGGGGAAACGTAGGTTTTCCCGTCCGACAGCACTTTCTTCACCCCGTCCTTCCCGGGAAAATCCTGGAAAGCACCGGTGAGGTGCCGTTCCCCGCCGTCCGGGGACACCACCCAGATGTCGACGAGGTCGTCATAAAGCTTCGTCGCCTCAGAAAGGCCCGGTTTCTGGGTTTCCCATTCCATGCTCCTCACGACGTTTCTCTGGGACTGGAGGATCAGGAAATTGAGCCGTTCCCTGAAAAACATATCCGATTCAACAGCCAGCCCCTTGCCGAGAGCAAGACCTTCCTTCTCAGCAGCCGCCACAAGGGCCTTGTTCGAGCTGTTCACCGCCAGAAAACCGATGATCGCCAGTCCTCCGAGACTCAAGGCCAGGAAAATACCGAGAAGCCTTCCCCTCAGGGTGTTCATTTCTATCCTCTCCTCTGTGTTCATTCTCAGTTTTTTCGATTATGCATGATGTATTAATACGTAACTTTATCACACCACAAATATTTTCTCCATTTTGTTAATTTTTTATCTTATATTTTCTTTCCTGTATTGAGCTTTGGCCATTTTATCTTTTTTTCATTTTTGGCCAATTTTCTTTTTTCAATACTTTTTCCCGCACCTTCTCCCCGGGGAATTCCCTGATCCAGAGAGACGGGAACTCTCTATCGGGGCGTTCATGCAGGGAGAATCTCCCGGCGGACAATCAGGAACGGAGGAACGGCGTCACCCCGCCGTTTGTCTGTTGACTTCCCGGGCCCTTTGTCGTTTTATTATTGAAAAGACTGCCTGAAGGCAAACACAAGGAGGTTCCGCCATGACCGAACGCAGGAGAACCGGAGCGTTGCTTCTTGCCCTTCTGTTCCTGGGAGGGGCTCTTTTCACCGCTCTTCCGTCATCAGCCTTCACCCCGCCCCCTCTTCCCGGAGACGAGGAAGAGATCGCGCCGCCACCCCCGCCCGTCTTCGGCGAGGAGACCCCGGAACCGAAAAAACCGGAGCAGGAGGTTAAACCGGCGCCTAAGCCCAAACCGACGCCGAAGCCCCAACCCAAACCGCAGACGAAGCCGAAGACAAAACCCAAGGCGGAGCCCAAGGAACCATCCTATACCCTGGACCAGCTCTTCAAGATGGGGATGAACGCCTACAAGGGAGAGAACGGAGCCGCCCAGAGCTACGCCGAGGCCCTCAAATGGTGGGGCAGGGCAGCGGCAAAAGGGCATGCCGTGGCCCAGTACAACATGGGAATCATGCACAAAAACGGCGAGGGAACGAAAAAGGATTATAAAAAGGCCCGGGACTACTTCCTCCAGTCGGCCAGGAACAAGTACGCCAATGCCGCGGAACAGCTCGGCCACCTTTACTACGGAGATTTCCTCGGGAAGCCGGACTACGGCGAGGCGTACCGGTGGTACGAGCAGGCCGCTCAGGAAAACAGGGCCTTCGCCCAGTTCCGCCTCGGACTGATGCATTACAAGGCCATGGGGCGGCCCAAGGATGCCCTGAAAGCCTATTACTGGTTTGACGAGTCGGCGAAGAACGGCTTCATAGACGCCATGGTGAACCTTGGAGTCCTCTACGAAAAGGGGGACGGAGCCGTCTTCAGCAGGGAGAAGGCCTTCCAGTGGTATTCGAAAGCCGCTGAAAAGGGATCCCCCCTCGGCATGGCCTATCTCGGCGAAGTCTACTACCAGGGCAGGGGCGTGCCAAAGGACGAGCGAAAGGGCATCCAGCTCCTGGAGCAGGCGGCGGCGAAAAAACAGCCCTATGCCCAACGGCTGCTTTACAAAATAGACAACATCAAGTACATGAAGTACCGGAACGTGAAATAATCGTTCTGAAACAACGGGGCCCCTTCAGGGGCCCCGTTGTTTTTTTACTTTACCGTGACAGTCTTCAGTATAGCCTCCAGGGTCGCCTGTTTGCCCCCCTTTCCCCGGAAGAGGACGAGGGCAACGCCCCTGTTGCTGCCAAGGGGCGGAAAGAGAAGGTTCACCGCTCCGTCCTCGTCCGCCCGGAGCACCTTCGCCCCTCCGAGGGAGACCGTCCGGGCACCGCGGAGCTCCTTTTTCGCCTCCCCGTACTTCTTCGTCACCCCTCCGGAGACGCCGTGGACCGGGTTGTCGAAGCTTCCCTGCCAGTAGACGTGAAGCGATTCCACGTCATGTTCCTTCATTGTCTTCCCGTTCCAGGTAGAGGGAATGCCGAAGGTGACGTTCCCGATGGTCACGGATTTCCAGCCTGCGGGCAGCGTTCCCGCCCCCTTGTCCGCCCCGCTCTGCGGAGGAGTTTTTCCCGCCGTGAACGACATTCTTCCGGCGATCTCCCCGAACATGGGGGCGTACTTTTTCCAGCCGCTCCCGCTGCCGGCCACCACGTGAAGGTAGGCTCCCATGCCGCCCTCGGCTCCGTCGGCTATGAAGAAGAACTTCCGGGTCACTCCGGGGGCGTTCCCCTGGAGGTAGTAGGCCTTACGGCCGCCCAGGGTCACCGTTCCCTCACCGGAGAGGGAGTCGAAGATCCGGTTGGCGGTCTTTCCGGTATAGAGCCCCTTGATTTTGCCGTCGGTGAGCCCCGGCGCCAGGGTGCCGATGCGGACGACGGCCACCCGCTTGCCGTCTATATAATAATCGTAGTTGACGAAGGGGTGTTTCCCGTTCTCCTTCCCCGAGGAGCTTTTCACGCTCTGGAAGCCTCCGGCGGGGATCTCGTACCGGATTCCGGCGAGGGTGAAGCTCTTCCACCCTCGCCAATGCTGCTGCGTGTCGGCTGGTGGAGTTCCGGGACTCTTCGCCGGCGTTTCCGCCCCCGAATCCTTCCCTCCGCCGGAAGAAGGCTTTACTGCAGGTTTCTTTGCTTCCGCCGCATTCTTCATCCTGGCGATATAGTCCTGCAGTTTCCGAACGTGCTCCTCCACCACCGGGTCGGGGAAGATGGCCAGGCCTTCACGGTATTTCTCCAGGGCCTCTTCGTACCGTTTTCCCTTCTGCAGCTCCGCCGCCATGCGCCAGACGGCCTCCGCCCGGGCCCGTGCATCGGCTTCGGCCTGTTCCTGCCTGCGCTTCCGGTCAGAAATGAAGTTTTCGAGCTTCTTCACATGATCCCGGACGGCCGCGTCGTCGGAAACTTCCAGGCCCTCCCGGTATTTTTCAAGGGCCTCTTCAAACTTTTCCTTCTTCTGGAGTTCCGCAGCCTGGTTCCAGACCTCCACGGCCCGCTTCCGGGCATCTTCGGCCCGGGACTTTTCCGCCTCGCCCTTCATCCGCGCCAGTTCCCGCTCGATGGCGGGATTGCCTGGATCCAGTGAAGCCGCCCTTTCCATGGCCATGACCGCCCGGTCACGGCGGGCGGCGTTCCACTCGTTCCGTCCGGCCTGGTACTCCCTCGCCGCTTGGATTTTGTCCTTTGCCACGGTCACGGGAAGGGTCACTTCCGTCCGGCCCGCTTCCTTTCCCACCACCTTCGCCACGACCGTGACGGTCAGTGAACCAGTTCCGTTCAGGATCACCGAGGCGGTGTCCCAGGACGCGAGGCTGATTTTTCCCGGCCCGGACACGGACCATTCCCAGGTCACGGCTTTCGAGGGGGAGACAGCGGCCTTGAAGGTGGCCGTCTGCCCTTCGATCCACTCCTCCCGGGGAGGATAGTCCACCCGTCCGTCGGGCAGCACGATCTGCCCTCTCTCGGAGAAGGCCTGGACCCTGACGGTGACGTCCAGGGACCGCACGGGGACGGTTCCCGAAAGCTCCGCCGCCGTTTTTCCTCCCTTGTCCCGGACAAGAACCGACACCGGGACGGGATCGAGCCCGCTCACCGGCCCGACGAGGGCGCTTCCCCCTTCATGGCCGTACTGCCGGGCGGCAGGAAAGGCCGCCTTCCAGTCAAAATCGAAGATCTCGTCCGCGTTCACTCCCGGCGGAAGCTTTACGGAGGCCCGGAAACTGTCGCCCGGGGTCACGTATTCCGGAAGCGCCAGGGAGAGGGGAGGCGTGTCCACCGTCATCCGCACGGGATCGGAGACGCCGAGGACCACTCCTCCGGCCCCCCGCACTTCGGCCCGGATGTCAGCAATGCCCGGCCGGGCCGCCCGGCCGCTGAATCCCGGCCCCGTTCCCTCCGCGGGGTTCCACTGCACTTCCGGGCTGCCGGAGAGGCGGATCCGCGGCACCGGTGACCGGTTCACCTTCGATCCCGGAGGGGAGAGAGGGTAGTCCACCCGGCAGGAGACCGTTTCCCCGAGAATCACCCGTTGGGGGATGCCGGATAGGGTGACGGTGAAGGGCTTCACTTCCACATCCCGGTTCACCGTGACCTGCCGCCCCGCCGAATCCAGGACCAGCAGGGTGAACCGGAACGTCCCGGGCCGGTCGGGGATGAAGGTGAGAATATCCCCCGACCCGGTAACCGGACCTCCCCACCGGAAGGTATAGGGGGGCTTGCCCCCTTCCGCGGAAGCGGAGAGGGTGATTCTCCCGTTCACCGTCCCGGGCTCGGGGTCCGCCCTGACGGCCCCCTTCAGGGGAGGAGCCTTCAGCTCGGGGGGCAGCTCCATCACGGGGAAAGAGACGGAAGCCGCGCCCAGAAGAAGGTCTTCCGTGTCCCGCACCTCCACCCGTGCCGATGCCGTTCCGGCAGCGGTGCCGTACAGAGTCGCCTCCTGCCCGATGCCCGAAGACGCCAGGGACGTCTCCGGCCCCGGAATCCACTTCCACCGGAGATCCTTCGGCGCATCGGCGTCCTTCACTTCCGCCTTCACACGGACGTGCTCGTCCCGGAGAAAGGTGTCCTTTTCCACGGTGCGGAGGCCCTGCCCCTGCACCCATTCCTGCGGTCGGGGTCCTGCCGGGCCGAGAACCGTCACGGCCACCTCGTACCCCGTCACCTCCACGGCCAGCGTTTTCTCCGCCAGGGTCTCCCCTCCCTGACTTCTGGCCTCCGCTTTCAGGACGTATTTCCCCGCCTCCCGGGGGAGGAAGGAATATTCCGTGGAATCCGCGGCTTTCGCCCCGCTGCGGGACGCCTTTCCCTCCAGGGTCCACACGACGAAGGCCCCTTCCGGCAGTCCGGGCTTCGCCCCGGCCTTCGCTTTCACTTCCTCCCCTACCTTCGGTTTCGGGGGCATGGCCGTGACGGTCAGTTCAGGCCCGACTACTTCTATTTCGAGCTGTTCCGATTCGCCGAGGGTGCCGTTCCCGTCCAGGGCAACGGCCCAGATCCGCACCGTTCCGGGTTCGGAAAAGACGGCTTTCGTCCGTCCCTCCTCCGATTCCGGAGGGGAAAAGGAGACCTCCGTAGAGGGCTCGAAGCGGAAGAACAGGTCTCCTTTCTTCGCTCCCTCCGCCGACGCCAGGAGTTCCACTGGCATTCCGGCGGTCACGGGGCCTGCCGGAGGACTCACCCTCCGAAGCGTCACGGCCGCGTCCTTTTTCTCTTCCCCGGCTGCGTCCGCCGGTCCCGTGGTCCGCTTCGGGTCCGGAACCACCCGGATGCTCGCCAGGATGGACCGGAGCTGCGACATGAGCCCCCGGGCGAACCGGGCCGTCTCGGGGTCGTCCTCGGGGATGTTGTCCTCTGCGAGGGAGAACTTTATCTCCGACCGGAAGTCGAGAGCGGCCTCTCCCCTGATCACCAGGCCGTTCAGCACCACCCGGCCGCCGGTGACGAACCGGCCGTCAGGGGATCGCTTGATGTTGTACGACGGGCCCTGCACGGCGAGATATCCCTCGTAGCCGTCCACGGCGACCCTCTCGAGGGTCCCGTACTGGTTGTTGGTCTCCACCTGCTTCTTCACCGACTCGAGGGTCCTGCCCCTCCATGTGCCGATCTGCAGGAGGAACTCCCCCCGGACGCTTCCCCGGGACGTATCCTCGTCAAGGGTGAGAAGCACACCCTCTTCGTTGGGGCCTCCCGCCCACGACGCGGAAGCGGCCACCGAACAGCCCATGGGAAGGACCTCCACGGACCTGTACGCTTCGGCGAGAGATTCCATGGGGGCTCCCTTCTGATTCCCTCGCAATTTCCTGTAGACGGTAACACCCACGCTGCCCCTCACGCCCCGGGTGTTCTGATGGGGGGTGAACTGGATCTCCGTCTCGGGACGGGCTGTCCGTTCTCCCCCGCCGCCGCCGAAGCCGTCGGTTCCCCCAACG
>Ga0209722_1000382_pt1 | contig 50164 bp, 44 predicted proteins | sample BioC12SIPDNA_2_FD_185745 | JGI IMG/M metagenome (GOLD analysis project Ga0209722, IMG submission 185745) | Anaerobic biogas reactor microbial communites from Washington, USA - Biogas_R1_A C12 SIP DNA (SPAdes) (version 2) | ecosystem: Engineered > Bioreactor > Anaerobic > Unclassified | place... | reverse complement strand
CTCCTACCATGGTCATCACGATTACGTCATGGTCAGCATCGGCGCCCTCGACTACGGCAAGATCGGCCCGCGCGACAACTACGCCTCCCTCTCCTACGGCGCCGGCATCCCGCAGAGCTCGATCGACATGACCGTCCCGGTGCCGTTCAACGACCTCGAGAACATGACCAAGCGCATCGAGCGCATGGTCGAGGAGGGCAACCCGCCGGCCTGCGTGATCATGGAGCCGGCGATGATGAACCTCGGCGTGGTGCTGCCCGAGCCCGGGTTCCTCGAGGGCGTGCGCGAGCTGACGCGTAAGCACGGCATCGTGCTCATCTTCGACGAGGTCAAGGTGGGGATCTGTACCGCGCGGGGCGGCGCGGTCGAGCGCTGGGGCATCCTCCCCGACATGGTCACCCTCGGCAAGGCGCTGGCCGGCGGCACGCCGTGCGGCGCCATCGGCGGCTCCGACGAGATCATGGAGAAGGTCAACGACGGTACCGTGTTCCAGGTCGGCACGTACTCCGGCAACCCGCTCAGCATGGCCGCGGCCCGCGCCAGCTTCGAGCAGGTCATGACCGACGAGGCGTACGCCCATCTCAACCACCTCAACGACCGCCTGATCGAGAAGTGCGACGCGATCTGCAAGAAGTACGACTTCCCCGGTTACACCGTGGGCATCTCGTCCAAGGGCTGCGTCAACTTCGCGCTCGGCAAGATCACGGACTACGAGAGCTTCATCCGGGAGCAGGACGCCGAGCTCGTCGCGCTCGCCTGGCTCTACAACATCAACCGCGGCCTCATCATCGCCCCCGGGCGTGAAGAGGAGTGGACGCTCTCGATCACGCACACCGATGCCGACGTCGACCTCTTCGTCGGCGCCTTCGAGGACCTCGTCCGCGACGTCACCGCCTGACGCAGGGGCGGGCGCGGCCGGCCCGGAGGAGACGGCCGCGGCGGACTCGGCAAGGGGCGGGTGGCCTGTGCGGGCCACCCGCCCCTTCGCTCTTCTTCACCCGCGTCGCCTCAGGAGTACTTCACACGCGGATCCAGCCAGGTGTAGGCGATGTCGACCACGATGTTGCTGATCACCACCGCGAAGGCCGCGAACAGCACGGTCCCCATGATGAGAGGGACGTCCTGCGTCTGGATCGCGTTCCAGGCCTGCCAGCCGATGCCGGGCACGCCGAACACGAACTCGATCACCAGGACTCCGCCGAGGAACCAGCCGAAGTCCATGCCGATCAGCGTGATGATCGGGCTCCAGGCGTTGCGCATGATGTGGCGCCACACGACGATGCGCTCGGGCAGGCCCTTGGCGCGCGCCGCCTTCACGTAGTCGGCGTTCAGGATGTCGAGCATCGAGCTGCGCAGCATGCGCGAGTACCAGGCGGCGCCGGTCAGGCCCAGCGTCAGGCCCGGCAGGACGCCGTAGAGAGGCGCGACCCACCCCCCGTAACCACCGAGCGGGAAGATCCGCAGCTGGTAGGCGAACGTGTACAGGAGCAGCATGCCGAGCACGAAGCTCGGCATGCTCAAAAAGAGCAGGCTCAGCACGGTGAACAGCCGGTCCCGGAACCCGTACTGCTTGAGCGCCGACACCATCCCGACCGGCACGCCGATGAGAAGCTCGAAGAGGATCCCGTACAACGCCACCATCACGGTGGCGGGGAAGCGCTCGAGGATCGACTGCGTGACAGGACGTTCGGTCACGTAGGAGTAGCCCGCGTTACCGTGCAGCAGGTCGCGCATGTAGCGCTCGTACTGCACATAGAGGGGCTTGTCGAGACCCTTGTCCTCGCGTACCCGCTGCAGCACCTCGGGTGTCGCATGCGGACCGGCGATGCTCTTGGCGGCGTCGCCTGGTACCGCGTAGGCGATCACGAACGTGATCAGACTCACGAAGAAGAGCACCACCACCGCCCACAACAACCTGCGGATGATGTACTTACCCATCGGTCCTCATGCTCCGCTGTCGTCCGACTGCCATCCCGACGCCTCGTCCGAGCCTCCCACGAAGCCTTGCCCTACTTCCTCCAGTAGCTGCCCAGGTCGATCATACGCACGGGGTGCAGGTAAAACCCGCCCACGTTCTGTGAGCACATCGTCGTCGTGATGCGCGAGTACAGCGGCGCGTATGCAGTGTCGGCGGCGATGATGTCCTGCATCTTCGAGAAGGCCTCGATGCGCGCCGCCGGGTCGGTCATCTTCTGCGCCTCAGAATAGGCCTTGTCGAGTTCCGGGCTCCACCAGAAACTGCTGTTCATGCCGCCCGGGACGGCGCTCGCCTTGGTGAAGAGCGGCCCGATCCAGCAGCTCGGATCCGGGTAGTCCATCCACCAGCCGAAAGAACCCATCGTGAGCGTCTTCGGTGTCGACTGCTGGACGTAGAAGGCGTTGTTGCCCATGGTCCGGAGCTCAGCCTCGATGCCGATCGCGGCCAGATCGGCCTGCACCGACTGCATGAGCTTGGGGTTGGGGTCGACGTTGTCGGTGTAGAGCTTGGTCTTGAAGCCGTTGGGGAACCCGGCGTCCGCCAGGATCTGCTTGGCCTTCTCCGGGTCGTAACCGTAGTACTTCTTGCCCTCGACGTGACCGGGCATTCCCGGTGGATAGAACTGGTAGAGCGCCACGGCCTGCCCGGCCTTCAGCTTGACCAGCTTGTCGCGGTCGACGGCCCATGCGATGGCCTCGCGCACTTTGGGGTTGTCGAAGGGCGGCATCCCGTTGTTGAGGAAGAGGTAGCTGATCGAGATCTCGGGCGCCGAATAGACGTAGTCCTTCCAGGTCGGATCGTTCTGCATGCGGGTCATGTCCGAAGGCGGAAGATCGTCGCCGAGCGCGTCGACCTCGCCCTGCTGCAGCTTGAGCAGCGCAGTCGAAGGATTGAACGAGAGCGCGAAGACCACTTCATCGAGATACGGCTTGCCCTCGTCCCAGTAGTTGGGGTTGCGCTTCAGCACGATCTCACGACCCGGCGTCCAGTGGTCGAACATGAAGCGCCCGGCGCCCAGTGGATGACGGTTGATCTTCTTGCCCCACTTCTCGACCCACCCCTTGTCGAGAACAGAGCAGAACGGCATGGTCAGGATGTGCAAGAAGGCGAGGTTCGGGCTCTTGAGCGTGATCTCGAGGGTGTGGGGGTCGAGCGCCTTGACGCCGCTGAGCTCCTTGGCCTTACCCGCAGCGAACTCCTCCGCCCCGACGATGTCCATGAAGAAGCTGCTGCCGGGCGACGGAGGTGTCGTCTTCGGGTCGATGATGCGACTGATCGTGTACACGAAGTCGTCGGCGGTGATCGGTCGATCCACCGGCGGCTGGAACTTGATGCCCTCTTTGAGATGGAAGGTGTAGGTGAGACCATCCTCCGAGAGGCCGCCGTTCTCGACCGAAGGCACCTCGGTCGCCAGGGCAGGCTCAAGCTGGGTGCCCTCTTCGCCCGGCTTGTCCGCGTACCGCAACAGCCCGGCGAAGATCTCCCACTCCACCGCCCAGTCGATGACGTTGTAGGCGATGGCGGGGTCGAGGCTCGAAGGCTCCGTGAGGTAGGAGACGACGAGCTTGCCGCCCTGCTTCGGCTGCTCCTCGGCCGCACCGCCGGTCCCGCCGCCGGACGTCTCCGCGGCCCCGCCACCGCAGGCGGCCAGCGCAAGCGCCAATGCGGCGACGAGCAGCGCTGCGATGACCGCCGCGGCCGCTCCTTTGCCTGGAAGTGCTCTCATGGGTCCTCCTGTCTTCTCCGGGACGATCCTGGTCGCCCCCTTCGGGATCCGGTTCACATCACCGCCGGCGCTGCTGCGGATCGAAGGCATCCCGCAGGCCGTCACCGACGAGGTTGAAGGCGAGCACGGTGATCATGATGGCGAGGCCCGGATAGATGACGAGATGAGGCGCCGAGAGATAATAAGACTGCCCCTCGCTGATCATCTGGCCCCACGACGGCGTCGGCGGTTGTACTCCGAGGCCGATGTAGCTGAGCGTCGACTCGAAGAGGATGGTCGTGGCGATGCCGAGGCTGGTGTAGACGATCACCACCGCCACAAGGTGCGGGAGGATGTGGCGGAAGAGGACGCGAGCGTTGGAACAGCCTGTGAGCCGGGCGGCGTCGACGAACTCCTTCTCGCGGATCGAGAGGACCTCGCCGTGGATCACGCGCGTCATCGGCGTCCAGTAGACGATGCCGATGACGAGGATCAGGATCCAGATGCTGGGCTTGAGCACGCTCACAAGAGCGATCGCCAACAGATAGATGGGAAAGGCCATCATCACGTCGGTGGCGCGCATCAGGAAGGTCTCGATGCCGCCGCGGAAGTAGCCGGCGGCGAGGCCGAAGACCACGCCCAGCACCAGGGCGAAGCCGTTGGCCAGCACGCCGATCACGAGCGAGACGCGAGCGCCGTAGATGATGCGGCTCAGCAGGTCGCGTCCCAAAGGGTCGGTCCCGAGCAGGAACTTCGCCGACGGACCCACGGGCTGGCCTTGCATCGTGATCCCGTCCTCGTACTGCATGGTGGGATCGTGCGGAGCGATCCAGGGGGCGAACACGGCCATCGCGATCAGCAGCAGGATCAGGACGGCGCCGACCACGGCGAACTTGTCGCGCCGGAAGCGCTGCCACACGTCCTGCCAGGTCGAGCGGTGCTCGATCTGGATGGCGTCGGGCGACCATCCGGCCGCCGCGGCGCGCGCCATCGCCTCGTCCGCTGCCGAGTACCCGCCGTCGCCTGCACCGGGGCGGTCCGGAGGAGCGCCGGTATCGGGAGGCCCGCCGGCGGCGAAGGAGCCGGTCATCCCGCCACCTCGGCGAGGTCGTCCTCCCCGGCCCTGATGCGAGGGTAGTCACTCTCGGTCACCAGGTGACAGGCGACGGAATGGCCGGGCCGCGCCTCACGCAGAGCCGGGTCCTCGCGATCACAGAGCCCCTTGCGCATCGCCGGGCAGCGCGTGTGGAAGTGGCAGCCGGGGGGCGGGTCGGCGGGACTCGGCACATCCCCCTGCAGCACGACGGCGCGGCGACGCTCCTCGGCCTCAGGGTCGGGGATCGGCACCGCGCTGAGCAGCGCCTGCGTGTAGGGATGCAGCGGCTCGCCGTACAACCCGGCGTTGGCGGCGAGCTCGACGACCCGCCCCAGATACATGACCGCGACCCGGTCGGAGATGTGCCGCACCACGGAGAGGTCGTGCGCGATGAACAGGTAAGTGAGGCCGAACTCGCGCTGCAGCGCCTGCAGCAGGTTGATGATCTGCGCCCGGATCGAGACGTCGAGGGCGCTGATCGGCTCGTCGCAGACGATGAAATTGGGCTCGACCGCGAGCGCGCGCGCGATACCGATGCGCTGTCGCTGGCCGCCGGAGAACTCGTGCGGGTAGCGGTTCTGCGTGTTGGGGTTGATTCCCACCGTCTGCAGCAACTCGCGCACGCGCTCGTGGCGCCCGGCGCGGTCGCGGAGACGGTGCACGAGCAGGGGCTCGCCGACGATGTCACCGACCGTCATCCGGCTGTTCAGGCTGGCGTAGGGGTCCTGGAAGATCATCTGCATGCGGCGGCGTTGGCGACGGAGGGCCCTGCCGCGCAGGTGGGCGAGGTCGGTGCCCTCGTAGAGCACGCGGCCGCGCGTCGGACGGATCAGCTGCAGGATCGCGCGCCCGGTGGTGGACTTGCCGCACCCCGACTCACCGACGAGACCCAGCGTCTCCCCCCTTTTCACCGTCAGCGAGACCCCGTCGACGGCGCGCACGGCGCCGACCGTGTGACGGAGGACGATGCCGCTGGTGATGGGGAAGTGCACGGCGAGGTCGTCGACGGTGACGAGCGCGTCGCCGTCCCCTCCGTTGTCCTCGCCGGCGCAGCCTGCGGGGGTGACGGCCACCGCGCTCACGCTCCGACTCCCGGCGCGACGCCTGCCGCCAGTTTCTCGTGATGGAAGCAGGCGCTCCACCGGCCGTCACCGGTCGGGAAGGGCGGCGGCGTCTCGCGCCAGCACACGTCGGTGTTGAGCCAGCAGCGCGGCGCGAACGAGCAGCCGGGCGGCAGATGCGAGAGATCGGGGGGCAGGCCCTCGATCGACTGCAGCTCGGTTGCACGCGGCCGGTCGAGGCGCGGCACGCTGCGCAGCAGACCGACCGTGTAGGGGTGGTGCGGGTGGTGGAAGAGCGGCTTCGCCGGCCCCTCCTCGACGATGCGCCCGGCGTACATGACGAGGATCCTGCGGCACATCCCGGCGACCACTCCGAGATCGTGGGTGATGACGATGACCGCCGCGCCGTACTCGTGCGATAGCTGCTTCATGAGGCGCAGGATCTGCGCCTGGATGGTCACGTCGAGGGCGGTGGTGGGCTCATCGGCGAGAAGCAGCTTGGGGTTGCACGAGAGGGCCATGGCGATCATCACCCGCTGGCGCATGCCGCCCGAGAACTGATGCGGGTAGTCCTTGATGCGTTCTGCGGCTTTGGGGATGCCCACCTTCTGCAGCATGTCGACGGCACGCGCGACGGCCGCATCGTGCGAGAGGCCCATGTGGATCTCGATGCCCTCGGTCATGAGGCGTTCGATCGAGAGTACCGGGTTCAGGCTGGTCACGGGGTCCTGGAAGATCATTGCGATGTCGCTGCCGCGCACCTCGCGGACCTCGCGCTCCTCGAGGGCGAGGAGGTCGCGGCCCTCGAACTCGATGCGCCCGCGCACGGAGGCGTTGGGCGCCATGCGCGTCAGACCCAGGATCGCCGTCGCCGTCACGCTCTTGCCGCACCCGGACTCGCCGACGAGCCCGACCAGCTCGCCCGGCGCGACCGAGAAGCTCACCTGGTCGACGGCGCGCACGGTCCCCTCCTGTGAGTCGAACTCCACGGAGAGGTCCGTGATGTCGAGAAGCTGAGCGGTCGCCACCCCCATAACGGCGGAGTCTACCGCCTGACGGGCGTGATTACGATACCGGGCGGCACGATTTCGGGCCCGGACCCCGTCGCGGACCGCGCTGTGCCGGCGGCCACGTCGACCACGACCCGGTGAGGCCGGCAGCCGACGCCGGCCGGCGCGGCCCGTCCTCAGGACGGCGACGCGGCGCCGCCGGGCACATCGGAGGGGGCGGCGGCTCCGGACGCAGCCTCCGGACCCTCCACGATATCGTCCAGGAGCTGGCTCACCTCGGCCCAGACACTGTCCCGGTGCGCCTGCAACTCCGCGGCGTCGTCCGTCCGCAGCTGCCGCTCGGCCTTCACCAGCAGCACCCCCGCGTCGACCAGCTTGCCGAGGATGCTGATCACGGTGATCTCCTCGAGTCCGCTCGCCTGCATCACCTCTTTTGCGGTCCGCGTCCCGTCGGCGTGCAGAAGCACGATGAACTCGTCGCGACCCATGGGCAGCGGGTTGCGGGGCAGCGAGTTGTAGTCGCCGTTGCGGACGAGCACCGTGGACGGCTGACCGAGCATCTCGACGGCGAAGCAGTACTCTCCTCCCAACGCCGAGATGTCGAGCAGGACCGATTGCGGGTCCACGGTGACGAAGTCCACCTCCGGCGGGTCGGGGTCGACGACGAAGACGAACGTCCCGGAGGCTTCGAGCTTGGCGGCGACCAGCGTGTTCGCGATCTGCCGTGAGAGGACCTCACGCACCGCGTCCTCAGTGAGCGCCCCGTGATCGACCAGGATCGTGCCGACCGGACGTGGCTGACCCTCCTGCTCGGCGAGCGCCGCGGCGAGCTGCTGCTCGTTGACCAGCGAGCGCTTGAGCAGCTGGCTGCCGATGACGGTGTCGGCGGCGACGCGGGTGGAATCGCGGGTCTCGGCGATGCGACCCCGCGTGAAACGCACGTCGATGAGGCGCTGCGGACACTCGATGTGCAGGGTCCCCGAGCGGCGCGTCCTGCCCAGCATCTGCAGCACCTCGACGACTCCGAACGTGTCGAGCGTGCCCTGCATGGCGACCCGGAGTCTATAATCGGGCCCCGTGAACGTCGACCTGCACACGCACACGTACCCGGCGTCAGGCTGCTCGCGGATCTCCCACCGCGATTACATCGGCTGGTGCGTGGACAACGCCGTCGCGGCGGTGGCGCTCACCAATCACGGCGACATCTCCGACAACCTCAGTCTGCGGCCCGCACTCGCCGCCGAGGGCGTGCTGCTGATCGACGGCGTCGAGATCAGCACGCTGTTCGGCGACTTCGTCGTCTTCTCCCCCGACCTCGACTATCTGGGGACCCTGCGCGACGTACAGGAGGCCCCGCACCCCGAGGCCATCCCAGGCGACGCGGCGGTGGTGTGGGTACACCCGGCCGCCGGCGGGGGACGCAGCGGCTCCGCCTACTACCCGGGCATCGAGAGTATGGTCGCCGGAGCCGTGCACGCGGTCGAGGTGTTCAACGGCTCGTGGCTCGACCGGCAGTACGTCACCGGGGCCGAGGAGATCGCCGCGTCGCTGGGCGTGGCGCGCACCGGCGGCAGCGACGCGCACCGGCCGGAGCAGCTCATGACCTGCTACACGGAGCTGCCTGATCCCATCACCTCGACCGCCGACGTCGTCTCCGCCCTGCGGCGGGGGCTCACCATCCCCCACCGCCGGCGCGTGGCCGCTCCGCGCCGGCGCTTCAGACTCTTCTAGGAGGTCGGTCATGTGGACGTTCGAGGTCCGGACCCGTGAGCGGGTCTGCTTCGTGGACATCAGCCGCGACGTCGCGGACCTGGTACGCGGCGCCGGCGACGGCGCCGTGGTGGTCTTCGTGCCGCACACCACCGCCGGCGTGACCATCAACGAGGATGCCGACCCTTCCGTGCGTGCCGACCTCGAGATGGCGCTCGACCGCATCGTCCCGGGCGACCTGCCGTTCAGACACGCGGAGGGCAACTCGGACGCTCACACCAAGGCCGGCCTGATGGGCAGCAGCGTGACCGTGCCCGTGGTGGACGGAGACCTGCAGCTGGGCACCTGGCAGGGCATCTACTTCGCCGAGTTCGACGGCCCGCGCCGCCGCCGGGTGCTGGTGAGCTATCTGCGCGCGTGACCTTCGGCCCGGGCCGGCGGAGGTTCAGCCCCGGGCTCTCGCGGACCTTTACCGACCCAGCACCTGCTCGAAGAGGTAGCGTACCGCGTCGGTGCTGAGCCGGCCGCCCGCGTGGCGGAGCAGGAGGCGCTCGGCGGTGAGATGCTGTCCCTCGCCCCACAACGCCTTGAGCCATTCGCCCGCGGCGCTCGACCTGTACCACTCCATGCCGAAGTCCTCCTGGAGCATGACGCGCAGCGCGCCCTCGAGCATCCAGGCGCGCAGGTAGCTGGCGCAGTAGAAGCCGTCGTCGACGTCGGCGAGGTAGTTCTCCTCCGGTACCTCGACCATGGTGGCCGCGGTGAGCCGGCGGCTGTACTCGGCGGGCATCGCGTCGAGCGGACCCGTCTGCGAGTGCAGCCGCACCTCGTACGACAGCTTGGCGGCGTAGCGCCGCATGAAGTAGAGGTCGTTGACGGCGGCGAAGCGCAGGTAGGCGCCGCTGTCCTCGTAACCCAGGACCTCCGCCAGCCAGCGACGGTTGACCAGCAGGTGCTCGAGGACGAAGGCGAACCCCTCGGTGACGGCGTTGTCGCCGAGGTGGCGGTACTCGAAGGCGAGCTCCGGCCGGACGTGGGCGAAGTGCTGCGTGTGCCCGGCCTCGTGGAAGAGCATGCCGTAATCGTCCTGGCCCCCGTGCGGCAGCACGACGAGGTAGATCTCGTCGGGCACACGTACCGGCGCACAGAACGCGCGCGGTGACTTGAGCGGCCGCACCTCGGTGTCGAGATGGACGTTGGATTGGGCATCGAGGTCGATCCCCAGGCCGGAGAGCGTGCGCCGCAGCGCCGGCATGAGGGCCTCGGCGGTGAAGACGTCGTCGAAGCCGCGGGCGCGCCACAGATACGGCAGGTCGGCGAAGCTGAGCTGCGCGAGCGGGAAGCCGAGGCGCTCGCGCACGAGACGGTCCATCGAGCGCTCGTAGAGCCCCTCGGTGTCGTTGAGGAACGTCTCGAGCTCGGCGCGCAGGTGGTCGTAGTCCAGACCGCGCACGACGCCGTAAAGGGACTTGTAGTCAGCGTAGCCGAGCTCGACCGCAAGGTCGTGACACCGCCGCCACAGGGCGTCGTGCAACGGGTTGAGGCGTTCGGCGGTGGCGGCCAGCCGGGCCGCCTGGATGCGCTCGCGGCGCGCCCTGTCCGGCTCGTCGGCCTGCACCACGCTTGCTTGACGCAGACCGATGGCCTCGCCGTCGACCGTGATGGTGGTCTCCCCCTCGACGTTGGCGATCTCGTCGCCGAGGTGCTTCGTCTGCTCGCCCATGTAGGCGTCGATGACGAAGGCGAGCAGATAGGCGAGGCGCAGCTTCTCGTCGTCCTCGGCCTCGGCGTACTGCCCCTCGAGGCCGTCGATGGCCTCGCGCGTGAACAGCTCCGGGTAACGGTCGTACACGGCCGCGGTCTCGCAACGCGGTTTGCGGCCCGAGAAGTGCTCGTAATACTCGCGGTCGAGCTCGCCGACGAACGCCTCGGCTCGGCGCCGGTACTGCTCGAGGTCGGGGTGGCTCACGCGGGCTCCTTTCGCGGGCCGGAGACACGGGTGCACGGCGACTCTACCAGCGGCGACGGGGCCCGACACCCTCTTCAGCCGCCCTGGAGGTGGACGATCGGGGAAGACCCGTAGGACGCCCACGATCGGGACGGCGGCGACCTCCGCCGGGAGGGAGTACACTGCCCTGACCATGCCGCCACGTCCCGGGGATACCGTCGAGCTCGAGGTCTCCACGCTCGCCTACGGCGGGCACGGCGTGGCCCGCCTGGACGACTTCGTCGTGTTCGTACGCGGCGCAGTGCCCGGCGACCGCGTGCTCGCCCGTGTGACCAAGCGCAAGCGGGCGCACGCCGAGGCGCGGACGCTGGAGATCCTCTCGCCGTCGCCGCAACGGGTCGCGCCACGCTGCCGTCACGCTCACGAGTGCGGCGGCTGCGAATGGCAGTCGCTGGCTTACGGGACACAGCTCCAGTACAAGCAGCAGCAGGTGGTGGATTCACTCCAGCGCATCGCCCACCTCGGGGACTACCGGCTCGAGCCCATCCTCGGCATGGGGGATCCGTGGCGCTATCGCAACAAGATGGAGTTCTCGTTCGGCACGGGAGACCACGGACGTCTCGAGCTGGGGCTGCACAAGCGCGGCTCCTGGAGTGAGATCGTCGACATCGCGGACTGCCTGCTCGCCTCCGGGCGCATGAACCGCGCCCGCCTGGCGGTGGCCGCGGCGTGCCGCGACCTCGGTCTGCAGCCGTACTCGCGGCGGGACGGCGGCGGCCTGCTGCGCCATCTCGTCGTGCGCGAGGGCCGTGCGAGCGGCGATCTCCTGCTCAACCTGTTCGTCAGCGCGCGCTTCGCCGAGGAGGCCGAGCTCGCCCGGCGCGTGACCGCCGAGGCCGGCTGCTCCTCGTTCGCCCTCACGGTCAACGAGACGCCCGCGGACGCCGCCGTGGGCGACGGTCCTCACGCGCTGACGGGCCCGACGCATCTGCGGGAGAGCATCGCCGGCGTCGACCTGCGCGTGCCCGCCGCCGCGTTCCTGCAGACCAACAGCGCCGTGTGTGAGACGCTCTACGCCACGGCGCTGCGGTTCGCCTCCCCCGATCCGACACGTCCGTCCGTGGACCTCTACTGCGGCATCGGCTCCCTCAGCCTCCCTCTGGCGCGCCGTTCGCGCGAGGTCCACGCCGTGGAGATCCAGGAGGAGGCGATCGCCGCGGCGCGCGTCAACGCGGACCTGAACCGCGTCGACAACGCCTCGTTCTACGCTGGCGACGTGCGGCCGCTGCTGCGCTTCCCGCCGCATCCGGTGCTCGACGCAGGGCGCACCGACGGCGGCGACAGACCGGCGGTCGTCGTGGCCGACCCGCCACGCGCCGGGCTGGCGCGCAAGGCGTTGCAACGGGCCGCCGCGCTCGGGGCAGACCGGTTCGTCTACGTCTCCTGCAACCCCACCACCCTCGCGGGAGACGCCGCCGGGCTGGCGGAACTCGACTACCGGCTGACCGCGGTGGCGCCGGTGGACATGTTCCCGCACACCCACCACGTCGAGACGGTCGCCCTGTTCGAGCGCGGGTGAGCCCGCCGCGACGCGGCGTGCTCCGCGGCGCGTCCGGGTCGACCGGCCCTGGCGCGCCCGCGTGCGGGGATCGGGTGACTCACGCCGGCGGCGCCGCCGCGCCGCGGCGGCGCACGACGAGGTCGGCGTTCACGGCGAGGAACGCCGCCGACAGCAGGGGCAGGGCGGGCAGCGCCGTCCAGTACGTGGCGAGGGCGATGGTGCAGAGGAACGAGGCCACCATCGCCACCGCGCTCCATCCGGCCCGCAGGCCGAAGCGGCGCGCCGTGCCGAGGTAGAGCGCGTAGAAGAGCATGTCGCTGGTGCCGAGACCGGTGTAGGCCTCCGAGTACGGGTACCCCATCCAGGTGACGGCGATCGTGAACCAGCCGACCACCATCGGCCCCCGCTCGAGGATGATGCGGGTCGGGCCCACCGCGACGCTCACCACGTCGACCGCCGCCGAGACCGCCGCCACGATCACCACCCAGCCGACCCGCTCGAGCTCGCCGGCGATCCAGAGGCCGAGCGCGCCGGCCAGGACGACCTTGGCGATGTTGGCCGCCGGCACCCAGCCCAGCCAGACGGACGCGACCGCGCCCGCGAAGGCGGCGAGGGCGACCAGCGGCAGGCGTCGTCCGAGCGGCGTGAGCGGGAGCATGCCCCAGACGAGCGCGGCGGCGGCGGAGAGCACGACGGCGGACGAGAGCATGACGTCGAGCCGCACGGGGGGCGCCGGCAGGAAGCGACTGCCGAGCCCCCAGACGAGCAGGACGGACGCGGCGCCCAGCGGGAGGACGAGCCGCCTCACGCCCGAGCGGCCAGGGCCGCGATCATCAGTAGGGCGGGATGCTGTCGTACCATTCGCCGAGCCGGCGGAAGGCGCGCCAGAACTCGGCCTTGAGGCGCTGCTCGTCGAGCGAGACGTCGATGTCGGGGGTGACGAGCACCTCGGTGCCCGGCGTGAAGTCGACGATCTCGCCGGGCGTGTACGCGATCTCGCGAGCCAGCGGCACCTTGACGGCGTTGAGCGCCCTCACCGTCTCCTCGCCCATCGCGACGATCAACTTGGGGTTGACGATGGCGAGCTCGCGGCGCAGGTGGTCGAGGCATTTGGCCTCGGGGTGCGCCTCCCGGACCTCCCCGCACTTGACGACGTTGGTGCCGTACAGCTGGAGGGGATCGATCTTGAGCCGCTGACAGCTCTTCATGAGCGCCGTGCCGGCGCGGCCGAAGAACGCGACGCCCTCGTGCAGTTCCGAGGGCCGCGCCTGGTACTTGAGGAGGAAGATGTCGGCCATGGGATGGCCGGAACCGATCACCGGGAGGGTCCGCGCATGGCTGCAGCGCGTACACCGCAGGACCTCGCTCGTCAGCTCGTTGATCTCGCTGATCGCCCGGGTCAGATACTTGTCGTAGATCTCGTCAGGTTGCGCCACGCGGTACCTCTCTCAGGGCCGGTGCCCGTCAGCCGCGCCAGGCCGGCTGACGGGTGGCGGCGCAGCGCCGCGCCGCTCCCCAGCTTGTTCGCGAACGTGCCGGGAACTCCTCGCCGCGCGCCTCGAACGCGCGGAGGAACCTGATTATCCGCGCGTCATGCAGGAGGTTCCACCTGCCCCTCGCCGCGGGACACGCCCGCCATGGTGGTCTGCAGCAGCTTGAGCGACTGCAGGTAGAGACGGCTGCGGGGACGACGCACGATGCGGCTCTCCGCGAGCGCACGAGCGAAGTCGTCCGGCCCTGTGAAGTCGTCCATACCGCACAGGGTGGTCCCGATCCCCGGCAACACGTGCGCGTCGCTGCCGGCGGCAGCCGGCAGGCGGTAGCGCCGGGCGAAACGCTCGGCGAGTTCGTTGAACCCGGGGAACGCGAGACGCGAGTTGAAGACCTCCACCACGTCGATGTCCGCCACGTTGGCGCGCAGCACCGCCGGACTCGGGACGGTGTGCAACCGGTCGAACGGGTGGGGCAGGTAGACGATCCCGCCCTGCTCCTTGATCGCAGCGATCGTGTCGGCGAAGCTCATCCCCCCGGGGATGGTGCGCTCGAGGAACAGGCCGATGACCTCGCCCTCACTCGTCTTGACCTCCTCGCCGACCACCACCCGCACCCCGTACCGGTCGGCGAGCTCACGCGCCTCGAGGCCGCCCTCGGCGCTGTCGTGATCGGTGATCGCCACCACGTCGAGGCCGACCTCGCGCGCCCGCTGGAGGATGTCGGCCACCGGCATGGTGCAGTCCTTGCTGTGGTGGGAGTGGATGTGGAAGTCGGCGAAGAGCTCGCGCTGCTGACGCCGGCGGCGGGGCAGCGGGTGCCGCCGCCGGCTCGCCACCTCCTCGTACACCTCCAGCACCTCACCGGCGACGCGGTCCAGGTCGTAGCGCCGGACCGCCCGGAGCGCGTGCCCGGCCAGTCGCCGGCGAAGCTCCGCGTCGCCCAGCAGCCGGGAGAGCGCCGCCGCGAGCGCCGGCGCGTCACGCGGCGGCACCAGCAGGCCGGTGCCCTCGTTGAGCACGACCTCGTCGTAGCCCGGGATGTCGGAAGCCAGGACCACGGCGCCGGAGGCCATCGCCTCCAGGAGTCCGACGCCGGCTGACTCCGGACCGAACGACGGCGCGCAGAACACATCGGCGCCGCGCAGGAGCCCGGCCACGGCGACCCGCGGCACCCGGCCGTGGAAGCGCACGCGCCCCTCCCAGGCGGACGGCACGAGCCGGGCGTAGCGTCGCTCCTGCAGATCGTCGCCGCACACGTCGAGCACGGCTCCGGGATGATCGTCGCCGAGCAGACGCAGCGCGCGCAGCAGCACCCCGAGGCCCTTGCGCCGTCGGGCGCCGCCCGCGAACACGAGGCGCGGCGGCCCCGGCGGCCGCTGCCCGTCGGGATGGAACACGCGGAAGTCCACGCCCGACGGGATGACACGATAGGCGCCGGGGAAGGTGAGCGCGGCCATGTCCCGCGTGGCGACCGACGAGGCGATGGCCGCGTCCAGTGAGTCGAACAGACGACGCAGCCGCGGGCGTGTGGACCAGAACGGCCGCATCTTCTCCGGATTGGCGTGGAAGGTCGCCACCAGTGGACAGCCGGCGTGGCGCAGGGCCGACCAGCCCAGCCCCGGGACGAACGGCTCGTTGAGATGCACGAGGTCGAAATCCTCCGCCTCGAGCAGCGCGTCGATGTTGGCGATCAGCTCCGGGGGCGCCGCGATGAGCTTGAGCGACCGGGACTCCCTGACGGCGTAGGTGGCGCCGGCGAAGAAGAAGCGCGGATACGGCTCGTCGGGCAGGAACACCCGCGCCCGCTCTCCGGTGAGCATGGCACGTACGCGCCGGTGGGCCTCGTCCACGGCCTGCCGGTCGGCGCTGGGCGCGATGACCGTCGCCTGGTGCCCCGCCGCCGTGAGCCGCTCAGCCAGCGCGGCCACCTGCTCGTTGACGGCGGACGGCGTGGACCACAGGAACGGCGTGAGGATGCCGACGTTGAGGGCCATGCCCGTCATGGTAACGCACGCGCCTCCCCGCGGCGCGCCGCCGTGGGCTGCGCCGCGGAAGTGCCGCTCCCGGCTATCCCTGACAGACCGCGCCGGCGCCGTAGCCCTCGCCGGCGATGAACTCCTCGGTCATCTGGCGGCAGCGGTCGTCCGGGTGCTGCACCGGCGGGGACTTCATGAAGTAGCTGCTCGGCGCCTCGAGCGAGCCGGCGAGCCCGCGGTCGAGGCCGATCTTGGCGCAGCGCACGGCGTCGATGACGATCCCGGCGCTGTTGGGCGAGTCGACCACCTCGAGCTTGAGCTCGATGTTCAGCGGCACGTCGCCGAACGTTCGCCCCTCCATGCGGATATACGCCCACTTGCGGTCGTCGAGCCACTCCACGTAGTCGCTCGGGCCGATGTGGACGTTCCTGGCGCCCATGTCGTAGTCGAGCTGGCTGGTGACGGCGTTGGTCTTGCTGATCTTCTTGGACTCCAGCCGCTCGCGCTCGAGCATGTTGAGGAAGTCGGTGTTGCCGCCCACGTTGAGCTGGCTGGTGCGCTCGAGGCGCACGCCGCGCTCGCGCATGAGGCGGGTGAGCACGCGGTGCACGATGGTGGCCCCGACCTGGCTCTTGATGTCGTCCCCGATCACCGGCGCACCGGCCTCGACGAAGCGCTTCTGCCAGTACGGCTCACGCGCGATGAACACGGGCACGCAGTTGACCATGGCGCAGCCGACCGTGAGGACCTGCTCGACGTACCACTTGGTCGCCTCCTCGCTGCCCACCGGCAAGTAGCTGACCACCACGTCGGTCTGCGTGTCCTTGAGGATGCCGACGATGTCGTCGGTGGGGCCGGGTGCCTTCTCGATGATCTGCGAGAGGTACTTGCCGAGGCCGTCGTGGGTCATGCCCCGCGCCACCGTCACGCCCTTCTCGGGCACGTCACAGAACTTCACCGTGTTGTTGGGCTTGGTGAAGATGGCCTCGCTGAGGTCCTTGCCCACCTTGTTCTTGTCGACGTCGATGGCGGCCACGAACTCGATGTCCCTGACGTGGTATCCGCCCACCACAGAGTGCATGAGCCCGGGGACGAAGTCGGTCTTCTTGGCGTTCTTGTAGAACTCCACGCCTTGGACGAACGACGAGGCGCAGTTGCCGACCCCGATGATCGCCACGCGTACTGGATTGCCCAAGATCGGTGCACCTCCACTGGGTGCGGGCGCCCACGGCGACCGCGTCGACCGGAGCCGCGTCCGGGGCGGAAGCCGCGCCGCGACCGGCTCGAGAGAACGCGCGAGAGTATATCACGCGACAGCCGGCCCTCCGGCGCCCGAGGCTCCGGCAGGACAGGCCGGCGCCGGGCCGCTGCGTGCGCGCCGCTGCCTGACGCCGATCAGCGCCGGCGACCGCGGCGGCCGCTCGCGACCGGCCACAGGTCGTCCGCGAGGGAGTCGTCCCGGCGGGCCGGAGGTTCCTCCAGCACCGGCTCCACATCCTCCCCGCGCAGCTGACCGAGCACGTGCAGGATGCGATGCAGCACCGTGACGCTGGTCGCCGCGGCGAGCACGTAGAGCATCCAGACGAGGAAGCTGACCCCGCCGGGCTGCCACCCGGACAGCAGGAAGCCGAGACCAAGGCCGACCAGGCGCTCCGGGCGCGACATGAAACCGACCGTGCAGCTCACGCCCAGCGCCTCGGCGCGCGCCCGGGTGTAGGAGACGAGCTGTCCTGCGCCCATGAAGACGAGGACGGCCGCGACAGGGCCCCAGTCCGGACCCACGCGGACGAAGTACACCACGAGGGCCGCACCGATCATGAGCTCCGTGACGCGGTCCAGCGTGGAGTCGAGGAACGCGCCGGCCCTCGTCGGCCCTACCCCGGCGCGCGCCACGGCGCCGTCCAGCGCGTCACACAGCGCCGACAGCAGGCCGACCACCAGCGCCCACAGGAAGTGCCCCGAGATGACGAGGGGCACGGCCGCAGCCTGCAGCGCCAGGCCGAGGACCGTCATGACGTCCGCGGTGAACCCGAGCCGCGCGAGCACCGTGCCGACACGGAGGAAGAAGGCACGGGCGCCGTCGGTGTAGCTGGCCTTGAGGCTCGCCACGTCAGCCGTCGCGCTGGCGGACCGTGACCGGCGACGGCGCCGCAGCGGGCCGCAGGTTGACCGCGAACACCCACGCCGCCAGGGCCACGAGGGCTCCGCCGACGGCGTCGACGATGAAGTGGTTGCCGGTCGCCACGATGGTCACGAGCACGATGGCAGCGTACCCGAAACCGGAGTACCGCACCCAGCGTCTGCGCGCCAGCGAGTACAGCAGGATGCCGATGAACAGGGCGTAGCCGAAATGGAGGCTCGGCATGGCCGCGTAGGGATTGGCCAGCAGGCCGTTCTCGAAGATCGCCGTCCGCACGCCGTGCAGGAAGTTGATGTCGGCCACGCCGGACGTGAAGATCATGCGCGGTGGCGCCGTCGGCAGCAGCGCGAACACCAGCACGGCGACGAAGTTCATCGCCAGGAACCAGTCGCGGTACGTGGCCCATGACTCACGGCGCTGCGTGAACGCCCACACCAGCGAGCCGATGATGATGGGCAGATGCGCGTACTGGTACACCCAGACCAGCGCCGTCATCAGCGGCTCGACCGCGCTCACCCGACCCTGGACCCACGGCTCCCACCAGATGCCCAGCGCCTTCTCGAGGTTCATGAAGAACACGCCGTTCGCCATGGCGACGGCCTCGCGCCCCTGGGCCAGCGCACGGGAGATGTCGTAGGCGACGTAGCAGGCCAGCATGATGAGGACCTGGCGGAGTACATCCCAGCCGCCTTCGGGGGCGAGGGAGTACCTGGCGTCGTTGAGTAGGCGGCCCACCGCCGGCCGCAGGCGCGAGTTCACCCTCTTCCACCTCCCGTCGGGTGGACGACACGGGCGGGCGCCCGTATCCGGATAACGATAGCAGAGCCGCGCGGCGACAGGCAAGTGACGACGACGCGGTCGGGACGACGACCCGGGGCACGGTCCGCCGCGCCGGAGACTGGTGGGCCGTGAAGGATTCGAACCTTCGACCTTGGGATTAAGAGTCCCCTGCTCTACCAGCTAAGCTAACGGCCCACTCGGCACACGGGGCTCGCCCCGCATGCGACGCGGTATGGTACCAGCCGACCGCGGCGTTGCCAAGCTGCGGCGCCGGCGTCGTGGCCCGGGGCCGGCGCCCGCCGGCGCCGTCAGGCGCCGAAGATGTGCCGGCCGACGACCTCGTAGCCCTCGTCGGCCATGACCGTCTCGATCGAGTCCAGGCTCACGGCGGCGGCGTCGAAGTCCACCGAGACGGTCTTCTCGGCCACGTCGACCTCCACGTGCGCCACGCCCGCCATGCCGGACACCGCCTTCTCGATGGCCATCTTGCAGTGGTTGCAGGACACGGCCGGTGCGTTGAGCACCGCATGCGTCTCAGCCATGATCGTTCCTTCCTGCCGGGGCCGGAGACCCGAGCTCCTCGAGCTTGAAGGTCGCCGACCGTCCCTCGCCGAGGTCGACGGTGACGCCGTCGAGCGGGGCGAGCAAGTCCGTGACCTTTCCTTCCCCGGCCGGGGTGCGGACTACCGTCCCCCGCTTGGGCGCCCGCTTGCGGAACGACACGTACACCTGGTGCTCGTACTTGAGACAACACATCAGCCGGCCGCAACAGCCTGAGATCTTGGTGGGATTGAGCGGCAGGTCCTGGTCCTTGGCCATGCGGATGGAGACGGGGTCCTGGTCGCCGGCGAACGTGGCGCAGCAGAGGCTGCGGCCGCAGGGTCCGTAGCCCCCGACGATGCGCGATTCGTCGCGGGCGCTGACCTGTTTGAGCTCGACGCGCCGGCCCAGCCTCTCTCCGAGCCTGCTCTGGAGCTCGCGGGTGTCGGTACGCTCCTCGGCGTAGAAGGTGATCCCGAGCCTCGCGTCGTCGAACGCCTGCCGCGCCTCGACGATCTTGACGTCGAGCCCGAGTTCCCGGGCCAGCCGGCGGCCCTCGCGCTTGGCCTCCAGCTCGGCCTCGCGGTGCGAGGCGATCGTCTCGAGGTCGGCCGGGGTGGCCTTGCGCAGGACCTTGCGCAGGCCGCGCGGGGCATCCTCCTCGCCGACCTCGCCGGGTCCCCTGACCACCCTGCCGTAATCGGCGCCGCGCGCGGTGTCGACCACCACGCCGTCGCCGGGCGCCAGGTCCAGGCGGCCGGCGTTGAAGTCGAAGACCTTGCCGCCGCCGCGGAACACGACGCTGCAGATCCTAGGCACTGACGGAGACCTCCTCGAAGCGCGCGAACATGGCCAGCAACGCGAGCGTGTGGTCGATGTTCAGCCTCATGTTCCAGCGCGTCCTTCCGGCGATGCCGAGCAGGCGCGCGTAGTGGTCCGGCGCCGCCGCGGCGGCCGCGACGAGCACATCGCGGCGGTCGTTGTTCCAGAGTACATCGTCCGCCCCGGAGGCGACCACCCAGAGGTCGCGCACCCAGGAGATGAGCAGGTCCAGCGCGTCGAGGGCGGCGAGCCGCTGGCGACGCCGCTTCACTCTCCTGGCGCGCTCCTCGGCTCGCTTCAGATACCACTCCAGCTCGCGCTTGTCCTCGAACTGCCCCTCGAGCTCCTCACGGCGCCGGACGAGGTCCTCCTCGACCTGCGCGGCGATCTCCGCCTGCTCGCGGCCCAGCACCCCGACGAAGGCGGCGCCCGGGTCCGGACCGTCGCCAGGCCGGAGGCCGGCGACCAGCGCCGCCGCGTGACGCAGGTACTCGTCGCGACGACGCGGGCCGGCGGCGTCCAGGGCGAGGCGCCGGGCGCGCTCCACCGACCCACGCGAGAGGCGGGCGAGCGCCTCCGCGATGCCCGCATCCATGTGATGTCGCGCGACCAGGAACGCCGCGAGCTCACGGTCGCTGACCGGGTGGAACTCCACGACCTGGCAGCGTGAGACGATCGTCGGGAGCACCTTCTCGAGGTCGTCCGTCGCCAGGATGAAGACGACGTCGGAGGGCGGCTCCTCGAGGCTCTTCAGGAACCGGTTGGCCGGCTCCACGCCGAGGTGCTCGACCTCCGGGATGACCCACACGCGCCGCGCGGCCAGGAACGGCCTGAGGCTGAGCTCGCTGCGCACGGCCTCGATCTGCTCGACGCGGTAGACGTCGCCCTCCCTCTCCAGAAGATGCAGGTCGGGGTGCAGTCCGGCGCGCGCCCGGGCGCACTGCGGGCAGGCGCCGCAGTCGCCGCAGGGGGCGACGAGGGCGACGCCGAGGTCGCGGCCGAACTCCGTCTTGGCCAGGCCTTCGGGGCCGGCCAGCAGGTAGGCGTGGCTGAGCGTGCCCTCGGCGACGACGCGCTCGAAGAACGCCTTGGCCCGCGCCTGACCGGGGATGCCCTCGAACACGGCGCCGCCTCAGCCGCCGGGCCGCGGGTCGATGGCGACGGCCTCGAGCGCGGCCGCCTCGACGTCGGCGGCGACCGCCTCCACCGTGCGTGAGCCGTCGATGAGGCGCACCCGCTCCGGCCAGCGCCGGGCGAGGGCGGCGAAGCCGGCCGCCACCCGGCGCTGGAACTCGAGGCCCTCGGCCTCGATCCGGTCGCCCGACCCTCCCGCGCGGGCGAGACCGACGGCCGGATCCACGTCGAGGACCAGGGTGAGGCGCGGCAGCAGCCCACGCAGGCCAGGCTGATTGACGGCCAGGACCTCGTCCACCCCGAGCCCCCGCGCGAACCCCTGGTAGGCGAGTGACGAGTCGATGTAGCGGTCCAGCACGAGAACGCGGCCCGCGGCGACCGCGGGGGCCAGCACCGTCTCGACCAGCTCGGCGCGGGCCGCTGCGTAGAGGAGCGCCTCGGTCCACGGAGCCATGCCGGCCGGGCCGTGCAGCAGCAGCGCGCGGATCGCCTCGCCGGCCGGCGTGTCCCCGGGCTCGCGGATCGCCGCGCCCGGCGCGGACGCCGGCCCCACCGGCAGGCCCTGCGCAGCCAGACGCGCGCAGAGCAGGGCCGCCTGCGTGCTCTTGCCGCAGCCGTCGACGCCCTCGAGAGTGATGAGGACTCCGGACCGTCCGCCGGCTGCGTACGGCTCAGGCACAAGGATCGTCGCCTCCGCGCGGATCACTCCCCCTTCTTGCGCGAGCGGTACTTCTCCTTGCTCGGGCAATCGATGTCGATGCAGAGCACCCACGGCCGGCCGCGGCCACCGCCGCCGACCACCTTGATCTCGGGCCAGCCGCACTCGGCGCACACCTTGCCGGTGGGCACGATGGTGCCGCGCTGCGGCAGCGGGAAGGTCTGTCCGCAGCCGCGCCGGGGACGTTCGCCCTCGGCGGCCGGCCGCGGCTCCTCGCCCTCCTTGCCCACGCAGGCAGCGAAGCGTTTGCCGGTCTTGCCGCGCAGGACGCGCATCTGCCCGCCGCAGTTCTTGCAGACGCCGAGAGTGAGGTCCTCGCGCACGCCGCTCTTGATGCGGTCGCGGATGTCCCCCACATGCGCGTCCAGCAGCCTCCAGGCCTGCTCCAGCATCTTCTGGCTGTCCCTGACCACCTCGTCACGGCGCAGCTCGCCCTCGCTGATGCGGTCCATCTCCTCCTCGAGCCGGGCCGTCATCGCGCTCGAGGAGATGTCCACGGGGGCCTCCGCCATGGCGGCGTCGAAGGCGGCGATCAGCGCCATCCCGAGCTCGGTGGGCTCCACCGGGTTGTCGCGCACGTAGTTGCGGTCGTAGAGGTGCTGGATGATGTCGGCGCGCGTCGCCTTGGTGCCGAGACCGAGCTCCTCCATCTTCTCGAGCAGCTTGCCCTGCCCGTAGCGGCCGGGCGGCTGGGTCTCCTTGGCCTCGGAGCGCAGGTCGAGCACCTTCAGGACGTCGCCCGGCTGCAGCGCCGGCAGGGGCCGGTCGCGCCTGGCGGCGTACTGCTCGTAGACCTCGAGGTAGCCGAGACTGGCGATGCGCGCCCCGTAGGCGAGGAAGGGCTCCGGACCGAGGTTGATGTCCACGCGCTGACGCTCGATCACCGCCGGCGGCAGCAGCGTGGCGAGGAAGCGGCGGGCGACCAGCTCGTAGACCTTGGCCTGGTCGCCGCTGAGCTCCCGTCGCGGCACGCCGACCGGATAGATCGGCGGGTGGTCGGTGGTACGTTTGCGGCCCCGCGTCGGCGTGAGCTTGTCCTGGCCGGCGAGCCGCGTCGCGACGGCGGCGACTGGTCGCCAGCCGGCCAGCTCGTGCAGGCTGCCACGCAGGTCGAGCGACGGCGGGTACACGGTGTTGTCGGTGCGTGGGTAGCTGATCAGCCCGTCGAGGTAGAGCGATTCGGCGGCGCGCATGGCCCGCGCCGGCGTCAGGCCGGCGCCCGACGCCGCGCTCATGAGCGCGGTGGTGTTGAAGGGCGCCGGCGGGTTCTCCTTGCGCGGCTCCGCCTTGTACGCCGTGACCTCCGCGCTCTCCACCCGGGCGCGTCCGTAGGCCTCCTCCATCGCCTCGAGCGTGTCGAACCGGCCCTTGGCGTGCGCCACCTCGAACGGCTCGCCGTCGTGCTCCAGCGTCGCCTTGATCTCCCAGTAGGGCACCGGCACGAAGGCACGCCGCTCGCGCTCGCGGTCCACCACCAGGCGCAGCGTGGGTGATTGCACGCGGCCCACAGAGAGATACTCGGAGCCGTAGCGGTACGAGGCCAACGACATGAACCGGGTGAGCACGGCGCCCCAGATGAGGTCGATGTCCTGCCGCGAGTGCGCCGCCTCCGCGAGGTTGAAGTCGACCGTCGAGGACTTGGCGAAGGCCGCCTTGACCTCCTCCGCCGTCAGGGCGGAGTAGCGGACCCGGACGTGCCGGTCCACCACGGCCGCCGGCAGCATCGCCTTGACCCGCGCCTCGCCGTCCCCCGGGTCGGGGACCTGCGCCTTGCCGCGTGTCACGGCGCCGGCGGCGCGCTTCTTCTTCTCGGGTCTGTCGCCGGGATTGCGCTTGAGCGCGTCGCCGCGCAGGATCTCGAGCGCCTCGTGACCGATGAGCTCGCCCTCGCGGTCGTAGTCGGTGGCGATGACGAGCTCGGTGGCCCCCTTGGCGGCGGAGCGCAGCGCCGCCAGGGTGCCGGCGGCGGCGCCGTCCACCACCCAGGCGAGACCGGGCTCCTCGATCATGTCGTGGAGGTACTTCAGGCTCCAGCGCTTGTACGTGTTGGGGAACACGGTCTCCATGACGTGACCGCGCAGACCGATGGCGGCGGCGTCGTGGCCGTCGTGGTCGAAATGGTAGGACTTGACCTTCTGGCGTCCCCGACCGTGCTCCTTGACGGTCACATGGCCGCCGAGGATCTCCGCGATCTTGCGCGCCGCGGAGTCCTTCTCTGTGACGATGAGCTTCATTCCCACCTCATGGGGGTCTCGATCGGACCAGGCCGCCCCGCCGGACCCGGTACGCCGCGGACGCGGCGGCCGGCAGCCACGGCGGTCAGGCCAGCGCCGCGATCGCGTCGTCGCGCGTCGCGTGCAGGGAGAACACGCGGTCCAGGCCGGTGATGCCGAGCGCACGTTTGACGGGCCGGCTCGTGACCACGATCGTCATCGCCCCGCCGGCGGCGTTGGCCCGGCGCACCCCGCCGATGAGGACGCCGAGCGCCGTCGAGTCGATGAAGGTGACGTCGCTGAGATCGACCACCAGGCGCCTCACGCCGGAGTCGAGCAGATCCAGCAGGGCCCCCTTGAAGCGCGGCGCGGTGTAGATGTCGACCTCGCCACCGACGGCGACCACACCGAGGCCGCCGTCGAGACGCTCACTTGAGACGCTGAACATGTCGCTCACGACCCCGACCTCTCATTCCGCGGGGGATCCCGAGGGCTTCGGCGTGGAGCCCGGGGTGTTCTGCTCGATCCACTCCCTGACGGCCGGGGCGTCCGGGGACTCGGGGTCGAGCTCGAGGAAACGGGAGAACGCGAGGAGCGCCGTGTTGCTGTCGCCGGCGCTGATCGCGACGCTCGCCATCTCGAAATAGGCCTGCGCGTCCTTCGGCCTGAGCTCCGTGATGACGCCGTAGGTCTCGGTGGCGCCCTGGTAGTCCTGGAGGAAGAGCTGCACGTCGACGAGGCTCTTGAGCACCTCCAGCCGCGTGCGCCGCGCCTCCTTGCCCTTCTCCTTCGCCAGGATCCTGTCGGCGCGCCGGTACGCCGCGACCGCCTCGTCCCAGTCCGAGACCTGCGCCTCCGAGCCCTGCTCCCGCATGTTGCCGCGCTCGGTGTAGAGCTCGCCCAGTTTGGCCCACGCAGCGGCGTCGTCGGGCGTCGCGGCCACCGCCGCCTCCTGCGCCTTGACGTCGGCGTCGACCTCCTGCGTGGCGGACGCGCCCGCTCCTCCGAAGTCGCACCCCCGGATGACGCCGGAGTACCCCACCACGAGGAAGGCCGCCATCAGGAAGGCCATGAAACCGAAGACGATCTTCTGCCACAACTTGACTTTTCGGCGATCGAGCAGCACCTGGACGGGCTCCTATCGTCGGGGGATGGGGGGAGATGCGTGCCACCAGCCTGACTCGGCGGCGCCGACCTCGACGACGCCGAGGCGCACGCGGTCGTGCAGCTTCTCGCGGACGCCCACGGCGCGGGCGCGCACGGCATCGGCGTCCACGCCGACGTGGACGCCGTCGCGGAACAGCTCGCGGCCGCCCACGACCGTGAGCCGGACGTCGTTCTGGTTGGCGCCGTAGACGAGCGCCGAGTACGGGTCGTCGACCGGAGCGAACTGCGGCCGCGAGACGTCCACCGCGATCAGGTCGGCCCATTTGCCCGGCTCGAGGCTGCCGACCTCGGCCTCCATGCCGAGCGCCTCGGCCCCGCCCAGCGTGGCGAGACGGACGCACGCCTGCGCGTCGAGCACGGTCACGTCGCGCTCGGCCGCACGGTGCAGGAGCAGCATGGCGCGCATCTCGTCGAACATGTCCATGATGTTGCTCGACGCCGGGCTGTCGGTACCGATGCCGACCCGGACGCCTTCGTGCAACAGACCGCTGAGCGGCGCGATGCCGCAGCCGAGCTTGGCGTTGCTCTTGGGGCAGTGCGCCACGGCGACGTCCTTGGCGCGCAGCGTGTGGATGTCGTCGCGGGTCACGTTGACGCAGTGCACCGCCACGAAGTCGGGGTGCAATACGCCCCACTGCTGGAGGTACTTGATCGGCGTGACGCCGTAGGGCTGGACCAGCATGCGCTCCCAGCCCATCTTCTCGCGGTAATCGTGGGCGAACTTGCCCGAGCCGGAGCGGATGTAGGTGAGCTCGTGCTCGCTCTCCGCCACGTGGCTCATGACCTTCAGGCCGCGCTCTCTGGCGAGCGTGCTCACAGCCTGGTAGAGCCGACTGGAGACCGTGTACGGCGCGTGCGGCGCGAGGCCGATGTCGAAGGTGGCGGGCGCCGCCGCCTGGGCCTCCTCGAGCCGCCGCAGCACATCGGCCATGGTGTCGTCGAAACGCGTGTCGTCGACGCCGAAGACCTCGAGGTAGACCCGGCCCCGCAGCCCCGTGGAACCGGCGGCCTCGAGCGCCGCCCCTCCGTAGCTGGTATCGGCGATCGTGGTGACGCCGGACGACGCCGCCTCGATCGCCCCGAGCCTGGCGCTGACGAGGTACTCCTCCGGGGTGAGGGAGGCCTTCACGTCGACCAGGTTGATGATCCAGTCGCCGAACTCGGCGTCGTCGAGGATGCCGCGGAAGGTGGTGTACTCGAGGTGGCTGTGGCAGTTGACGAAGCCCGGCATGAGGATGGAGCGGCCGCAGTCGACGAGCGCGGCCCCGGGGTGATCGGCGACGAGGCGGGGCGCCGGCCCGACGGCGAGGATGCGGCCGTCAGGCCCCACGGCGACGCCGCCGTCGAGCCACACCGGCGCCGCGACCGGAAGGACCCAGTCGGCGCGGTAGACCGTGATGTCGGAGGTGATCGTCATCAGACCGTCTGCGGAAGGACGGAGGCGCGGCCGGCCCCCACGAGACGGCAGTATAGGGGAGCCTCGCGCGCAGTGGCAAACAGCGTGACCACACGGCGGTATACTCCGGGTACGAGCGAAGGGAGGTCCGCAACGTGGAGCAGGGAGAGGGACCGAGCATCTCACCGGACGTCGTGACCAGCGCGGTCTGGGACGGAGTGAAGGAAGTCCCCGGCGTCCTCGACTTCTACCGGACGCCGCTGCAGAGCCTCGGGGAGAAGGTCCGCCTGGAGCGCCACGGACCCGTCCGTCTCGACGATGACGAGGACGGCCCGCTGCTGGAGATCCACCTCGTCGCCGAGGCAGGCAAGGACCTCGTCGCCGTCGGCGAGGCGGCGGCCGACGCCGGGGCCACGTACCTCGCGCGCACCACCGGCGCCCGGATCACCCGCGTCGAGGTGTACATCGACGACATCGCCGACCCGGCCACGTGAGGACGGTCGACCTGACGGCGGCCAGCCGCGACCTGCTGGCCCCCTGCTGCGCCGGGTGTGCGTGGTGGCTGACCCGCCGCGACGACACCCGCGATGCCGGCCTGCGCCGTGCGTGGGAGCGTGAGGCGGAGGCCGAGACCGGGTTCTTCGGCCGCGCCCTGGTGGACGGTGACGCCGTGATCGGCTGGATGCACGTGGCAGCTGCGCGCCTCGTGCCGCGGGCGCGCTGCCTGCCGGCCGGTCCGCCCTCCCCCGACGCCCACCTTCTGACCTGCGCCTACTTCTACGACGAGGAGTACCTCCACGGCTTCCGTCTCCTCCTGCACGAGGTCGAGGCGGCCCTCAAGCAGCGTCAGGTGCCGGCTCTCGAGGCTTTCGCGCTCAGCCGGACGCCGGAGGGTGACGCCTTCCGCGGCTACCTCCGTGCGCTCAATCTGTTCAACGCCGACGTGCTCGAAGGCGACGGTTTCCAGCGCGTGCAGTGCAAAGGCGACGTGGCGAGGTTGCGGATCGACCTGGCGGCGCTCGTCGAAGCGCCGCGGCGCAGTGTGGCCTGGCGGCGCGTGACGGCCCCCGCCGGGACACAGCCCGTCTGACCGGCGCCCCGCCGCGTCCGCGCTATCGGTAGATCCGCGGCAGGCGCTGCTTCCAGTCGTCGGGGACGACCGCCTCCAGGGCGTCGTCGAGGGTCACGATGCCGAGCAGCCGCCGCTCCTCGTCCACCACCGGGAGCGCGAGCAGGTCGTACTTCGTCATGATGCGGCCGACCTCGTCCTCGTCTACATCAGCCGTGACCTCCACGACGTCGTCCTCCATGATCGCCGCCATCTCGTCGTCAGGCGAGGCCAGGACGAGGTCGCGCAGGCTCACCACCCCGACGAGTCGCTCTTCGCGGTCGACGATGTAGAGGTACGTCATCATGTGCTGCTCGGGACGCTCGCGACGGATCCAGTCGATCGCCCTCCCCGCCTTCGCCCCCTGCGGGAGCATGACGAAATCGGTCGTCATGAGCGACCCCGCCGTGTGCTCGGGGTGGCTGGCGAGCAGGCGCAGGTCCTGCTCGCGTTCGTCGGGGAGCAGCGCGAGGAGCTCCTGGGCCAGCTCGTCAGGCAGGTCGCCCAGCATGTCGGCCGCCTCGTCCGACTCGATCTTCTCCAGCACCATGGCGGCACGCGGCACGGGCATCTCCTGCAGCGCCGCGCTGCGCAGGTCCTCCTCCATCTGCTGCAGCGTGTCGGCGGCGAGGTCGGCGTTGAGCGCCGCCAGCACCGCGGCACGCTCGCGGGTCCCCACCTGACTGATGATCTCGGCGATGTCGGCCGGGTGCAGCTCGGCCAGCTCCGCGAACGCCTCGACGAAGTTGAGGCGGGAGAGGCGCAGGGCGATGAGGTTGACGTCAGCCCACGGCACGAAGTCGCCGGTCTTCTTCGGCAGACGGCGCGAGAGGAACCCGAGGCCGAAGCGCCGCGCCAGAGCGGCGGAGCTGGCGTCGACGCCGGCGACCACCAGATGATCCTCCTCGGGCGCGAGGAGCACGTCCTGGACGCGGACGAAGGTACGGCGACGCATGTCGAGCACCTGGTTGTCGAGCAGGGCGTCGACCAGGGAGAGCTCGTCGGAGCGCAGGGACGCGGCCTCGACGGCCGGCGCCGGGACGCGGAGGAGCAGACGCTCGCCGTCGACGTCGATCTCCGCGACCTGGGCCCACGAGGCGGCCAGCTGCCCCTCCCCGGCGTCGATGAAGAAGGCGGTCACCACCGGCCGGTCGGCCGCCGTACGCGCCACCACGTCGACCAACTCGCCGACCGTCGCTCCGGCCACATCGAGCACCTTCATGCCGTCGAGCTCGGAGAGCGCCAGCGCGCCCGGGATCTCGTCCATGCGGGGAAGCACGTCCTTTGGCCGCGTTCTGCCCGGCGAGGATAGCCAGCCCGGGCGTCGCCCGTCAAACACGGATCCGTCCACCCTCTCCCGGGGGCGGCTGCGGAGTCGGAGTGAGATATGCTCTCGCGGTCAACCCCACCCGACCCCGAAGGAGGACGAGGTCTTCATGCAAACGGCAGATGCCGGTTCGAGCGGGGCGCTCGAACGGTTCTTCAAGTTCCGCCAGTGGGACACGTCGATCAAACGCGACACGCTCGCCGGGCTCACGACCTTCATGGTCATGGCCTACATCATCTTCGTGAACCCCAACATCCTGAATCTGGGCGGCGATCCCGCGGGTCTTCCGTTCGCCGCCGTCCTCACCTCGACGTGTCTCGTCGCCGGCATCATGACCATCCTCATGGGGCTGGTCACCAACCGCGCCTACGCCATCGCCCCGGGCATGGGGCTCAACGCCGTGGTGGCGTTCAGTCTGGTCCTTGGGCACGGGCTCACGATGGCCAGCGCCATGGGCCTCATCGTGCTCGAGGGCGTCGCCATCACCATCCTCGTCGTCACCGGTTTCCGTGAGGCCATCTTCCGGGCCATCCCGGTCGAGCTGAAGAAGGCGATCGTGATCGGGATCGGGTTCTTCATCCTCTTCGTGGGCCTGGTCAACGGCGGCCTCATCCAGGCCGGCGGCGGCACCCCCGTGGCCCTCGTGGACCTCGGCGACACGCCCATGGTGCCGCTGGCCGTCACGGTGTTCGGCATCGGCATCACGATCGTCATGCTGGCGCTGCGCTGGCGGGCGGCGATCCTGCTGGGGATCGTCTTCGCGACCGTCTTCGCCATCATCATGAACTACGCCTGGGGCCAGGACGCCGGCTTCCTGCCGGGACAGGCGGTCATCCCCACGGACATCGTCGCCACGCCCGACTTCAGCCTGATCGGGGCCTTCGACTTCGGCGCCTTCGGCAAGCTCGGCGTCACCGCCGCCGTCCTGTGGATCTTCAGCCTCATGCTGAGCGACTTCTTCGACACCATGGGCACGCTGGTGGGCGTCGGCGGGCAGGCCGGCTACCTCGACGAGAAAGGCGACCTGCCGCAGGTCAACCGCCCGCTGCTGGTCGACTCCGTCGCCGCCCTGGCCGGCGGCGCCGTGAGCGCTTCCTCGGCGACCACGTACATCGAGTCCGGCGCCGGCGTCGCCCAGGGCGGCCGTACCGGCTGGGTGGCGGTCGTCGTCGGCGTCCTGTTCCTCGTGGCGATGTTCTTCTCGCCCATCTTCGGCGTCGTCCCGGGCCAGGCGACCGCCGCCGCCCTCGTCATCGTCGGCTACCTGATGATGGCGACGCTGACCAAGGCGGAGAGCGAAGCTTCCCACGAGGAGGCCGAGCCCAAGGCCGGCATCGACTTCGGCAATCTCGCCTTCGGCCTGCCGGCGGTGCTGATCATCACGATCATGCCGCTCACCTACAGCATCACCAACGGGATCGGCGCGGGCTTCATCGCCTACACCCTGATCCGCGTGGTGCAGGGCAGGGCGCGCGAGGTGAGCTGGATGCTCTGGGCCGCCTCGATCGCCTTCGTCATCTACTTCGTCTTCCCGTGGATCCAGGGGCAGGGCTGGGCCTGAGCCGGGAGTGAACGACCCGCAGCCGGTCGTGGAAGGGGGCGGGCCGCCGGTCGGCGGCCCGCCCCCTTCGTCCGTTCCCCGTCCGCGCACGATCGCGGGCGGACGGAGCACGCCCGAGGTCAGGCGGCGATGAAGAGCACCACCGTGGAACCCCTCGAGACCACGGTCCCCGCATCCGGCTTCACATGGACCACCGTCCCCGGCTGCTGACCGGTCCCGGTCCTCGAGCGGTAGTCGGCCAGCAACCCCACGGCCGAGAGCTCCCGCTCCGCCAGCGAGGACGGCATGCCGTAGACGTTCGGCACCTGGACCTCGGAGGCGCTGGGGCTCGGGGTCGGCGTCGGCGTCGGCGGCGGACCGGTGGAGACGACGATGTTCACCGACGAGCCCTTCTCGACCTGCTGTCCGGCGGGCGGATCCTGACGGATCACCAGGCCCGCCGGCACGGTGGCGCTCTGCTCCGGGATCACGGACCCGAGCTCGAGCCCGGCGGCGCTCAAGGCGGCCTGGGCCTCGGCCTGAGACTTGCCGCCGAGGTCCGGCACCTCGGTCTGGCGCCTGCCGCGGCTGACCCAGTACGAGACCGTGTCCCCGCGGTTCGGCTGCTCACCGGGCGCCGGGTCCTGTTTGTAGACCTGACCCTCGCCCACCTTGTCCGACCTGCCGGTATGACGGTCGCCCTGGAGATCGTTCCGGGCCAGCCACTCGTCGACCGCCGTGGCCGTCCAGCCCGTGAAGTCCGGCAGCGCCTCGGCCTTCTGGCTGCCCTTGCTCACCCAGATGTCGACCGTGGCGCCCTCACGCAGCTTGGTCCCACCGACGGGAGCCTGACGGCTCACATAGCCCTCCTTCACGCGCTCGGAGAACTCCCGTCGCACCGCCACCTTGAAACCCTCCCGCTCGAGCGTCTTGACCGCAGCCGCACGGCTGAGGTTGACGACGGACGGCACCTCCACCTTGCTGCCGCTCATCGTCCACCACAACGCCACCGCCACTGAGGCGATGATCGCCAGCAGCAGGACGACGAGGACCAGCGGCCAGCGGGACTTCTTGCGCGCCGGCCGTGCAGGCCCGCCGAGCACCGAGGTGGCCTCGGTCGGCATGCCCGCCGCGGTCATGACCCGCGTGCGCTCGTCCCCGGCGTCGAAGGCGGCCGCCTGTACGGGGCCGCCCTGCCGTGCGGCGCGCAGGTCGCGCGCGAACTCGGCCGCGGACTGGTACCTGAGGAGGGGATCCTTGGCCATCGCTTTGAGCACGATCTGGTTCAGGGTGTGAGGCATGCCCGGCACGAGGTCGGCGGGCTCACGCGCCACCTCGTTCACGTGTTTGAGCGCCACCGTGACGGCGCTGTCGCCCTTGAACGGCACGGTGCCGGTCAGCATCTCGTACAGGACCACGCCGACCGAATACAGGTCGGAGCGCTCGTCGACCGGCTGACCCTTGGCCTGCTCAGGGGCCAGGTACTGGGCCGTCCCCAGGATGGAGCCGGCCTGCGTCATCCCGGAGTCGCCGGCGCGGGCGATGCCGAAGTCCATGACCTTCGCGGCTCCGGAGCGGTCGATCATCACGTTCTGCGGTTTGATGTCACGATGCACGATGCCGCTACGGTGGGCGAAGTCGACCGCCGCGAGGAGCTGCAGGGCGAAGTCGACCGCCTCGTTGCCGCTCAGGCGGCCGCGCCGGCGGATGAGGTCCTTGAGCGTCTCGCCCTCCACGTACTCCATGACGATGTAGTACGTGCCGTCCACCTCGCCCCAGTCGTAGATGCTGACGAGGTTCTGCTGGTTGAGCCCGGCGGCGGCCTTGGCCTCCCGCCGGAACCGCTCGACGAACGTCGGGTCGTTCAGGTAGCGCTGGAGCAGGACCTTGATCGCGACCTGGCGGCCGAGGGTCGAATCCTCGCACAGGTACACGTCGGCCATGCCGCCGCCGCCCAGCTTGCGCACCACGCGGTAGCGTCCGCCGACCACCTGTCCTGGCTGGAACACGTCGCTCACATCCGTCCGCCTCTCTGCTTCATCTGCTGCTTACGACCACAGACCCTTCGAACCTGCCCGCTACGGCAGGTCGGTCTGCGTCAGGGCCGCCTTGAGCACCGCCGCGGCGAGCGGCGCGGCCGCCTCGCCGCCGGTGGACAGGGTATCCTCGACGACCACCGCCACGGCGACCCGCGGGTCGTCGGCCGGGGCGAAGCCGATGAACCAGGCGAGGTTGGTGCCGTCGCCCTTCTCCGCCGTCCCCGTCTTGCCGGCGACCTCGATACCCTGGAGCGCCGCCGCCGTGGCCGTCCCGGACGTGACCACGCGCTGCATCATCACGTTGAGCTGGTCGGCGGTCGCCGCCCCCGTCGCCTCCAGCCACTGCTCCGGACGCGTCGTGCGCACCACCTGGCCGTCCGGCGCCACGACCTCCTGCACCACATACGGCTTCATGACCCGGCCGCCGTTGGCGACGCCGCCGGCCACCAGCGCCATCTGCAGCGGCGTCGCCAGCATCTTCTCCTGCCCGCACGCCGCCCAGGCCACGTCCAGCGGGTCCATGAACGCGTCCGGCTTGAGCAGGCCCTTCTTGCCGTACCGGCCGCTCGGCACCACCTCGCCGGCCGGCAGCTCCAGCGGCGGTGTCTGGTAGAAGCCGTAGTGCTCGGCGCTCGCGATCAGACGCGTGCGCCCCAGCCGGTTGCCGACCTTGGCGAACGTGGTGTTGATCGAGAGCGTCATCGCCGTGGTGAAGTCGTTGGGTCCGTACACGGCGCCGCCGTAGTTGGTGACCTTGCCGCCGAACACGACGTACGTGCCGGTGTCGACGAACTTCGTCTGCGGGGTGACCTTGCCGCTGTCGAGGCCGCCGGAGGCGGTGACGACCTTGAAGGAGGAACCCGGCACGTAGAGGCCCTGGGTGGGACGGTTGAGCAGCGGCGCCCCCGGGTCCTCGCTCAGTCTCGCCCAGTGGTCCTCGAGGCCGGACAGGTCGTAGCTCGGCGCCGACGCCGAGGCGATGAGGGCGCCGGTGGTGGGATCGAGAGCGACGACGGCGCCCTTCTTGCCGTCCAGTTCCGCCTGCGCGACCCTCTGCACGTCGGGGACGATGGTGAGCTTGAGGTGGGCGCCCTTGGGGCGCCGGCCGAGCAGCTTGTCGACCCAGTTCTGCACGCCCAGGCCGGTGGCCTGCCCGGTCAGCTCGTCGTTGAACCGGGCCTCGATGCCGGAGCGGCCGTAGCGCACCGAGTCGTACCCGATGAGCTGCGGCGCCAGCGTGCCGCCGGGATACGCACGGTGGTAGTAGCCGGAACGCCGGACCGTGCCGGCCATGACCGACCCGTCGAAGCCGAGGATGTCGCCGCGCTTGATCTTCATCTCCTTGGCGATGCTGCGCTTGTTCTCGGGCCGCGCCCGGAACCAGTCGGCCCGCACCGCCATCAGCCAGGTGAGGTTGACCACGAGGACGACGAACAGCAGGGCCGCCACGGTGAACACGCGGGACATGGCGCGGTTCATCCCCTCACCCCCTCTCCGCGAGCCTGCGCCGCTCCAGTTCGGTGCCCCCGCGCAGGATGTTGGTGCGGTTGCTGACCATGAGCAGGAGCGCGACGAGCATCAGGTTGGCGGTGATGGAGCTGCCGCCGTAGCTCACGAACGGGAGCGTGATGCCGGTGAGGGGGATCACACGGGTGACGCCGCCGATGATGATGAAGGTCTGCAGGGCGAAAGCGGCGGCCAGACCGGCGGCCAGGAGCTTGGAGAAGCCGTCGGGCGCGTACACGGCGATCCGGAAGCCGCACCACACGAAGAGCAGGTAGACGAGGATGACGCCGACCGCGCCGAGCAGCCCCATCTCGTTCGCGACGGCGGTGAAGATGAAGTCGGTCTGCAGGTCGGGCACCACCGGCGACTTGTCGGGGAACAGCAGGTAGCCGCGACCGATGCCGGCGCCGAGGATGCCGCCGTCGGCGATGGTGAACAGCGACTGCAGGAGCTGGTAGCCGGTCGTCTCCGCGTACGGCCACGGGTCGAGCCAGACGCGGAACCTGTCCTGCACGTGGGGGACGACGTTCAGCGCGATGGCGCCGGCGGCGGCGAACAGCCCGGCGCCGGCGAGCACGTACACACCACGCGCGGTGGCCATGTACATCAGCGCCACGAAGATGGACATGAAGAGCAGCGCCATGCCGAAGTCCTTCATGAAGACCAGCATGGCCAACGACAGGGCCCACATCACGAGCAGCGGCCCGAAGTACTTGAAGGCGGGCACCGGCACGCCGAGCAGGTGCCGCTGCGGCACCGAGAGCAGCACCTTCTTGTCGTCCAGGTACCCGGCGAGGAAGACGACGATGGCGAGCTTGGCGAACTCCGACGGCTGGATGCTGAACCCGAAGGCGTGGATCCAGAGCCTGGCGCCGCGCACGGTGGTGCCGACGACGATGGTGGCCACCAGCAGCGCCAGGCCGACCGCCCCGACGAGATAGCGGTAGCGGTCGAGCCTCATGTGGTCGCGCACCAGGACCACGGTGGCGATGAACAGACCGGCGCCGACGAGCAGCCACTGGCCCTGGACGAGCGCCAGCGCCGGCTTGATGCGGAAGATCTCGGTGAGGCCCACGGCGACGAGCAGCGCGGTCAGCGGCAGCAGGAACGGGTCGGCCTGGGGCAGGAGGAGACGCTCCACGATGTGGAGCAGCAGGAAGATACCGACGAAGGCGAGGGCGTGGACCACGGCCACGGTGTCGATCTCGCGGAACCGGCTCGCGTAGACGGAGACGTAGGCCATCGTGCTCACCGCGCCGGCGAGCAGGAGGAAGAGCAGTTCCTGGTTGCGCCGGCTCACGGCCACATCCCGAGCTGCTCGGAGACGCCCAGCGCGTCCTGACGACCGCGCAGGCGCCGCTGGTCGACGAGCGTCCGGGCCGCCGGGGAGAGCGAGTCGTAGGCGACCACGCTGCGCCGGTAGACGGCGTGCAGCGGCACCGGGCCCACCTCGGCCGGCAGGCCGCTGAAGATGGCGAGCCGGCCGTCTTCCTCCACGGCGATGAAGAACACGGTGCTGAGGAGCACGACGCCGGCGGCGAGGGCGGCGGCGAGGGCGGCGAGCAGAGCCGCGACGACGCCCAGACGACGCAGCGAGCGGCGTCGGCGGGCCTCCCCGGCCGCGACGGGCGTGGCCGGCGACGCCCCGGGCTCCTCGGGGAGCAGGGTCGCCGCCTCGGCGGCGAGCATGTCGGCGGCGTCTCCGGGCTCGCCGCCGGCGACGGAGGGCCCGTCCACGACGATGTCCGTGGCGGGGTCGGGCGGCCGGACCAGCGTGGCCTCCTCGTCCTCCGCGCCGTGCGGCGCCTCGTCGACGCGCACCACCACCGCGGTGATGTTGTCCGGCCCCCCGGCCCGGCGCGCCTCGGCGACGAGGCGCTCCGCCGCCGCCTGGGGGTCGCTGCGCGTGAGCGCCACCCGGATGACGTCGTCCGGCACGGGGCCGCTGAGCCCGTCGCTGCAGAGCAGCACGACGTCGCCGGGCAGGAGGTCCTCGGTGAACTCATCGATGCGGGCCTGCGGCTCTGTGCCCAGCGCCCGGCTGAGGATGCTGCGGTGCGGGTGCAGGGCGGCCTCGTCGGCCGAGAGGCGTCCGTCGCGCACCATCTCCCCGACCAGGGAGTGGTCGTCGCTGAGCTGCCGCAGCTCGCCGTCCCGCAGGAGGTAGGCACGGCTGTCACCGATGTGGACGAACCGCGCCGTGCCGTCCTCGAGCACGAACGCCGTGAGCGTGGTCCCCATGCCGGTCTGCTCCGGGTCGTCCTGGGCGTGACGGTACACGGCGGCGTTGGCCGCCTGGGCGGCGGCCGCGATGGGCTCGCCGCGCGCGACTCCAGCCGCGAGCGTCTCGACGGCGAGGGCGCTGGCGACCTCGCCGGCGTTGGCGCCGCCCATGCCGTCACAGACAGCGTACAACGAGGGCCGCACGACGAAGGCGTCCTCGTTCGTCGCCCGGTGGAGCCCGATGTCGGTGAGGGCGCCGTGTCTGGCGGCGAGCGTCACCCGCAGCTCACTCCTCGTACCGGAAGATGGTCTCGCCGATGCGCAGCCGACTGTCCAGCTTGAGCTGCGCCTCCGTCACCGGCTTCTCGTTGACGAAGGTGCCGTTGGTGCTGCCCAGATCCTCCACGTGATAGAACTGGCCGCGGGGCACCAGCCGTGCGTGCGTGCTGGAGACGAACTGCTCGTCCAGGACGATGTCGCTGGTCGGCGCCCGCCCGACGGTGATCCAGCCCTCGAGCGGGAAGATCACCCCGGCCGGGACGACCGGGCTCTGCTCGACGACGAGACGCGGCGCGATGTGCGCCGAGAAGTCCACCTTCTCCCCCGCCATGGTGCGCTCCGCCTCGCGCTCCTCACGCCGTTGTCTCCGCTCGGCGGGGGTGAACACCGGGGCGAGGCGGTCGCCGGTCGGCAGCGCCACGTCCGGGGCGGCCGCCGGCACGGCGGCGTCGCCGCCCGGCCGCACGCCGCGCACCGCCGTGACGACGATCCGCCAGATGAAGACGTACAGCAGGACGAGGACGCCTATCTTGAGGACGAGCAGGACGATGTCGATCATGCGACCCCCTTGCGCCCCCGGCCGCGCGGGCCGGCCGGCGCTGCGGTCAGCGGGGCCTCCCTCTCAGGGCTGCCTCTCGAACAGGAGCTCCGTGGTGCCGAGCTCGATGCGGTCGCCGTGCTGCAGCACGGCCTGCCGGACGCCGCGCCGGTTGACGCGGGTCCCGTTCGTCGACCCGAGGTCGAGCAGCATGAAGCCGTCGCCCTGACGACGGATCTCCGCGTGCTGCCGCGAGACGTTGGGGTCGGTGAGGACGATGTCGCAGCGGCGACTGCGGCCGATGACCGTGACCGACTCCACAAGCTGGTAGTCGCCCTGCCGGCCGCGCAGCACGCCGCGTGGAGCGGCCGCCGCGGCGGGCGACCCGGACGGCGCACCGGCAGAAGGTTGATACAACACGGTCTGGTCGAGAACGGGACCCGGCGCGACGACCGCGGCCGGCGGCGGTGACGCCGGCACGGCCGGAGCGTCGGCCTCGGGCGCCTCGGCCGGAGCGCTGACCGTCCGCGTCGCGATGCCGAACTCGCCGAGGCGCAGGTCGCCGTCCTGATGCAGCTCGATGCGGGGCGGCGCGACCAGGGTCCAGCCCTCGCGCCGCGCGAAGGCGGTGACGTAGTTGCCGAGCTCGACCTTGAGCGAATCCGCGAAGGACGCCAGGTGGGCGTAGTCCTCGTCGCCCAGATACACGTCGAACTCGTTGGGCACGTAGACATTGGCGACGCCGACCGTCTTGTGGTCGCCCATCTCCTTGGCCAGCTTGTGGGCCAGCTCGACCGGTTGGACGCTGGACTTGAAGGCACGTCCGAAGCCGCCCTCGACCAGTCCCTCGAGCTTCTTATTCGCCTTCCTGAAGATCCCCATCCGTGCCTTCGTCCGGTGCTTCTCCCGCGCTCATCACCAGCGGAAAGAGTATCACGGCGGCCGGCAGAGCCACACTCAGCACGAGCGGCCAGAACGGCGTCGGGTATCCCCAGACCGCCACCGGGACGACACGGTACGCCACGGCCAGTGCCGCGAAGGAGAGAGACCAGATCCAGAGCCGCGTCTCGAGGCGTCGGCGCGTCAGCGCGAGCGCCAGCGCCGCCGCGAGGCCTGCCCATAGGGCGGCCTGGACCAGGGCGGGCGGCGCGACCGCGTGCGCCAGGAGTCGCCCCGCCGCCGTGACGGGGTCCCCGGCCGCGGCGACGGCCGCGGCGAGCCCCGAACGGGGCTGCTCGAGGGTGAACGGCCCCGGCGCAGCCTGCGTCAGCAGCAGGAACAGCATCGTCCCGATCCCCGCCCAGGCGGCGGCCAGCGGGCCGCGCGCCCGCCCCAGCAGCGCCGCCGTCGCCGGCGCCAGCAGCGTGAGATGCGCCGGCGTGAGCAGCAGCGCGAAGGCCGGCCACAGCGCGACGACGGGCCGGCCGCGGGCGAGCAGGAAGACCGCAACGGCGAACAGGAGGTACGCCGCGCCCAGGCTGAGCGACACGTTGAAGACCGGGAAGGCGAGGACGCCGAGGAGGAGTGCCAGCCCGGCCTCCGGGAGCACCGCCCAGACGGCGGTGCACACGGCCACCAGAGGGAGCGTCCAGCTCTGCGGGTAGGCGGGCAGGAGGTCGAGCACGGCGATCCCGGTCGCGGCCGAGAGCGCCGCGCCGCCGGCGCGCTCCACGGCCCCGCCGGCGCGCCACAGCGGCCGGAACAGCCGTCGCGCCCGCCGCAGGCCTCCGGCCTGCACGAGGCCCTCGCGCAGCAGGTCGTCGAGGTCGTCGCGCAGGTCCGCCGGCGCAGGCCGGTCGGCCGGCCGCGGCGCACAAGCCGCGTCGATGAGGTCCACGAGCTCCCCGGGCAGGTCCGGGCGCAGCTCGCCCAGTGACGGCAGGCGCGCCGTGGCCACGTTGGAGTACGTCTCGGCGGGGGTGCCGCCGCGCAACGGATGCTCCCCGGCGAGCAGCTCGTAGAGCACCACGCCGGCGCTGTAGACGTCGCTGGCCGGCTGCACACGCCTGCCCTGCGCCTGCTCCGGCGACATGTAGGCGACGGTGCCGATCAGATCGCCGTCGCCGGTGAGCGTGTCGGCGCCCATCAGACGGGCGATACCGAAGTCCATCACCTTGACGTGGCCGTGCTCGTCCAGCATGACGTTCTGCGGCTTCACGTCGCGGTGCACGATCCCCTGTCTGTGCGCGCAGGCGATCGCGTCCAGAAGCTCGACGCCCAGGGCGACCACGTCCGCGTCACGCAGCCGGTCGCCCAGTCTGTCCAGCGACTCGCCGCGCACCAACTCCCACACCAGCACGCTGCTGGCGCCGTCCGAGAACCAGTCGTGGAGGGCGACGATGTTGGGGTGCTCGAGCGCCGCGGCGGCCTCGACCTCCCGCACGATCCGCGCGGTCAGGGCCCGCCCGTCGGGGACGATCTTGAGCGCCACCGGCTCGTTCTGCACACGATCGTGGGCCTCGAACACCTCGGCGGAGGCCCCGCTGCCGATCCTGCGGACCAGCTCGTAGCGGTCGCGCCAATCTGCGTAGTGTGGGGCGGGATTGTGTGCTGCGACGGGCATCTCTTGCTCGCGTTGACCTCGGGGCTCCCTCGATATTCGGTGTGGTACAATCCGTTCCCTGTCAGGGCCCGTGGGCGAGTGGCGGAATTGGCAGACGCGCTAGGTTCAGGGTCTAGTGAGCTTACGCTCGTGGGGGTTCAAGTCCCCCCTCGCCCACCATCCACCGGAGAAACGGGGGGTCTGCAGGGTGGATTTCTTCGACGACGAGACCCGGCACGCACCCACCGACGCTGAGGCCCCGCCGCCGGCCCGCTCGACGCGCCGCCGGTCCGCCGGCGACCGCCGTCGCACCCGCATCCAGCGTCTCGTCATCCTGGCGGTCATCCTGTTCGCCGCCGTCCTCGGCATCGCCCTGTGGGCGCGCAGCTGCCAGCACAGCCGCAAGGTCGGGACCTACCGCACCTACTTCGACGGCGTCACCACGGCGATCGCCGACTCCGACAAGCTCGGCAAGCAGGTCGCGCGCATCATGGAGAACCCGGCCAAGCTCTCGCGCAAGGAACTCCTCGACAAGCTGGAACAGCTGAGGGCGAAACAGGACGAGATCGCCGTGCGGGCGGCGGCACTCGAGACGCCCCGCGGACTGGAGGAGGAACACGCCGTGTTCGCCACCGGCATGAAGGTCCGCGCCAACGGGTTCGCGTTGTTGCGCACGACCATGACGGAGGCCCTGAAGAACAAGAAGGTCGGCGTCAAGGACATCGTCGCATTGAACGGCTACTTCAGCGGTCCGGACGCCTACTACCAGGAGCTCGCCTACCTGCCGGCGCGCGAGACCCTGGCGGCCGAGGGCGTCGCCGACGTCGCCGTGCCCACCTCCACCTTCTTCCTCACGTGGAGGGCGCTCGACACGGCCACGGTGACGCTCGCCCTGGAGAGCATCGGGAAGTCGGCCAAGCTCTCCGGCATCCACGGCGTGGCGCTCATCGACGTCACGGCCCAGGGCAGCACAGGCGATCTCAAGCTCGTCCGCGGCAAGACCAACGAGGTCCCTGCCTCACCCGACCTGTCGTTCGTGGTCGAGGTCCAGAACCAGGGCAGCGTGGTCGAGAAGAACGTCCCCGTGGTGGCCAAGCTCATCCTGCCGGGCGGCGCGGGCGACAGCATCAGCCAGCAGGCGGTCATCGCCGTCATCGAGGCCGGCAAGACCCAGGGGATCACCATCACGGGCTTCGCCATCCCCACCGAGGCGCTGAGCAAGGAGATCCGGCTCTCCGTCACGGCGGGACCTGTCCCCGGCGAACGGGTGGAGACGAACAACTCCGCCACCTACAAGCTGCTCCTGCAGCTCCAATAGACGCGTGGGGACCCTGCGCGACATCGCCCCGTACATCGCTCTCGGGGCGGCGGCCCTCGCGGCCGCCCTGCTGATCACGGTGGTCGTACTGGCCGTACGGCTCCGCCGCCTGCGCCGGGCGCAGACCGTGGTGCTCGGGCGCCATGATGAGCGCGACATCGTCGCCCACACCGAGGATCTGGACAGCCGTGTCCGCAACCTGCGTGAAGCGGTGGAGATCCTCACCGACCAGCTCGACGAGCAGCGACAGCGCCTCGACCGCACGCTCACCCATCACGGCATCGTGCGCTACGACGCGTTCCGCGATACCGGTGGCGAGCAGAGCGCCTCGTTCGCACTGCTCGACACGTACCGGTCCGGCGTCGTGATCAGCGCCATCACGGCGCGCGACTTCACGCGCTTCTACGTAAAGCACGTCATCAAGGGCGTGGCCGACCGCGACCTCTCGCCGGAGGAGGCCGAGGTGATGAAGGCGGCGGTCCCGCGCCCGCTCGCGGCCGGGGAAGAGAGCCCCCGGGCCCGGCGGGCGCCGCTCCCTGAGGACAAGCCGCCCGCCGCCCGGGACGGAGAGACGGAGCAGGCGCCGCCTGCCGACGCGGACACGCCGACGGCAGCCGTCGAGTTGCCGGCCGAGACGGTCAGGCCGTCGCCCGCGGCCGCGGCGGCCTTCGAGGCTCTGGGAGAGGCGGTCGACGGCGCGGCGCCCCCGTCCGCCACCGACGACGACGCGCCCGCGGACGCCGCCGACTTCGGGTGGGAGCCGCCCTCCGGTCCGCCCCGGGGAGACGCCCCGCGACGATGACCCCGCTGCCGTGCGGGGCGCCCGTCGCCCTCCGTCGGCGACCCCGGGACGCCCCGCCGACGGAGGAGCCGCGCCGTGCGGTCTGATAGCCTCTCCCCCACAAACGCGACGACGCACGGGAGGAGGAGCGCACAGTGCACGCGGGCGACAAGATCGCCTTCCTGGGCCCGGAGGGCACCTTCACCGAGGAGGCGCTGCTGGCGCACATGCCTGACGGCGACTTCCATCCGTTCCCCTATCCGTCCATCCCCGACGTACTGCACGCCGTGCAGTCAGGCGAGGCGCCGCTGGGCATCGTCGCGATCGAGAACGCGCTCGAGGGATCCGTCCCGGTCACGCTCGACAGTCTCGTCTGGGGCTTCGAGGACCTGACCATCGTGCGCGAGGTGACCCATCCCGTGCACCAGATGCTCATCACCAGGCAGGAGATCCCGCTGGAGCGGATCACCAAGCTGATCAGCATCCCTCACGCCTACGGTCAGTGCCGCGACTTCATCCGCCGCCACCTCGGCAACGTCGAGCACGAGGCCACCGACTCCACCGCGGAGGCGGTGCGGCGGGTGAGCCGCGTCGACCGTCCGTGGGCGGCCGTGGGCACACGGCTGGCGGCGGAGATGTACGAGTGCCACATCGCCGCCGAGGACATCGAGGACGCCGAGGACAACGCCACGCGGTTCGTGTTCGTGGCGCGGGACCCGGCGCCCCAGGACCTCGGCGGCCGCTACAAGACGAGCCTCGTCTGCGGCATCGACCAGGACGAGCCGGGCAGCCTGCTGCTCATCCTGAGCGAGTTCGCCTACCGTCACGTCAACCTCACGAAGGTCGAGTCCCGGCCGACGAAACGCGCGCTGGGGCACTATGTCTTCATCATCGACATGGAGGGCGGCATCGAGAGCCAGCCGGTGGCGCAGGCCGTCAAGTGCCTCGCCTGCAAGCTGCCGTGGCTCAAGGTCCTGGGGTCGTACCCGGCATGAGGGACGCCCCGCGGAGAGCGAGCGTCCGGAGGTGGAGATGGAACGCATGAGATGCGAGATCCGGGAGGCGGGCCCCGACGACCACAGCATGCTCCTGCTCCTGGCCGAGGAGACGCTGCACCCTCTCGCCGACGGTGCCGGCCACCCCGAGCGCTACCGCACCGCGGACGTGATGGAGCTGCTCGAACGGGCGGATGTGTTCGTGGCCCAGTGCGGCGACGAGCCGGGGGGCTTCGTCGCCGTGGAGACCGACGACGATGCCTGTGTCGTGCGCTGCATCTGCGTGAGCCCCGGCTTCGAGGCGCGCGGCGTCGCCCACCAGCTCCTCGACTGGGTCGAGGGCCTCGCCATCGACCGCGGGCTCGCCCGGCTGGTCGCCCGTGTGCCGGCCGTGGACGGACCCTCCCTGCACCTGTACGGGGGGCACGGGTTCGACCGGCGCCCGGAGAACGACGAGATGCTGACCCTCGAGAAGCGCCTGCCCACAGCCGGAGGCTGAGGAACGCCATGCGGATCACGCTCATCGCCGTCCCCTACGACCTGGGCCGCGCCGACGTCGGCAGCGGGCGCGGCCCCGGCGTCTACCTCGACGCAGGCGCGGCCGAGGCGCTGCGCGCCCGCGGCCACGAGGTGGATGTGGTCGGCGTCCGGCGAGCGGCGCCCTTCCGCAACGAGCTGGACGCGGTCTTGGACGTGGACCGCGGCGTCGCCGCGGCGGTCGCCGAGGCGCTCCGCGACGGGTCGTTCCCGCTCGTGGTGGCCGGCAACTGCAACGTGACCCTGGGGGTCCGCGCCGGCCTGCAGCGCGGCGGCAGGCAGGAGGCCTCCCTCCTCTGGCTCGACGCGCACGGCGACTTCAACACACCTGACACCACGGAGAGCGGCTACCTCGACGGCATGCCGCTCGCGATGCTCTGCGGCCGCGCGCACCGCGACGCCGTGGAGCAGCAGCTGGTCATGGCGCCGCTGGCGGAGGCGGCCGTGCTCCACGCCGGCGGCCGCGACTTTGACCGCCGCGAGCGGGACTCGCTGCTCGCGTCCGCCGTGCGCGTGATCGAGGGCGACGAGCTGCTGCGCCGGGCGGCGCAGGGCGCCCTGGCGCCGCTCCTCGACGGCTTCGCCGCCGAGCGCCGCGTGGCGACGGGCCTCGAGCCGGGCGAGGCGCCGCCGCTCCACCTTCACGTCGACATCGACGTGCTGGATCCCTCGGCGGCGCCCGGCGTGACCTTCCCCGCTCCGAACGGGCTCTCGGCCGGGCAGCTGCTCGAGCTCATCGACCTGGTCCGGGAACGCTTCGACGTCGTCGCGCTGACCGTCACGTCGTTCACCCCCGAGCGCGACGAGGCCGGGACCACGCTGGCCGCCGGCCTCGCCGTGCTCCAGCGCGTCGCCGCGGAACTCGTGCCGCGGCCGTGACGCCGCCCGCCCGCGGCGGCAGGCCGTCCGCGGCGCGGGCCGCTCAGCGGTAGACGTACACCGTCTCCCCGACCCAGGAGTTGTCGTAGACCCAGTAGCAGGCCCAGATGGGCTCGCGCACGCAGCCGTGGCTGGCCGGGTACGGCGGCACGTCCGGCCACCCGTGCATGGCGTAGTTGCCGAGGAACCCCATGGTGCGGATCATGGTCCCGCCGTACGGCGTGCTCGTGTAGGGATGCTTCTGCTGGATGCGGAACCTGCCCTCCGGCGTGTTGCCGGTGGCGCCGGTGGAGACGCAGATGATGCCCCACGGCTTGCCTGCCTTGACGATCGTGAGGATCTGCCGCGTCTTGTCGATCTCGATGTGGGTGGCTGGGCTCGAGAACCGCACTTTGATGCGCTTGGCCCGGTCGAGCTTGCGCCAGCAGGCCGCGTCGAAGACGTAGGACCGCGGCATGCGGTACGCCTTGCGGAAGGCCATCACGACGTCCCTGACCGGAGAGGTGAAACCGACGCCCAGCCCGGGAACGTGGAACTTCAGGCGCTTGAGCCCGGTGAGCATCCCCTTGACGTACGGACCGCGGGCGCCGGCCTTCAGCGTCCTCGCCGGCAGCGTGACCTTGGCCTGCACTGTGCGCCGGGCGAGCCCGTCCGCGGCCGGCAGGGAGAAGGTGAGCGTGAACCCGTCGACGCCGCGGAGCGGCGCCCGGAAGACCGCCTTGCCGTCGCGGACGCGGACCTTGTACGTCCCCACCGCGGCCTTGCGGTGGACCACCCGCAGAGTCACGACCCCGCTGTACGAGGCCGGCGTGACCTTCAGCACGAACCGGGAGGGGAGGAACGGCACGAGCTGCCCGTGGGAGACGCCGGCCTTGGGTTTGACGGCGAGCGCGGCCGCAGGGCTGACCACGGCGGGGTCGGAGCCGGGGAGCTCGGCCACGAGCGCGCCGCCACGCTGCGGCCTGAAGCTGGCGCGGTACGCGCCGTCGGCGTCCGTGACGGCCGAGGCCACCTCGACGCCGTCGAGCCTGATCACGACGGCCTGTCCCTCGGCCGCCGGCTCGAGCGCGCCGGTCACGGTCACGGCGTCGCCGAACACGACGGCGGCGGCGGAGAGCACGGCGGTGAGCGTCGGCGGGGCGGCCTCGGCAGCCGCAGCGGCGGCCGGCGCCGCGGTGGCGCTCACGGCCGGGGACGGGTCCGCGGCCGGCGAGGACGCCAGGGCGGGCGCGCCGAGCACGCCCCCCATCACGAGCAGAAGGACCGCCACCCACACGCCGCGATTGACCCGACCCCGTACGACCTTGCGCATTGAACCGCCCCCGTTCCGTCGCTGCATGAGCCCGAAAGGCAGCGATAGGGTAGCACGCCCCCGAACGCGCCGACGACCGCGGCCCGCCACACATGCCGACCGCCGGCGACGGCGCGTGCGATACCATGGTCCACAGCCGCCCCGGGATCCGACGGGGAGGCGCGACACGGCCGCTCACGACCGCGAGGAGTGTGGACTGATGCTCGACGTGAAGATGGTGCGCTCCGACCCGGAGATCGTCCGCCGAGCCTTGACCCGCCGGGGCGAACCCACGTCGTCGCTGGACGAGTTCCTCGCCGTCGAGGAGCGTCGACGGCGGCTCCTGACGGAGGTCGAGACGCGGCGCAGCGAGCGCAAGCGCGCCAGCGACGAGATCGCCGCCGTCAAGAGAGCCGGCGGCGACGCCGGCGAGGCGATCGCCGCCATGCGTGCCCTGGGCGAGCGGATCAAGCAGCACGAGGCGGCGCTCGCCGAGACGGAGACGCGTCTCAGGGAGATGCTGCTCGCCCTGCCCAACATCCCGCTGCCGGACGTGCCCGACGGCGGCGAGGACGACTCCGTCGTCCTGCGCGAGGTCGGGGAGCCGCCGCAGTTCGACTTCGAGCCCAAAGACCATCTCGACCTGGGCCTCGCTCTGGACCTCATCGACATGGAGCGCGCCGCCAAGGTGAGCGGCTCGCGCTTCGCCTACCTCAAGGGCGAGCTGGTGCGCCTGCAGTTCGCCTTGGTCAACTACGCGCTCGGCATCATCGAGAGGAGCGGCTTCCGTCCCGTGATCCCGCCGGTGCTCGTCCGCGAGGAGGCGATGTGGGGCACCGGCTTCTTCCCCACCGACCGGGCCCAGGTGTACGAGACGGTGGACGGCGACTGCCTGGTCGGCACCAGCGAGGTGCCGCTGGCCGCGATCCACATGGAGGAGTTCCTCGACGAGGCCGAGTTCCCGATCAGGTACGCAGGCTATTCGACCTGCTTCCGGCGCGAGGCCGGCGCCGCCGGGCGCGACACGCGCGGGATCCTGCGCGTGCACCAGTTCGACAAGGTCGAGATGTTCAGCTTCTGCGCCCCGGAGCAGAGCGAGGCCGAGCACCGGGTGATCCTGGCGGCCGAGGAGGAGATCCTGCAGGGCCTGGAGATCCCGTATCGGGTGGTCAACATCGCCGCCGGCGACCTCGGCGCCCCGGCGGCACAGAAGTTCGACTGCGAGGCGTGGCTCCCGGGCCAGCAGCGCTACCGGGAGCTCACCAGCTGCAGCAACTGCACCGACTACCAGGCGCGGCGCCTCAACACCCGTTACCGCACGGAGAAGGGGCCGCGCTTCGTGCACACGCTCAACGGCACCGGCGTGGCCGTCGGCCGCACCCTGATCGCCATCATGGAGAACTGCCAGCAGGCCGACGGCAGCATCGCGGTGCCCGCCGTGCTGCGCCCCCTGATGGGCCGGGACGTCATCGGCCGCTGAAGAGGCGGCCGCCCGCGGGTCGCGGCGGCCTGCAGTCAGTCGATCCGGACCGCCGGCCCGTAGGCGGCGCCGGCGCCGTTCTCGCACCAGGGGATCATGTACGAGTGCACGTCGACGGCGGCGAAGGTGGTCTCGAGCAGCGTCTTGACGCGGCGCAGGTCGCGCTCGAGCAGCTCCCGCTGGTCGAAGCCGAGGCCGCCGAGCGCCCGCTCGTAGGCGGTGCAGTCCTGGTGCGCCACGAGGAAGATCGTGCGCACGTCGTGAGCCTCGACGATCTCCCGCACACAGGCGAGCGCGACCCGACGCTCCGACCCAGGTCGCGTGAGCAGAAGCAGCCCGCCGGGCACCAGCATGCGGTTCGCGTTCGGGTGACCGACCTCGCGGAGGAGGCTCTCGAGGCAGCCGGCGACGCGGCCGTCCGAGCAGGCGATGACGAGTGTGTTCACGCGCCGGAGTATCGCAGACGCCGGCGCGGGCGGACAACCCTCGCGCCCCGAAGCCCGCCGGCGTGTCTCGACACGCCGGCGTGACCGAGCGTCGGGTCATCCCCGTTGGTACACTGGCCCTGTCGGAGGGGTGGCCGAGTGGTCGATGGCAGCGGTCTTGAAAACCGCCAGCGGGGCGACCCGCTCGTGGGTTCGAATCCCACCCCCTCCGCCAACTTCCCTGCAGATCGCGCCATGCGACGGGCGCTGCCGTGAAGGAACGCGACGGCGCAGAAAGGCCGTTGCCCACGCACGTCGTGAGACCGCGGGTTGGCGACCGGCCCCTCGCCCGTTGTATGCTGGGGCATGCGGATGCCGATGCCGGCTCGGCCACGAGCGACCTCCCCAGGCCGGCCCACAGATCTCCCCCAAGTGACCGGGCTGTGGCGTGCCGCGTCGCAGCGAGCGACACTGCGGAGGTGCCCCTGATGAAGGCCCTCACTCTCGCCCTTCTCTCCAGCGTACTGGTCGCGGTCCTCCTCCCCACCGCGCCCGCGGCTGCGGTCACCCCGACCGCGATGGAGAAGAAGGTGGTCGTCCTCCTCAACAAGGAGCGCGCCAAACGGGGCCTGGGGCCGGTGAAGCTCAACGCAGCCCTGACCCGTGCCGCCCGCGCCCACTCCCGTCAGATGGCGCGACGCGGCGTCCTCACCCACCTGAGCGCCAACCGCGACACCGTCGCAGAGCGCCTCATCCGGCACGGGTTCAGGCGCGCCGGGTACCGCTCCTGGAGCGCCGGGGAGAACATCGCACGGGCGCGTCTGGGCACCTTGTTCGCGACGCCGGCGGGCGTCGTCCGTCTCTGGATGGGCAGTCAGAGCCACCGGCGGGTGATCCTGAGGCCCGGGTTCCTCAGCGTCGGCGTAGGGGTCGCCAAGTCGAGCTGTGGCCAGCGCTACTTCACGCTCGACCTGGGGCGTCGCGTCCGCTGACGGACGCCGCGTCGCCGACTCCCGCCACCCTCCGACCGCGAAGGGCCTCGGTCTGCCTCAGCCCCGGACCTTGATCGTCGTCGTCGGCGAGACGGCGGCGCCCTTGGCGAAGCAGTAACGCGTCGTCACCGACGGGGTGACGGTCACGCGATACGCCGAGTAGGCGGTGGTGTACCCGCTGCCGAGAGACTGGCTGTGTCGGGTCGTGGCCACGGTCGACTTCCGCCACGTGCCGTCGCTCTCACTGCGGAGAGTGACCGCGGCGCCGTCGGCGAGGGCCGGATAGATGCGGCCCTCGAGGACCACGGCGCCGCCCGGGAGCACCGTCACCTCGTCTCGCGCCGCCGGTGCGATCGACAGGCTCGTGAACGTGGCCCAGGTGCTGTTCAGAGAGAGCCTGGTGCGCAGCTCGGCGCCGTGGACGAAGCTGGTCCCGGCGGTGCCGAGGACGGCCGCCTTGACGATGCGCGGCGACACACCGAGCTCGACGGGGCAGACGGCCAGCAGCGACCCTCTGACCGCCGTCCCGAGGGCGCCCTCCATCTGCGCCCCGGTGCGCGCGATCGGCCCCCAGGTGTGCTTCGGCGCGGCATCGTCGTACGGGTCGTCCACGCCCTTGAGGTAGGAGATGGGGCCGGTCTGCCATGCGTACTCGACGTTCTCCGTCCTCCCGCCGGAGCAGGAGAAGTAGACCGCCTGGATGGGCTGGCCGGCGGCGCTCGGCACCACGCCGGCCGTGGCCGTCACGGCTGCGTCCGTGCGGGCGTCCTCGCGGCCGACCCCGCCGTAAGCCTGCGAGCGGGTGTCGCAGTACAGGTCGAAGCTCCCGCTCGCCTGACGGCGCGAGCCCTCGGCATAGGCGCGCGCCGCACAGGCCTGTGCTTTCAGGGCCTCCGCGGGCCAGGCGGCGGGCATCTCATGCGGCACCACCCCGCGCAGATACCCCTGCATGCCGACGTCGTTGATCATCTGCAGCTTGCCGCCGGAGGCGCGGACCCGGACCGTCCCGCGGTGCGGCCCCGTGACTTCGGCGTCGGTGGGAGTCAGCACCTTCAACTGGCCTGCGCTCGGTGTGAACGTGACCGCGACCCCGAAGTCGCGCGACCAGCCCCCGGTCGTCACGCGGTACTTGCCGCCCACGTAGGTGGTGGTCGCCGTGACGTCGGCCGCGATCGTGACCGCGTCGGCGCTGCCGCGCACCGTGTACGGCTTGGCGCAGGTGAGCTTGACCGCGCTGAGGCCACCGCCCAGCAGGACGCGGACTTTCGGATTGCCGATGTCGCTGAACCCGACGCCGGTGTAGTAGTGACGGAGGATGGCTTTGTAGTCGCGACCCTCAAGGGCGAGGCCCCGGGCGCCCCACTGGGACAGACCGACCCCGTGTCCCCAGCCGCGCCCGCTGATCGTGAAGGCGGTCTCCTGCGTCGCCGGCGCCGGCGCGGTCACGCGCAGATCGCGTACCGGGCTCAGACCGGTGAGGTTGGCGCCGCCGTCGCCCGGCATGCGCGCCCGCAGCTGCCACTCGCGCGGGGCGTTGGTCATCGCCACGGCCAGCGACCAGGAGCCGGCGGCGGAGAGCTTGGCCGTGCGCCAGGCGCTCCAATCGCCGCCGGCGGCGGGGCGCCGCTGCAGGGTGACGGTGCCGCCCGCGGCGGCGCCGGCGGCGGTCTTGACCGTGCCCGAGTAGGTCACCTTGGCGCCCTGGACGACCTCGGCGGCGGAGAGGTCGAGGGTGAGCGTGTAGGGGGCCGCCGGCGCGGTCACGCGCAGATCGCGTACCGGGCTCAGGCCGGTGAGGTTGGCGCCGCCGTCGCCCGGCATGCGCGCCCGCAGCTGCCACTCGCGCGGGGCGTTGGTCATCGCCACGGCCAGCGACCAGGAGCCGGCGGCGGAGAGCTTGGCCGTGCGCCAGGCGC
>Ga0209722_1000372_pt1 | contig 51312 bp, 16 predicted proteins | sample BioC12SIPDNA_2_FD_185745 | JGI IMG/M metagenome (GOLD analysis project Ga0209722, IMG submission 185745) | Anaerobic biogas reactor microbial communites from Washington, USA - Biogas_R1_A C12 SIP DNA (SPAdes) (version 2) | ecosystem: Engineered > Bioreactor > Anaerobic > Unclassified | place... | reverse complement strand
CCAGCGACAGTAATACTTCCAGTGACAGCGATACTTCCAGCGACAGTAATACTTCCAGTGACAGCGATACTTCCAGCGACAGCGATACTTCCAGCGACAGTAATACTTCCAGTGACAGCGATACTTCCAGCGACAGCGATACTTCCAGCGACAGCGATACTTCCAGTGACAGCGATACTTCCAGCGACAGCAATACTTCCAGTGGGGAGAGTAGCGGTGATACTACAGACAGAAGCGATACGGGCGATGCTGCCGGAGCGGGTGTTCCGGAAGGCAGCGATATTAATATGTTTGGAAATCGTGAAAGTGGCGGGGATAATCTGCACATCCTTGGCCTTCCCGAAGAAGAAACACCTAAAGGAAAGGAGACACCTGAAGAGAAAAAGGTCCCTGAATATGAGATCCCTGCTGGTTCGGCGTACATTATTGGCAGTGAAGAAACCATTTATAAAAATTCGGCTGCCCGGAATGCAATTCAGCAGGCCGTTGAAGCGGCTAAAACCAGTGCAGCAAGCAATGTGACCATCGTCGTAAATAACGGTGTATATGCAGGAGGAATAAATATTGTTGTACCTGCCCCTGCAACTGATGAATCAGGTGAGGATGGAGCTGTCTCCGAAAGCAAAATGCTGCTTAGGATCATTGCTGCCGATGCATATACAACTAATGAAGAAACCGATGAAATTTCCGCCCATGCAAATTCTGCCGGAGGGGTCCAGACGGAAGGAGACCTGAACTTCGAAGGCATAAACCTATTACTGGCAGGAATATATCTTTCCCTGAAAAATTCGATTAATGTAACCGATGCTGATGAGATGACATATTATGGAACTGCTCTGGGTGATGAAGTCAAGATCAATCTTGACCGTGTAAAAGAGAATGTCATTATAGATTCGGGAGGCGGTGACGATGTCCTCGACCTTTCGGTGAAGCAAAGCCCCACTGTGAGCATTTCGCTCACCAGGGGCGAAGGGTTTGATGCGGATACCGGAGCTTTAACTGGAGCAGGAGAGAATCTGATTGCCGATGCTATCAATAATGGCATGAATGATCTTAAGGGAACAGGCGCTGACAGCAACAGTTCCCGATTGCACGCCGTAATAGATGGGGGAGCCGGTGACGATGAGATAACCATTACCCTGATCAACAGCACCGATATTACTACGACGGGCGATGAACAGCCTGATACCACACCTGCGGGATTAACGTTCGATCTGGATATTTCTGCAACCGACCTGACGGTTAACGGTGGTGCCGGTAACGATACCATTACGGTGAATGGCGGCATGGAACGGGGACTTACTACAGTGCTCATAAGCCCCATCCTGCAGGAAATGATGGCTCAGACCGCATATCTGGCAGATGCTGCCGGTCTTCCCGGTACGGAGATAAAAATCAATGGCGACGCTGGTGACGATCTGGTCAACATAGATACCACCGCAGCCTTCAGCAGCTTTCGTGATGTTAATGTAACGGTAAACGGCGGTTCACAATACGACCGGGTAAACCTTACCGGTAAACTGGAAAAATATGAAAACAACCCTAATAATATAAGCGGAGATGCCAGTTTAGTTGAGATGAGTTCCCTGGCTGAAATAAACATTTTAAATAATGCAACAGCTATTTCTCAGCTGACCAGTGATTTTTCAGTAAATATGGCAGCGGTTGAGGCAGTTACTGATGAGCTGACCAACAAGAATACAGTTTATATCAATGATGTCCTGGCAGACACAACAGATTTTGCCAGCTTCACCGACTATGTGATAGACGAACCCTCAGGTGCTGTCAATTACACCAATAATACCGGCAGCGGTATCTTTCTGACCAATCTGATCATCAGAGGCAGTGATATTACTGTGGGTACCGTGAATACTCCTCATGTTAACATAGTCATTACCGGTACGGATAGCTCCCTGAACCAGCCTGCCAATGTAAATATTACCGGCACGGTTACCGGCAAAAACATTACCATCAGGGTCGAGAATACGGACAGTCACGCACTTGAAATCGTTGACAACGATCTTACTGATATGGCTGATGATTATACCCTGGAAGCAAGCCTCTTTGACATTGTCAGTGACGCAGTCATCAACATAACCGGCAGCCTGAAAGCTGCCCAAACCATAAACCTGGAAGCCATTAGCAAACAGACCAAACCGCTTATCCCTGCTCTGGAAGAACTAATAGCAGAGTACGGGCAACAATATGCGGATGCTCTCAATATAAATTTTGTGGCGGTCAAAGTCGGCAGTGCTGTAATCGACATAGCAGGGAAGCTCGAAGCGGCGGCTATCCGCGCGATTGCCAATTCCCTGGTAAATGTCTCGGCAATGAATGATAACCTGGCCGCTTTCGGGATCCCGCTGGCAGTCGGTGTGGTTATTTCCGAAGCCCGGATTACAGCCGGTAGTGGCGCGAGCATGAAGGCTCTCGAAGGCGGGATTTTCATGGATGCTGATTCAGACGTTATGTTGGAAACCAGTTCGGTTTCGGGTTTGTTGCCATTTACCCTGGCGGTTTCCGCAGTTGTCAATAAAGCCTGTGTAGATATCAAGGGCAATACAGTACTGGATTCCAAGGGTGATATCACCGCGTCTGCCTATGGCCGTACAAATATTTCCACTTCGGCTTCCGGCCCAGCTACGGCAGCAAGTAATGGAACAGCCGGAACAACACCTCAGACGGCCGGCAAATCAGGAGGATTCTTCGCAATTTCTGTGGCTATCCAGGATGTATTTGCCTCGATCAGTGAAAATGCCAGTGCTGATACGGAAGGTACTTTAACCTTAAAATCATCAGCCTATGAGCGCGTTAAGAATAAGGCAACCTCCAACCCGAATGATGGGGGTACATCATTTACACTTAGCAGCTTAATAAATAAAGTGAACAGTTTACTGAACAGCTCTTCGGACAAAACCAATAACGGAAGTACCGGTACCCGGGGAAGTTCCGGTCTTACTGGAATCGTTTCCCGGCTCAGTGGTAATGGTTCAGGTACTTCTGGCAGTACTTCCACCGGGGTAAACAATCTTGTCGATACCGGGACAGCTGGAAGCAAGGGTAGCAACACCGGCAGCACCAGCAGTACACAGCTGGTGGGAGCGCTGGCGGTAACCTATGCTGAAAATACCAGCAAAGCATTTATAGATACCACTGGAACAATAAAATCGGCAGGAAAGCTTGCGGTACGTGCAAACGGTTCGATCGTTGATGAAACCATAGCCGATAGTTCTCCCATCAAGCGGACCAGTACCGGCGCTACCGGAGTAGCAAATCCAGGCTCTGCTACTTCCGGAATGACCTATGAAGGACGCACTCAGGGCAAAGTAATATTTGCAACTACCCAAAACGGTTTCCTTACAATAGATAAGACGGAAGCGGAGCAGATTCCAGGCACAACTATCACAATAACGCCCACTATTTCAGACGGATATAAACTGGGCAGCATTACCATGAACGGCACAGCGCTGACAGCGGTGGATGGGGTATATTCCTTTACCATGCCCGTAGATGGAAGTACTGTTACGTTGGCAGCTACATTCGATCCCAAGACTTATACCATTACCAGCAGCAATGTGAACGCTGCTGCCGGTACCTTCTATACCAGTCCCGCCTATGGCGATGAAGGAGACAGTATTATTGTTCATATTACTCCCAACGATGGTTATACAGTAAAAGACGTTTCATATACCTATAATGACGCTGCCGGAAACCAAACCACTATTACGGCCCAGCAAGTTGAAGGACAGGTTAATCAGTACCGCTTAACCATGCCGGCGGCCAATGTAACTGTTACAGTCAACTTCGAAGGTATCAGCAAGCAACTCTACCTGGATCCGGTCACCAACGGTACGGTCACAGTGAAAGATGAAGCAGGAAACGTTATAGTTTCCAATGATGCCTCCGGGCCTGTATCCCAGGCACAAGTTCAGGTGGGAACTGTTTTAACAGTAGAAATAACTCCCGCCGAAGGTTACCGGTTAAAAGCCAACAGCCTTAGAATCGGGTCCACAACTATACTGCCAACCGCAGCCGGGGTTTATCAGTTTACTATGCCGACTACTGCTTCTGAAAGTATTGGTTTGGGAGCCATATTTGAAGAAGGTGCCCCGACTACTTCCACCACCGGGCGTACGGGAAGTACTGCTCTTGGTGCAGGCGTAGCCGTGGCAGTTGTCAACTATACCAATGAAGCTTACATTAAAGCGGCCTCCAATTCAGTGGAAGCTGGCGGCCTCGATATCTCAGCAACAAGCAGCAACATCTCCTCCACCGCCATTTCCAAAGCTGGTTTTACTGCGGCAGACCTGGGGCTGGCAGGAGCCCTGACGGTCCATGTGGTCAGTGCTAAAAACTGTGCTGAGCTTAAAGACGATGTCATCTTAAGTGGTGGAGGACTGGATCTTATAGCGAAAGTTTTAACGAGCAATTTTGTTACTGTTGCTGATGCAGCAGGTACATCGGCAAATACCAAAGCGGTTTCAGGCACTACCACTACTGGCAGTCCTGAGTCTGATTCAGTGGGAATCGGTGCAGGTATAGCCATTGGTGTTATTGGCGTTGACAGTTATGCCAGGATTGCAGAAGGCATATCCATCACACGTGCTGGACAGGATACAGAACTAAATTCCATGAATATAAGTGCCTCATATAAAGGAAGCGAAAAAATGATTGCCAAGGCTGGAGCATCAGGAGGAACGGCCATTGTACCAGTCCTGGCTCTGGATATATCAGGTATCTGTGTTGATGCCGATACCGGAACCAATACCGTTGACCCCAAATTAGTATTTAAAGGTGATGTCAATATTACAGCAGCCAATGAAATAACGCGTACAATTTTAGCTGACTCGGCTGCAGTAGGCGGCGGAGTCGGAGTTGGAGGTACATTTATTATAGATATAATCAATGATAGTGCCACCTCCGCCCTGAGACGCAGCATAAGGGGAAAAAAGGTGAGGGTAAGAGCTAATTCCATCAGCAGGCTGACAGCCAATGGCAAAGCCGGAGCTTCAGGAGCAACCAGCAAGACTACCACCAGCGGAACAAATGGAACGGGCGCTGGCTCAGGATCAGGCAGCGGTTCGGATCCCGGCAGCGGTACGGACTCAGGTGACGGTTCGGATTCAGATGGTAGCTCGGGGTCAGGGGAGTCTGACTCGGACGACCCCTATGACGGGATAGCCGATCTGTTTGAAGGAGAAGGGCAAACTCCCGCAGATGAAGAAGATTACAGCGAAGATTTTGCTGCGCTCTACGATGAGGGAGAAGCTGATGCGATAGCTGATGCCAATACGCAGGCCGCTACAGAGATGGCAGATGCCGCCGGTACCCAAAATGTGTCCGGCAGCGCGGTTAGCAGCTTGATTGCCAACCGGCAAAAAGCGGAGACTTCCGAAGGAAGTGTGCAGGTAGCAGCAACCTTTACGCTTAATATCCAGAAGAATATTTCCAGGGTTGTTATCGCGGACGGAATCGTTGTTGAGTCTGAAGGTGATATAATCGTCGAGAGCAAAAACGATACCGACGGAGTTATCATGTCCAATGCATCTGCTACCAACTCCACTACCGGTGTTGGTGTAGCAGTAGCCATTAATATAGTAACCTATGAAAATATAGCTTATGTGGGGGACTCCCAACTGACGGGTAAGAGCCTCACTATTACGGCCGATATATATGAAAGGCCAGCCAAGGACGCCTTGGAAGGCCTGATCAAGGAGTTATTGAAAAAACTGCAAGTCATAGACCTGGCCAATGGAGTTCTCACCGAGCTGGAAGGAAAAGATACCACATTAAAGAGCTATATCGAAAAGCTCATCACTGAAAGGAAGATCCCCTTACCGGCAGGCAAAAAGCTGGACGACATGGCCGGCACCCTGGCCGGAGTGATCACCAATCGGCTGCGGGCTTCCCTGGATGGAACCGATGTAAAAGACAGCGTGGATGAAGACTTCCAGCAAGTGGTCACCGATACAGTTTCTTATATCGCTGAAGGCCTTACTGATACCAAAGTCCTCCTGAATTTAATAAAGAATGATTCTTCGACCATGAAAGAAATCCTGAATACGGTCAAAGACCCGGTACAGCGTAATGAAATTATCACTCTGACCATCAAAGCTGTAGCTGCCATGCTGGGCAGCAACGACGAGCTGGAAGGCGTCGGGCATAAGATTTCCACCCAGACTGTTTCCGGTGTCGGAGCTTCTAATGTCGGTGTAGCAGGTTCAGCAGCTATCTCCGTAGTAAATGGCCTGACCAAAGCCGTTATCGCCGACCGGGTTGAACTCAGAGATGAAGATATAAATATTACCGGTGACATAATCATTACTGCCAATGGAGCGCAGAAAGTATATACCACCGCCAGTTCCTCTGCCGATGCCAAGGGAAGAGCGGAAAAGAACAAAGCCGCCACAGCCGGCAGTACCACCAGCAATAACGGGACTACGGAAACCGCAGGCACCACCGATGGAACCTCTTCAGGTAAATCAGTGGGGGTTGGTGCAGCCTTTGCTCTCGGTATAGCTGATTTTACCGTCCATGCGGGGATTGGGACCAATCGCCGGGTGGAGGCTGCCGGAATAAAGATTACCGCTATTGCCCAAAATGATCTTGATACAGTCAGCGTCTCCGGCTCAGACCCGGTTGCGCGCAGCAATACAATAGCCAAGGGTAGTTCTGGTTCGACTCCGACAACCGGCACCACCACAGCCAAGGATATTTCCGTTGATGCTTCGGTATCTGTGAGCCTTATCCAAAATGACGTCAAGGCTTATGTGGGCCAGGGTTCCGAAATTACCACTACCGCAACTGAAGACACCATAGAGACCGATCAAACTGGTGAAAAAGTTAACTTCTTCCTGTATGCCAAACAGAGCGGCAGTACTTTAACCAATGCCAGCGGATTTGCAGTAGGCGATTCGACTTCCGTGGGCGCGGCAGTTGCAGTCAATATAGCTCTCTCCTCAGTCATCTCCAGTTTTACAGGGGTAGGCATGATAAACGGCAAAGCCAAATTGGCAGCCACCACTTATAATGAAGATGATGCCAACGCCCTGGCTGTTGCCATGGGAGCGGATATGGACCGCTATCTTTCCAAATTCCGCGCGGCCCAGAACCTTAAGAAGAATAAAGCCGATGGTACTACCACCAGTACCGCCGGCAACGATACTTCTTCACAGATCAGTGACAGACTCAGCGGTACCGGAAGCGGAGACGGCTCAGAAGTCAGTTCTACCCTGCCGGTGTCGACCAATGCGCTGCATGCGCAGAATGCATCTACCACTTCTACCAACGAAGCCTCATCATCGGCCAACAATAGCGATTTGAACAGCATTATAAATGAAACGGCCAGTGGCAGCAGCAATAATGGCGGCGCCGGCGGTGCTACTACCGGTAGTACAGTGACCGGTGCTCTTACAGGCAGCAACACTGATACTTCCGCACAAAACAGTCAGAAAATTCACGTCGCAGCAGCGGTTGCCGTTAACGTTACCCAACATGATGCGCTGACCAGTATCAGCGGCAGCCTTTCTGCCAGGAATATAGCGGCTCTGACCGGCAACAACGGAAACTTCAGTACAGTAGGTACCGGTGTTGCCGCCACACTTATGCAAAACAGCAACTCCATCGGTGTCGGGGTGGCAGTTTCGGTGAACAAGAATACAGCCAGGGTTACCCTTGATGGTGAACTAACAGCAACCGACGGAGATATAGTAGCTGATGCGGAACTTAACCAGAATATGGACCCTGTTTACCAGGGTAAATACGGAGCATTAGGTATTTCGGGCAGTGTTTCCGGTTCCGGCGGTAAAGCCGGGGTAGCCGGTTCGCTGGCTATCGTTGTAGCAGACGGGGAAAGCAATGTTATCGTTGCTGATAACTCTGTCCTGACTGCCGAAAATGGTCATATCAACCTCGAAGCTACTGATAAATCCAAGCTTTCGGCTGCAGCCATGGCCGCGGTGCTCTCAAAAGGTACTACCGTTGGAGTAGGTGCAGCCTTTGCCCTGCTTTATGCAGAAAACAAAGTCCTGGTGATCGTGGGAGACGATGTTAAAGTCACCGGTCAGTCCTTTACCATGAATGCCAAGAAATTACCGGTTACTATCAGTAACTGGAACTTGCCTTTTGAAAACTCGGAACTCTTTACCGCTGATGCCAAAGCCGGCGAGGAAGGGATCATCAATGTTACTACTCCCAGTACCGGCAGTGACAAGTTCGATGTCACCATGAACGTAAAAGCCGAAGATCTGGTGGATATTGCTCAGCTCACCAGTTTCCTGGGCAGCGTCAACTATTATGCATCGGCAGCAGCAGGGACGATTGTGGGCGGTACAGACAGCTCCCTGGCCATGGCCGGTTCCATATCGATGCTGTTCCAAAATAGTGAAACTGCAGCAATCATAGGCGACCGGGCCATCATTACTCTTACCACCGGAGATCTTGACATAAAGGCTTCTTCAGACAACAATGCCCGCATCATTGGCGGAGCGCTTTCGGTGTCCTCGGCCAAAGCCGGCATCGGACTGAACGTAGCAGTCATCACCAATAATGACAAGGTCACCGCCGCCATCGGCAAAGATGGGAAATTTTATGTAAATGCCGGTAATGTGAATATCGCCGCAGAATCAGATCTTGATGCCTGGGCCATCACGGTGGCTGCTGCGATCAAAACAGCGGGAGGAGCCACATCCGGTGCCACCATTGGCGGAGGACTTACAGTCATCGTATCCAATAATGAAGTTCTGGCACTTCTCGGGGACAATTCCCTCATAGATGCTACCGGCAATGTTGCAGTCAGCGCAGCAAACGATTCTTATCTGCTGCTGGTCTCCGCTTCCGTTGCGGCAGATACCAGCAGTGGTTCCGGTGTTGCAGGCGGAGGTACCGTCGCAGTTGTAGTCACCGGCAACAAGGCAGAAGCCCTGTTGGGTGAATACGTTGAGATAATCAGCGGTGGTGACGTAACCGTCGTCTCCTCTAATATTGAAAAACTGATCAGCATTCTGGCCTCCGCTTCCGGGGCTTCTGGTTCAGGTATAGCAGTTGCGGGGACTGTTAATGTGCTGGTCACCAACTCCAGAAGTCTTGCCGCTGTGGGAGACTATACCAAGATAACTGCTGACGGGAATGTGAAGGTTACAGCAGAAAGCGAATCCAAACTGATAACTGTGCTCGCAGGCACTGCTCTTTCAGCCGGGTCGGGTGCAGCAGTGGGTGCAACCATCAGCGTCAATGTTTTAAACCGCTTAACGGAAGCCAGGATAGGCACCGGGGCGGAAATCATCTCCAGAACAGGCAGTGTACTGGTTCAGGCGCTGGCTCGGGACTGGACACTGGTAATTACGGCAGCAGGTGGCCTGGCGCCTTCGGGAACAGCAATAAGCGGTAATATCCAGACTGCAGTTGCGCAGAACAAGACCACCGCATCCGTAGGTGACGAAACTAAGGTTACTGCCTATGACTCGGTGGGCATCATTGCCGACCAGACCAGCAATGTTTACCTGGCAGCAGCAAATGCCTCTATTTCAGGTGGAACCGGTGTAGGTGCCACCATCGTGACCGGTGTCTTAAGAAATGAGGTCAGTGCCGGTGCCGGAAATAATACTGACATAACTGCTTATGCACTGAAAGTGGGCAACGAAGCCGGGATTTTGACTTCCAACCGCCAGAACCGGCGTAAGGGAATCGTGATCAGCGCTTTGGGCGGGGAAGAAATCCTGATGCTGGGGATTGGAGCCAGTGGTGCGGCAACTACTGCTGTATCCGGTGTCATCGATACGCTGGTAGTAAGGAATAAAGTAAACGCCCATGTAGGTAATAACGCCCGGATACGATCCGGTACATCGCCATCAGACGATACGAACGGAGACGGGGCAGCAAATGGAGAATCATCTTCAGGAGATATAGATGTTGAAGCAGAAGACTCATCGGTAATATATAACTTCGGCGGCGCAATTGCTGTATCCGGCTCTACCGGTGTAGGAGCCACCATCGTAACCCTGGTCTTTGACAAGGAAGTGAAGGCCGGCATTGGTTCCGGTGGAAGCACCACAGCGACCGGCGACATAACTGTGCGGGCTGATGCAGCTGACCACCTTAACCTGGTAGCGGTAACCTTCAGCGCCAGCGGAAGCACTTCCGTCGGACTTGGCGGCAGCGTACTGATATTCACAAACAAAGTTACCGCCGAATTGGGTGGTACGGTACAGGCAGACGGTAATATCAATGTCAATGCTGCCAGTGATGAGTTACTGCTCAATATTGCGGCTTCAGTTTCGGTAGGCGGTGCTGCAGTAGGCGGTGCTGCAGTAGTTACCTATTTTACCGGCCAAAATATTGCAAAAGTACTGACTGGTGCCGTGGTAAAAGCGGGCGGTGCCATGACTGTTGCCGCTAATTCCCAGGAATTTATTACCGCAGATGTAGTTGGAGTATCCGGAGGCGGCTCGGCCGGAGTTTCCGGAGCAGTCGATATTGTCATCACCGAGGTGGTGACTCAGGCCTATACGGAAAGTGCTACAGAGACTACGGATGGTGTTAGCATTGATGCTGGCAGCCTGACTATAGAGGCTAGCGACGATTATAAGTTTATCGGCGTCGCAGCTTCAGCTGCTTTAGGAGGCAGCGCTGGTGTAGGCGTAACCGCCTTGCTGACCATTGCCGGGAATACAGTCACTGCTTATATCGGTGATGAAAACCACATCACAACTACCTCCGGTGATATAACCCTGCTGGCAAGTTCCAACCGGAATCTGCAAATGTATGCGGGCACTTTAGCTGCAGGTGGTTCAGCTGGTGTAGGTGTGACCCTTATGGTTGCAGTCATCGGCGGCAAGCTCACCCAGGATGCTTCTGATTCACTGACCGGTGGAACTGATGGTAACGGTAATTCCGTAAAAACCTTTAATCCCAATGCGCTGATAGATGACCAATCCAGCAAGGCGCCAGGCGTTACCGGCTCATACTATGAAGAATATGACGGAAACAGACTGGCAGGCAAACTGGAGGGTGACGGAACAAGCGTCAGTAATAGCTCTGCCGGCCATGAAGAATATGTATATGAAAAAGACAGTAACGGGAATCTGGTTAAGGTACAAAAGAGGGATGCAGAAGGCAACCTCATGTTTGATGAAAACGATCAGCCCATCTATGAAACCCAGATGGTTTTCGATGGCGAAACCGGTTATCGGGATGATTCCTTTGATGAAGAATATAAAGATGGCGATAAGCCAGGTGAAAATTTTGAAGCTGATGAAAGCAGCAATCCGGACCTGAATAACGCCGGCAGGATGGGACCGACCCAGCCGGATTATGATCCAACGGATGCTACCAGTGCCTTTATCGGCAAGAATGCGGTGGTAACCAGTGCTAATGATATTCTGGTTACGGCTTACGATAATATGACTGCGGATATGGTCACTGCTACCATTGCAGTCGGTGGGTATGCCGGAGTTGGAGTAGGCATAGCGGTTGGCATACTTTACAGCAACGTCCTGGCCTATGTGGAAGACGGCGCGGTGCTTTCCGCGGAAGGCGATATCACCGTTTATGCCAGAGGCGGCTCTAAATCTGTTCCCGCTGATCAAGATAAAAATGCTGCCCTGGAAAAGGCCATCAATGCAGAAAATGATGATGAGACCCAGGATGTGACTGTGGGAGATCTGACCATTCGTGCCATATCATTCACGGGAGCAGGAGGAGTTGCCGGAGTAGGTATTGCGGCAGGCGTTGTGGTACTTAATTCCAATGTCAAGGCTTTTATAGAGGGTGATGTGGTCAAAGCGGATAGCCTGACGGTGAAAGCGGTAAGTGAATATCCGCAGGTCATTGCTGCTACTCTTGCAGCTTCCGCCGGTGTTGTAGGTGTCGGTGTATCTGCGGCCACGGTAGCATTTAATGGTTCAGTAACCTCAGCCATCACCGGCGATGCCCGGATCGGCATGTCTGATGAAGCTGGTAATACAGTCGGAAATGTAAACGTACTTTCCGAGGCCACCACTGATGCCACTACCCTGGCAGCAGCTATTGCGGGTGGCTATGTAGCAGTTAACGGGGCTCTTTCCCTGGCAATCAACCGCAGTATGATAGAAACATTTATTGGTCAGGGGGTAAGCCTTAAGTCCACTGGTGATGTTAACGTGAAAGCAACGGTTGCTACCGAAGCCAACACTTATATTGTTGGTGTCACCATAGGCGCTGTTGCCGCAGGGCTCTCAGCGGCGATTTCCATTCTGGAACCAACGGTACTGACTTATATCGGTACTACACCTCATAAACAAACTCCGACAGCCGGGGCAGCAACAGGGACCATCGGCAGCCTGGAAGCAGTTAATGTCAGCGTAGAAAATAACACCACCACCACCGCCTCCAGCACGGTACTTTCTGTTGCCGGCGGAGCTGTCGCGGTGAAAGGTAATGCCCTGCTGGTATTTAATAACACCGTTGCTTATGCAGCAATCAATAAGATGCCGGTAAAAGCTGCCGGTAATATCAATGTAGATGCCTATATGAATTCGCAGGCTGATTCGTTCCTGGCAGCGAACACGGGTGGAGCTGTAGCTGTTGGTGTCACCGTCAGCTATGTAAGACTGGGCTCCGAAAATGTTGCCATGATTGATACAACAGGTGCTGCGGTTAGAGCAGTAAATATCAATGTTTATGCAGGAAGGGATCTGGCAGGCAAACGCAATTCGTCTTTGGCATCGGCAACAGCTGTGGCGGCTTCGGTGGCAGGAATAGCCCTGAATCTAAATGCTGCAGTGGCGGATAACGACAGCACCAACAGCGCAGAGATATCCGGCAGCGGCAGTCTGACCGCAACTGAAGACCTTAATGTAGGTGCTAACGGAACTGCCACTGCTAATGCTGAAGTGAGGGGAATCAGTTCCGGCTTAATAAGCGTTGCGGCCTCTGTTGCCGTAGCCCTGCTCAGGAGCGAACAGAACGCGCTGATCAGTGGCGGTCATATAAAAGCCGGTTCCCTGAAGGTGATATCCAACCTAAACGGTAATATTGAAAATAGCAGTATTTCCCGACTGAAAACCGGTTCGGGCGGACTGATTACACTAATTGGAAATGTAGCAGTTGCTTATGGCCGCTCCAGCAGTACGGCGAAAATAGATACGGTCAGCGTTGATGTAACCGACGGGATTATTACTATAGGCAGTTACGGAAATGCCGGCGCACTTTCCGAAATCACCAATCTGAGTGCAGGTGCCATTACCGCCAATGTCATGGTGGGGGCGGCCTATTCCCAGGCCGCATTTGCGGCAATCCTTAATATACCGCAAAATAGTACGGTTACAGCAGGTTCAGTAACCATAGAGACCTTGTATACGACCAGGGCAACAGCGGATGTAACTCCTTCCGCCGGCGGTGTACAGCTTTCGCTTGCAACCATAGGCGTCAACCTGGCCCTGGCAGACACTGCATCCAATGCCTTGGCTTCACTTACCGGAAAAGGGATTCTTACAGCCGGTTCTGTAAAAATAAACGCTGACGGTACAGCAACTGCCAAAGCACTTACGCAGACTCCCAAGATATCAGTTGATATTGTAAACATTGCTGCCAACACGGTAGTGGCGATTTTAAGTGCAGGCCAGACAGCCTGCATAGAAGGTGTAACCATTGCCACCGGCGGCAACGTAGAAGTAATATCTGTCCTGAATAACGGAGCAGAAGAAGGTGCGGTTGCTGAATTAGGCAGCAATTTCGACAAGCAAGGCTACGAATCACTTATTGACGGCAGTATTAACTTAAGTGTATTCAGTGCTGAAATTAACTCTGCAATAGCTATATCAAACGCCCTCAATCATGCTTATATAGAAGGTGCCAATATAGGCAGTGAAACGGAACGGGCCGGACAATTGAAGGTGATGGTCAATGGCAGCAGTTTTGCCATTGCTGAGATCCAGAAATCGGCCATCAGTATTGGATTGATTTCCCTGGGGTTGACAACACTTTATGGAGAAGCGAAAGGAGATTTCAAGGCCTATATCGATACTACTGGCGGGGATATCCATGCAGCTTCCATAATTGTTGACAACACTTATACATCGCTGGCCGAGTCAGAAACCACTCAGGCCGTCGCAGGCGTTCATGTATCATTGGTTGATATTGGTGGTAATCTGGCCATATCTAAAGTGACCACCAATGCGGAGTCAGCCATCAAGGGTAATGGAACAATATCGACTTCAGGTACCATACAGGTCACTGCAACGGGTATTGCTAATGCATCATCCGGGGTAATGACACCAACAATCAGCCTCAGCTATATAAAAATAGCGGCCAATATACTCACAGCAACACTTGAAGCAGTTCAGAAAGCCTATATTGAAAATATCACCGTAAAAGAGACTGGAGGAACAAGCGTTTCCTCGACACTTAATGCTTCCCCGGTAAACGGTGCCAAAGCGATACTGGGAAGTGCTGCCGGATCCCTGGGTGCAAACGTAAGCTATATAAGCGGTTCTGCAAGTGTAGCGACGGCCACATCCAAGGCTCTCAACCATGCGTACGTGGACGGTGCAAGTTTCGGCAGTGACAGCACGCGAGCAGGAGCTCTGACGGTTACATCCACCGGGAGCAGTATTGCCATAGCAGATATTTCGGCAGGTGCAATTTTAGCGGGTTATATCTCTTTGGGAACAGCCCTGCTCAAAGCCTATGCGAATGGCGATTACCAGGCATATGTGAATACCACCGGAGCCTTGCTGAATGTGGAAAACCTTTCTGTCAGCAACACCTATAAAGCTGATGCCAGGGCAAAGACTACACAACCGATCGGCGGAACCATCAGCGGGTATGAAGCAGAAGTAAATATAGCGAAGGCATCGGTGGGTATCAATGCAGAGGCAGCTATCAAGGGCAACGGAACAGTCGAGACCCCCGGCTCGATAACTGTGCAGGCCACGGGTACGGCCACGGCTGATGCCGGAGTAATGACACCGACAATCAGCCTCAGCGGTATAAAAATAGCGGTCAACATACTCACAGCGACACTGGCAACAGTTCAGAAAGCATATATCGACAGCGTAGAAGCCGAGGCAGGCAGTATTTCAGTAAAATCGATATTAAATAATGAAAATCAAACGGGAGCTGTTGCCAAACTGGGCAGCAGTGCAGGCGACTTCGGAGCAGATGTAGCGTTGGCAGGGGTGGAAGTACATTCCGCCAATGCAACGGCAAACAATACCAACCATGCTTATATCCGTGGTGCAGATATAAATACAGGCGGAGCTATCAGCGTACAAAGCATTGCCCGATCCTATGCCAATGCAAGAGTAGATCAGACCGCCATCAGTTTAGGCCTTCTTACCCTGGGTGTTACCCTGTTGGAAGCCGAAGCAAAAGGTGATTTTGCCGCCTATGTGGATAGCTCTGAGTTAACTTGCGGCAGTCTGGAAGTGAAAAACAATTTCAACTCCACCGCTAATGCGGTGGCAGCACAGCCGAGCTTTGGAGTGGGTGTTTCAGCCATATCGGTGGCTGGAAACTATGCTGATGCCAATGCAGCAACAACAGCCTCGGCTTATGTGAAGGACAGCAACCTAACCCTGGACAATGGAAATGTTACGGTAGGAGCAGAAGGTATCGTCCAGTCCAATGCGGTGGTGGAATCGCCCAAGATCACCATCAGCGGGGTAAAGGTAGCCATCAGCAAGGCAGAATCCACTCTCAGTGCCGTACAGAAAGCCTATATCTCCGGAGGCAGCATCCAAACTGCCGGGAATGTTAACATTTACTCCTGGCAGAACAAGGACAGCGAGACTACCGGAGCCGTTGCCTCACTGGGCAGCAACACCGGCGGTGTGAGCGTAAGCCTTATCAGCGGAGCAGCCAATATAGCCAATGCCACCGCCGATGCCACCAACCAGGCTTACGTCAGCGGAACTGATTTCGGCAGCATCGATCGGCGGAATGGAACCCTTAACATCGAATCCAAAGCCAACTCCTATGCTAAAGCCGGCTTTATCAATGATATTGCAGGTGTCTCTCTGACCAGTCTGGGGATACTTACCATGACTGCAGAATCCAAAGGGATATTCAAGGCTTATCTGGACAGTACCAATGCGGTTATATATATAAACGACCTTACTATATCAAATAACTATAAGGCGATTTCTGAAGCTAAATCCACTCAGCCGGGCAAGGGCGTAAGTGTCACCTTAGTTAATGGACAGGTGAATTTCGCCAAGGCAACCACGGAAACAAATGCAAGCTCTTATATCACAGGAAACGGATCCGTAAATGCGGTTGACATTAACATTCAAACAATAGGAAGCGATAGCAAGGCTATAGCGGATATCGATGCAGCCAAAACCAGCATCAGCGGTGTCAAGGTAGCTGCAAATATAGCCCTGGCCAGCATGAAGGTGACTCAGAACGCATATATTTCCGGACAGGGAACAATAAACGCAACCGGTGCGGTATCAGTTCTCTCGATCCTGAAGGGAACCAAATCCGAGGCCGAAGCCGGCGCCAACGGAGGAACCAGCGTATCGCTGGCCACCGGTGATGGCAATCTAACCACCGCAGAATCTGCCTCAACAGTCAATGCATATATCGAAGGAAATGTAACCGTGGTGACCGACGGCGATGTTAATGTCGGTGCGGAACTGGGCGGCGCAGTAACTTCAAGGGCGCAGGCTCCGGATGCCAACATAACCCTGTTAAGTATCGGGGTGGTAAAAGTCATTGCGGATTTTGCCCAGGATTCAGTCAATGCCAGGATTGCGGGCAACGCAAAGGTTACCGGAGGCAGGGTTGATGTGATAGCTGTGGCCAATGGAACCGCAACGGCCATCGCAGAGCAGCCTAATACGACAGTCAGCGGCGTGGACGTATCGGTAATCTACGCTGAAGCCAGGGTAGGCACAAGAACAGTTGCTGCTTCAGTAGGAAGCGGAGCAACTGTCCAATCCACAGGAACGGAAATGGATGACGGAGTCAATGTGGCGGCAGCTTCCTCTACTATTCTTGATGCATACAGCAACCATGGAACCAGTGTAAGTCTGGTGGGAGTCGGCAAGTATACCATAAAAACCTATGTAGGCAATCACAGTACCATTGCAAAAATCGACGGCACAGTAATTGCCCGCAATAATATCTGGCTTAGCGCCGCAGATTCGATCAACGCGTCGGCATCGACTTCAGCCAGTAATGCAGGGCTTGCCAATGTCGGTAAATCTACGGCTACCAGTACGGTCGATTCTCAGACAGGTGAGACTTCTGTGGGCGCAGACGCTGTTTTAGAGGCCCGGGAAGACATCAACATCTATGCTACAACCGTTTCGGACTTGACGGCGGCGGTAAATGCCAATGGTATTGCCCTGGGAGATTTCGGAGCAGTTTATGCTGCCACTGCACTTAATAACCGCAATACCAGGTTTAGGGCCGGGGATGAAGCCAAAATCGTTTCCAGGTACGGGAACATCTATATAAATGTCCTGGCTGATACGGCCAGACAAAATGCTACTGCTACCATGGGTGGATTCGGGATCATCAGCGGCGGTAACGGGCCTGAGTCCAGTGCTTATATCAAGACAAACACCACGGCCGATATAGGAAATGGAGTTGTAATTACGGCGCTGTTCGGAGTTTTGGGGATCGCCGCCACCAGCAAAAATGATATTTATGCATATGCCTATCGCCACATGGGTACCCTGGCCGGCAACAATCAGAGCAAGGCCACTATTGACGCAATCGAGGATACCATCGTCACCATCGGGGGCAGCGGAGCACAGAGTTACTTGAACAGCAGAAATACAGACATTAGCTCGTATCTTTACCAGAAGCTGCATGCCAAAGCTGTGTCCTATACAATTTCGGCCGGGTCTCTTACCGAGGCCAAATCCTATGTAACAACCAATGCAAATACCAAAATCAACATCAACAACGCCTTTGTGGGAGGCATTGATTCCCTGACCATCAACGCCAAAGTCATAGATATGTATGTACATTCCGAAAGCTATGCCGAAATCGTAGGCCTGACCGGTAAAGTTTATGCCACTTCCTCAGCCGGCGGCAGCAGTACCGCAGAGGTCAATATCGGCAGCGGGGCTGACCTGGCCGGCCAGCGAATAAATATTGCCGCGGTTTCACCGCTGATTACTAACCAGGTGGTTTTTCGGGATGCCACTGCCAAAGGCAATACAGTAGTTAACTGGGTATGGAAAACCATCCAGCGCGTCGTGGACAAATTAGTGAAGTGGGTCAGCAAGATCCCCTTTATCGGCTGGTTTGTCAAATGGGTGTGGAAAAAAGTTGTTGAATGGGTGGATGTTCTGGTGAAGGAAATCCTCTATTCTGATGAGAAGGAATATCTGGAAGGCAAAATGACTTCCACCGGTAAAGTAGATATTTGCGGAAATGTGCACCTGGGCGGTGCTGCAGCCGGTATGTTTGTGGATATCAAAGAAGACGGAACGGTGGCATATTCTGGCCTGGAAGACGGATATCAGCTGGCATCAAGCCGGGAAAACAATACCATCATCCTGGGTGATCTATACAATGAAGACCTGGGCGAGTTGACCCTGAGTGCTTCCAGTGCCAACAGCGTAAAAGGAAATATAACCGTATTTAATAATAATTATTTGCCCAATATAGTTATAAACAACTGGTCACCCTTTAACCTGATTTTAAGTAAGATTAACGCCGTTAATGGACAGCTGGGTTCACCCACCCTTAATATGGCGGCGGAGGTCAAGTATGAACTGGATACGGAGAAACCAAACCTTAATATCTTCGCCCATGAAGGCACTGCTCTCACCTTTGGCAAGAGTATCGATACAGGTGACGGAAACCTTAATATCACTATGAATGGCGGAGATGTTAATACTGCCGCCAATGAAGGCCAGGGAACACCAGCCGCGGTTTGGGCCAACCGTTTAGAGGTACAGAATGCTGGTAACATCGGCAGCGCGGCTAACCGCTTTAATGCTTATATCCTGGATATCCCTGAAATACGGGGAACCAATGGAATCATAAAGACCATGCCGGCAAGACCTACTTATATTGCTCTGGAGGCTTCAGGAGATATTTATGCAGCCTTGACCCATGTTATAGTTAATCTGGATTCCGGTGACTCGGGCAACCCCTATCTTACACTGGATAGAATTAGTGCTGGCGGTAAAGCAGATCTGCTCATTCATGCGCCCAATGCTTTAATGTACCAAAGTAATGAAGGCCTGGATGACATGATCAATGTTTCCGAGCCGGGCAGGAGAGATACTCTGGTATTATTGGCTCACCAGCAAACGGGTGATATCACCATTAAGGACAGCCAGGGCAATGACACCACTTATAAACTCAGACCCAATGGTATGCTGGTAATCAACGAGGCCATCACCATCCGTGGTTCTCATTACTATGTAGCTGATTCAGAAACCACTACTGGTTCGGGAAGCACCCAGACTATTGCCCACTACTATCTACCCGGCGGAGATATGGTGGCAGTGGACCGCGGTACAGGAAAGATAGTCAATGTCATCGCCTTTAACGGCAAGAACGGCAAGATCTATGACCTGGATGCCATTGAATTCGTTGAAGTCGGCGGGCTGCCAATTATCCGGTTCATACAGGAGAACTTTAATATTATATACACTTACGAAGCAGCAACAGGAAAGCTGAAGGATGTCAAGATCGAAATAACCAATGAAAATCTGCAAAATGGCGGTGTTACCATTTATGTGGAAACAAAACCCGGCGACCTGGGCTGGACCCTGCCGGATGGAACCCGGGTCTATTACAAGAATGCTTTCCTTAAGGACGGAACAGAAGTTAAACCCGTCGTACTGGGCGAGCATGGTCCGAACTACCTGCATCTTCTGGAGCCGTTTGATGCTGAACGTGATTTATATCATGTGGTTGAGTTTAATGAAGAGAATATCTTTGTTGAAGCGTATATTTATACGAAGAAAGAGCTGCTGAACGCTGCCGTTGTAGAACTGGGAAGAGGAATGTTGCTGAGAGAAGCCGAACAGGCAGCACAAAATGTCCTGAATAGTTATAAGCAGAGCTCGTTTTCCGCCTCCAGCACACCGGCAGGTATATCAGGTGAAGTAAAATCAGCATTACAAAGCCAGCTTACAAATAACTGGAGCTTTACGGTAACCACCCAATTTACCACCGAACAGATAACGGTTACCGTGGGTGAAGGTGAGGAGCAGAAGCAAGAAACCCGAACCATAATCAACGACATACAGATTTCAGTTAGCTTGACAGAAGTTGTGCCCGAAGGAGAAACCCCTGAAACGACTACGATAAATAAAACTATCGATGTCTCAGCCAATAAATATGAAACAGCACTGACTGGAGAAGAGCTTACAAGTACCACCGAATTGACATCCGGTACCAAGCAAGATGATAAGGCCCTGGGAGCAGAGTTCGGAAAAGGCGTTCTGGGCAACCGCTCCGGAACTATCTATGTAAATAAACAGGGCGGCATCGTTCCCGGCATGACGGTTAAAAACGGAGCTTACAATTTTAACCTTAGTTATAACCTTGATCTTAACGCTTATTTAGTGGAACCAGGAACATACTTCGGTTTTGAAAAGAACCGTTATGAAGAGCTTTTAGGGAAATATTTTATACTCAGCGAAGATGCTGCGACGATAATCGTATATCAACTCGACCAGTCCGGTTCCGGAGAAATCACCATCGCCCGGGATGATGCCGGTAATATTACCTCGTCTTCGCTCAATGGCGGATATCATGTGGTGAACGGAGGCTACCTGTTTGTAGATGAACCGGCAGTTACTGATGCCAATGCCGGTATCCTCTATCTGGTGGATCGGGCTGTGGTGGTTACCCCTGACGGGCATGTTTATCCGGTTGGCATTGAAGGTAATCACATCGGCGAGAATCAGGATTTGAGTAACATGACTATTTCTTTTGCTCCTGGTATGCAACAAATGATGGATGGTGATGGCAATTTACTTTACAGCAATAATGGAGAGATCAGTACCGTAAAATTAGCCGATAGTATCCCTGTCTACAGTCTTCGGGTTCCCAAGACCAATCATGGGGAGGTTCTATACAGCGTGTTCGATGTGTGGACCGGCAAGTACGAGGACGGAGAATATACCGCAGAACAGGTTGCATCGTATCAAGGTTTTGGCCGCTATCAGATCAGCATGATTTACCGGGATATAGACGGGTTAAACATAGTCAGGCCGGTGGATGGAGGCTTCACTGTTACCTATACCGACCCGGTAAGCTTAAATATTCCTGTCGATGCCAGGGGCTACGGAATCATCAGCAGGGATAAGCGGATGCTGCTGGAAGATGACGGACCCTTTAAAGCCGGCACTGTCCTCTATTTGGATGAAAACCAAAATATTATGGCACTCTTTACGCCAGAGGGCAAGTTCTACCGGTACGAGCAGAACACTTTCTATACTCCAGATATTACTGAAGATCAGGAAATTTATACGGCATATCGAGGCCAGGGCAGCGGTGAAGACCTTGACCTGATCACCTATTTCTCCGCCGGCAGCCAAACCATGCTCCATGAAGTCATGACCGGGCTATACATGGCAGTGCCTGATGAGAGTGGAGTGACGGTTTTCGGTGCGGCCGATACTATGAACAGTTTTTACGCAGAAGCTGATTTCTTCGGATTCAATAGTGAGGGGAAACTGGTGTTGCTGGTCAAAAAAATTTTGGATACTCCCTACCAGTCTATCGCAGAGGAAGATGTGGCCTTTGACGGTGCTGCAGTCATGAAAATCAATGACCCGGCAGGTAAAATACTGCTCAGAATCCTTGAACTCAACGATGGCAGGATCATATTCCTGTTCGATGATAATACCTGGATTGATTCGGTTGGCAATACAGGATTCATCCCCAGACCGATAAACCGGACCGTGGAAGGCTATGACGGCAATTCGCGGTTATTGGTCAACAGCCTGTCAGCACCTAATGTTAATATCAGATTCGCGGGAGACAATACCACCCTGACGGATAACGGTGCAGACAATATTAATATCATTTCAGACAATGTAGTGATCATAGCCGAAGATAGCGGCAACATATTCACCGCAGATAATCCATTATCCATTGCGCCAAATGTTACGGATACCGTAAACTTAAGGCTCATAAAGACCGATGCCGGAGCAGCCTATGACGCCAGCGCCTATGTGGTGGCATCAAGAGCAGGAGACAATGTGAATCTCCATGACACCGATATCGCTTCCGGTGGCCTGCTGGATTTGTTTGTGGCAGATGGCAATGCTGGTATGAACAATGTGGGCATAAATGAAGGCGGAGAAATGGACCTCACCATAGGCAGAGGGAACATAACCATGAATGATGTGGATGTAAGCGGAACGTTGGATATGAGTACGGGCAGCGGAGATATCACCATGAACAATGTAGATATCAGTGGTGGTATGACTGCCGAAACGCTGGTTGGCGGCGTTAATATGAATGATGTGGACGTAACCTCCACCGGGGTCCTGGGTATTACCACCGGGCAGGGAGATGTGACCGTAGACCAGGTATCATCAGACGGTACTTTGCAGATCACTGCCACCGACGGCAATCTGTTGATGAAGGATGAGGAATCCATTTTGAGCATCGGCAAGAATTCAACTGCAGGTGAAGGCGATACCTGGGCAGATATAGGCGGAGATATCGGCTCTGAAACCCTCACCTTTAAAGTAAATATCCAGCTGGATGAAAATGCAGAAGCCCAACCCTTAAACATTAAAAACGCTGCCGATATCTACCTCAAACAAGAGACTGGTATCGATACCAATGATGACTCACTGCCCACCTACGGCCGGGATGAAAACGGCAATATTGGAGAGCATGATGAAGCAGTCAATGGTATGGAAGAGGATGACGAAACCGTAAATGTAGTTATGCCGTCCCAGACAGCTGAAGAAATAGTAGCCCAGCTGAACAATGGCAATCTTACCAAAGAACAGTTGCTGGCTCTCATTAGCGGAATTTTAACCGGCACAGAGATAAAATTGCTGCTGGGGATCGACGACGAAGCAGTAGCAACCCTGGTATCTTCACTTGATGCAATGGATGCTGCAGAGCTGGCAACACTGGTCAGCAGTTTGAACCTTGTTGGGGTGACCGATCTGGAAACAGAACTTGATCTGACAGTGTTGGATGGTGATGACTCACAGGCACTTGAGGAACTGGCTGTGAAACTGGGATTGCCAGGGACAGCAAATAAGGCTGACATCCTGGCCCAACTCAGAAATAAACTGGGCCTGGAAGACACTGCAGATATTGAGGGTATAAAGGCCGCATATCAGACTTACTATGATGGATTACTTGCGCAGTACCGGGCAGATGTGGTAAACAGCTACCGGGCCAGTATCGAAGATAAATTGAATGCAGAAAGCAGGCTGACTGATGCCGAGATCAGGTATCTGCTGGATATGGGGCTCAGTGAAGAAGCAGCTGCAATCACAGTACTGTTGGCAGCAGCGCTGGATGCGCAGCAGCCGGTTGTTGAAAGTGATGACGGTGCAGGAAATATCACTTACCTGCAGGCGACCGATCAGGATGGGAACCAACTCTACGTTGATGGAGTTGACGATAACGGTGAGCCGATCCAGATTCCAGTTTATGTCATGGAAAGCCGAATTGAAGATAATGAGCTGTTTGCAGCCTACTGGGATTCCCTGACGGAAGGACAAAAACTGGACTTGATTCAGGCAGCCTGGGAGCTGGCCAATTATCCGGAAGCAGAAGAGAGCGCTATTCAACCCAGGATATTTATCCTGAATATAGGTAAATCCACCGGGAACAGCAGCATCTATAACGAGGGAAATATAATCGTGACTCAGCAGGAAGGAACCTTTACAGCAAAAGAGGTCATTTCCAAATACGGCGATGTAGCATTGACCAGTCCGGATATTGCCGGGGTCGATGGGAAAACCAATGTTTACGGGGAAGAAATATCTCTGACCGCAACAACGGGCAGTATCACCGGCCTGAATGCAGAGGAGAAATCCTGGCCGCTGACTACGATTGCCAATATCGAAGATGAGGATAAGAAGAACGAGGCATTCGGAGAGACCGGAGGCAATACCTGGGTACTGGTCCGCAATCCTGCCACCGGCGAGATAGAGATGCAGTTTGCTATCGATTATACTGCGGTGGGTGATTTGAATATCGACTCTGCGACCATAATTACGGCCAATGCATCTGGAGATATCGAAATTACAGAAGTAACCGGTGATATGGGTGTGAATATTATCGAAGCTGGTGGTAAGGTGACCCTTACTGCCCCCGGATCCATCTATGATGTCCGGGCAGAGGATGAGACCAGCGAAAACATCATCGCTGGCAACGGAGCAATGATTACTTCTGTATCCGGATCAGTTGGAACCAACGGGAAATATATCGATAATGATATAGACGGTACGTTGCAGGTCTCTGCTGAGGAAGATATCAATATCAACGACAGCGGCAGCCTGATCCTGGTTGCTGACAGCAACAGCGGGCAGGTAAACGTAAATGCCGTTGCCGATCTGACGCTGTCCAACACGACCGGCAATCTTAAAATCGGTCCCATTGAAGCGGGAGGCACAGCCCTAATCACTTCCACAGGAGGCATCACTGCCGGTGATAAACTTGGAAACACTGTGCATGTTAAGGCTCCAGACGTCTCACTTACGGCTCAAAATGGCAGTATTGGAACTGCTGATACACCGGTAGATGTCGATACCGATGCAGATGGCGGCGGTAAATTATCAGCAAAGGCAGCCAACGGCAGCATCAATATTAATGAACTGATTGGTGATTTAGTCATTGACACCATCATTTTAACAGGCGATGGGAATATATTCATCGTGGCGGAAGGCGCGATTGAGGTGGGGACTATATCCTCCACCGGCGGCGGAGATGTCAGCCTGACCGCCGGGAACGGCGATATAACCGAGACTGACGGGACAGATTCCATAACCGCAGCGGCAGCAGCAAAAACTGCAGCTGATAAGGCCCGCAGTGCGGCAGACCTGGCAGCAGCCCAGGCAGCTATTTTGCAGAATTACGTATCTAATATTCTGCCGGAATTATTGGGCCGCCCGGCTGCACAAGAAGCCTTGAATAAAGCCAGCGCCGATTTGGCCGCAGCTGAACAGCAGCTGTCGGATGTGAATATGGAGATTGTTAATGCTACCGATGAACTGGCAGTAATCCAGGCTGAAAAGAATACAGCAGATAATGAACTGGCAAATGCTGAAAGTGCTTTGGCGCAGGCCATTGCAGACCGGGAGGCTCTTACCGACCCGGCTGATATAGCGGCTCAGGATGCTATTATTGCCGGCCTGAGGCAGGAAGTCAGCGCTGCGGAAAGGCTTGTAGCTGATAAACAAAATAAACTGGACAGCAAGAACGCTGAAATCAGTGCTTTACAAAATCAGGCTTTACAGCTGGAAGACCAAAATATTCCGGAATTGACGCAGATCAGAAACGATAAGAAAAATGCTCTGGATGAGATTGATGCACAACTGGCACAGGCGCAAATTGATCTGGTTGATACCAAAACAGCGGAAAGTAACAGTTTGGAAACAGCTGCAGCAGCATTGGAAAACACAGCAGCAAGCAAGCTGGCAGCTGCAACAGCTTCCGGCATTTACACAGAAGGCGATTTAAATCTGAATCTGCTAAACGGGGGCACGATCGGTGAAGAAGATAACGCCCTGGGTATTACTGTTGCCGGTAACCTGACCGTTACCGCAGGGGAGGGAAATTTGGACGGCCTCTATCTTGACAGCGGAGCTGATCTGAGTTTAGCACCGGTTACCGTGAACGGAGATGTGGTTATCAATTCCCTTGGAGATATCCAGGGCATCGCCGGCATTTCCGACACCGATATTACTGCTGATAATGCTGAACTCAATAGTCCTGGCGGGGAAATAGGAGCCGCGGCTGATCCGCTGGTTACTAATGTGGATCGCATTACAGCCACCGGTAATAATGTGTATATCAAAAACCGGAAGAGCCTGGTGGTCGATACTGTGACAGGCGATACTGTAAATCTTGACGTGGCCGGGAATATCACTGCCGGCACTGCAGCAGGCGAAGGAGACAATAACAATATTATAGCCGGCGACTTAATACTTAATGCAGGTGGCAGTGTCGGCACAGAAGGTGAACGCCTGGTCAGCGATACCGGTGAGCTAACCGTAAACGCGAAAGAACTCTATCTACAGAACAACTCAGGAGAGCTGAAAATTAAACACATCAAGATCCCCGGTAAGGCAGAAATTCTAACTGAAGGCAGCGTTATAGACAGCAGTGCCGGAGGAAATATTAATGCCGGTAGTCTTAATTTAAGCGCTTTCGGTAATATTGGCGGAACCAGTGAAAATCTCCTTGATGTATATGTACCCAAATCTACTTCACTAACTGCCGTTTCAACCTACGGCTCAGTTAATCTGAAGAATTGGTTCAAACATGGCGGAAGTGACAGCAACGGTGATAGCAGTGGCGGTGGCGGTGCAAGCCCCAAACCAGTAATCATAAGCGTTGCAGATACTACAACTGGTGTGACAGTTACCGGAGAGGGTATTGATGCCCGGGCAAAACTGATTGTTACTGAAGGGCCTGAACATAGCGATGACAGCTGCCAGGCATGCGTATATATCAGAGAATTGATGAATGCAGGCAAGGTAATTGCAAACTACAATATTTCCCTGACGAAAGGATTTTCAGGCATGGTTAAGGTTAGCATCCCGGTCGGTCCGGAATATGAAGGCAGGACTCTGAGCATCTTATATTACCGTGATGGCGAAATAAACTCGTTTGATGCAAAAGTCAAAGAGGGTATGGTGAGCTTCGAAACAGACGCCCTGGGTACCTATGCTGTGCTCGATGACAAATATACCCTAATACCTTACAGCGGGCAATATACGATAACGGACGGTAAAAAATTCCCGATGGCAGAGTCGGGATTCAAGGATGTAGAACCGGCTGATTGGTATTTTGCAGCAATTGCCTATGTGCATGCATTGAAAATTATGGCAGGGGTCACGGAAGACCTGTTTGATCCACAAGGTATAACTACAAGGGCTATGCTGGTAGCAATCCTGTACCGCCTGGATGGTAACCCGAATACCGGCACCGAAACCAGATTTGCTGATGTCGAATACGGAGCCTGGTATACCAATGCAGTCATCTGGGCAGAAGAACACGGTATTATCAAAGGTTATGATAATAATCTGTTCGGTACCAATGACCCGATTACCCGAGAACAGTTAGCAGTAATCCTTTACCGCTACACTATGGGCAAAGGTAAGGATGTAAGTGCTACAGCTGATCTGACCGGATTTACGGATGCCGATCAGGTTTCCGGATTCGCAACCGATGCTATGAAATGGGCAGTTGCGCTGGGATTAATAAAAGGGAAAGGCGATCAAAATATTGATCCAACTGCACTGGCAACCAGGGCGGAGATATCTGCCATAATACAGCGTTATTTGGAAACTTACGCTAAAGTTTTGCTGGTGGACTATAACTTGCTGGAGCTTAAACAATAAATTACATTTTTGTAATAGGTAATCATGTGGAAAGAAGCATAATCATTAACCACCTTTAGTATTTTAATTTTTAATTTGATACGAAAAGAGTGGACATTATCTGACTTAACTGGAATTTCAGATATAGTGATTGACCGAATCGCGGTCTGATGGTATATTTATTTATAATTTTAAATTTAAAGGCATTGACGGAGAGAGTAGGTTTTATTCGAAAGTTTTCAGCGAACCGGGGACGGTGCAAGCCTGGTACCAGTAGTCTGAATCTGAAAATCACTCCTGAGCTGCGGACCGAAAGATAATCCAGTAGGCTCCGACGGTTTCCCCCGTAACCGGGAACGCATATGATGGTATGCTGTTATTAATGGGTGGTATAGCGAATGTCTTTTAAGGCTTTCGTCCCGCAAAGGGACGAAAGCCTTTTCAGTTATATTAATTATAATGACTGGAGGGGAGAATAATGGCGATTAACGATATGGTAGAAATTCGCTGGCACGGCCGGGGTGGACAGGGCGCCAAGATGGCCTGCATGCTGCTGGCGGATGTAGCCGGTTTACAGGGAAAGTTCGTACAGGGATTCCCGGAGTATGGACCAGAACGAATGGGAGCGCCTATTACAGCTTATAATCGCATTAGCGAAAAAAGGTGTACTATTCATTCCAACATTTATTATCCGGATTATGTAGTGGTGGTAGATGAAACTCTGCTGGACAGTGTCAATGTCACCGGAGGACTGAAAGAGGACGGTGCGATAATCATTAACACCCACCTTTCTCCCCGGGAGATGCGTCCCCGGCTGCAGGGGTGGAATGGGAAAGTCTGTACTATTGATGCCCGTCGTATTTCAGAAGAGAATCTGGGTATGAACTTCCCCAATACGCCTATGCTGGCGGCGGCGGTAAAAGTGAGCGGCGTTTTGGAAACTGAACGGTTTTTGGCTGATATAGAAGAGTCCTTTAAACATAAATTTGCTTCCAAACCCCAGGTTATTGAGGGAAACATGACAACCCTGAAAAAATCCCTGGAGGAGGTGCAGGAAGGTTGATTTATGCGAAGGATATTAACGAAAATACTCCCTGGCAGGATTTGACCCCCGGCGGAGAGATCTACGAACCGGGAACCGCGCGGGCCTTCAATACCGGCAGTTGGCGGACCGATACGCCGGTTTTTCATGAGGAAGCCTGTAAGCATTGTATGCTGTGTGTACCCTTTTGTCCGGATAGTGCTATTCCGGTAAAGGATGGTAAGCGTCTGGATTTTGATTATATGCACTGCAAGGGGTGCGGCATTTGCGAGGATGTATGCCCCTTCCCGGCGATTACCATGCTGACGGGAGGTGCAGCCAAATGAGTCACCGTCTTTCCGGCAATGAGGCTGTAGCTTATGCCATGAAACAAATAAATCCTGATGTCATGGGGGCGTTTCCGATTACACCCTCCACAGAAATTCCTGAATATTTCGCCCAGTATGTGGCCGATGGGGAGGTAAATACTGAATATGTGACTGTGGAATCTGAACATAGTTCGATGTCGGTATGTATTGCCGCACAGGCTGCCGGAGCCAGAGCAATCAGTGCCACTTCCTCCTGCGGACTGGCCTTGATGTACGAAATGTTGTATGTGGCGGCTTCATCCCGTCTGCCAATAACACTGGCCTGTGTCAACCGGGCTCTTTCCGGGCCCATCAATATAAACGCCGATCATTCTGACTCGATGGGAGCCCGTGATTCCGGCTGGATTCAGATCTATGCGGAAAATAATCAGGAGGCTTACGATAATTTTCTAATGGCCATGCCTATCGGCGAGACCCCTGGTGTACGCTTACCGGTGATGACCTGTATGGATGGCTTCATCACCAGTCATGCTGTAGAAAATATAGAACTTTTAGATACCGATGTGGTACGCAAGTTTGTCGGGGAATACCACCCGGAACATTATTTGCTGAAAAAAGAAAACCCGCTGGCGGTGGGACCGTATGATGTGAGCCCTTATTACATGGAACACAAGATGCTGCAGGCAGAGGCTATGAAGGCGGCCAAGGCCCGTATTCTGGAGGTAGCCGCGGAGTTTGAAAAGATTTCCGGCCGGAGCTATGGCCTGTTGGAAGAATATCGGATGGAGGATGCAGAACTGGCTGTGGTTTTAATAGGATCCACCGCCGGAACTGCCAAAGCAGCTGTCGATAAATTGAGGGATGTAGGAATAAAGGCAGGGCTGATTAAAGTTAGAGTATTCCGTCCTTTCCCGGGTGAGGAACTGGCCCGGGCGTTGGCGGGCACCAAAGCCATAGCCGTTATGGATAAATCGGAAGGCTTTTCCGCAACTGGTGGTCCTTTATTTGCCGAGACCCGCAGTGCTTTGTATGACCTGAACCAACGCCCGTATATGGTTAATATTGTTTACGGTCTGGGCGGTCGTGACGTAAAGGTGGAGGATATTGAAAAAGTGTATGGCCGGCTGGCGGATATTGCTGTAACCGGCGAGACCGGACCGATATATTCCCATATGGGACAGAGGTCAAAGGAGGAGACAGCATGAGTACAGTATATAACCTGAAACGGGAAGCAGAAAAGCCGGTACGTCTCACCGGGGGACATAGACTATGCGCCGGCTGTGGTGCCGGGATCGTGGTATCAGGGGTTTTGCGAGCCCTGGATCAGGAGGACCGGGCTGTGGTGGTTAACGCTACCAGTTGTCTGGAGGTCTCAACCTTTATGTATCCTTATACTGCCTATATGGACAGTTATATTCATTCTGCTTTTGAAAACTCTGCGGCTACCTGTTCCGGAGTGGAAGCAGCTTATAACGCTTTAAAACGCCGCGGCAAGGTGGAGGGAACCGTCAAGTTCATTACTTTTGCAGGTGACGGCGGTACCTATGATATAGGGTTTCAATCTCTTTCAGGCGCTATGGAACGCGGTCATGACATGGTTTACGTCTGCTATGATAACGAGGCTTACATGAATACCGGAATTCAGCGTTCCTCTTCAACGCCTCGTTTTGCCCGTACGACTACCACACCTGTAGGTGCGGTTAAACAGGGCAAGAAACAGAATAAAAAAGATCTGATTGAAATTCTGGTGGCTCATCATATCCCTTATGTAGCTCAAACTGCCCCGATAGGCAATTTCAGGGATCTGCACACTAAGTCTCATAAAGCTATTTATACAGAGGGCCCTTGTTTTTTAAACATATTGTCTCCATGTCCTCGCGGATGGGATTATCCCATGGCCAAGCTGGCCGAAATTACCAGGCTGGCGGTAGATACCTGTGTCTGGCCTCTTTATGAAGTAGAAGAAGGGGCATGGCGCCTAAGTTATAAACCTAAGAAAAAGCTGCCCGTGGAAGACTTTCTCCGTGCCCAGGGCAGATTCCGCCATATGTTTCAGAAAGGCAATGAGTGGATGATTGAAGAAGCGCAAGCCTATGTGGATCAAAAATGGGAACGCTTGCTGGAGCACACCGGTGCTTAAATCTTAAGCTGAGACTGGGAATACATCTAAAAAATATGGTATGATAACTGTGAATAAGGAGGTTTTGCCTATGGAACAAACAATGTTTACTAATGAGGTCATTTTATCCTGGCTCCAATATTTTTCACGTAACGTTGATATCAACCTGGCAAAACTAAAGATGCTGGATATTACCGGGAAGAATAAGAACCTGATTCCTACCGTTATGAGCAACCGGGCAGTGCTGGTGTTTACGGATGCCGGACATCCGGATATATTCTACGACATGTGGAATGCGGAACTGGGAGACTGCGATATCTGGTATAATGAAGGCTCAGACCCATCCGGAGAGATCAAGCACGACAAGCTTTCCGATATGATTAACCGTGGCATCAATGCCTCTGCGGCCATGTTAATCCTGAATCCCCACGCTGCAACCAATTATCCAATAGGTATTGAAAACAGCCGTTTCACCTGTGGCTCGGTTCATTATGTGTGCCGGGAAGTTCGGGCTATTATTATGAGTAAGCTGAATCTGGGGGATCAGGATAATATATGTATAATCTCAGGTGAAAGTATTGCGGTGGAGGCTGCCATGATTGCTGGTGAGGGCAGTGTAATCGCTGTGGAATATGATCGTCGGGACCGGGATACCATGAAAGAGAATGTTATAAAATTTGGGCTGAACAATGTAACCATTGTTGAGTCTCTGCAAGAGGGTATACCGGATAATCTGCCGGTACCGAACATAGCGTTTATAGTAGCTTCTCCCCGGATCGGCAGTGAAATAAAGAGTCTGCTGGCCATCAATCCTGCCATGGATATCGTAATCTACACCCTGGACTTTGAAATTCTAATGGAAATCCCTGCTCTGTTTAAAGAAAACGGCCTGGAGCGCACTGAAGCCATTCATGTAGCAGTATCACGCGTTAATAGCAAAAAAATGGTGGAACCGTTTCCGGCTCCCTGGCTAATCTCGGGCAGAAAAGTTAATGGAGAGTAATATCGTTGTTGTCTGCATAAAGGCTTAGATAAATTGATAAAACTGAATATAGAGCCATTTTAAACTGATAAAGGAAGCATATATGTTCCGTTTTGGAACGATATGCTTCTTTTTTTATCTATAACATATTGAAGATTTAATTTGTAAAGGTAATTCTATTTAAAGTTACAGAGACTTTCACTTTATGGCAAGGTTTGTACATTTGACTAAAAATTAATAGCTGTAAAATAAGTAAGAAATTTGTAAAATGATGTAGCAGTCTAAATTATTTACTTGCCCATCAATTAATACCCACGCAGTGTTTTGGCTGGTTGTTTTTTATAAGGAGGAAGCCAAATGTTAAAGTATATCCTGAAAAGGATATTAGCATCAATATTGACGATATGGGTAATTATTACCATTACTTTCATACTGATGCATTCCATACCCGGTGATCCTTTTACCAGGGAGAAAGCCTTGTCGGAATCAGTACAACAAAGCCTGCAGCAAAAATATCATATGGATAAACCCCTGCTCACCCAATATGGATATTATTTGCAAGGCTTGGTCACCGGTGACCTGGGACCCTCCATGAAATACCCGGGAGAAACAGTTCAGGGTTTAATCAGCAAGGGGTTCCCGGTATCACTGCAGCTTGGTTTGGTTGCTATTTTTTTTATGCTCCTGGTGGGTGTACCGGCAGGTATCATATCTGCCTTACGCCAGAATAAGTGGCAGGATTATACTGCGATGTTTTTGGCTACGCTGGGTATCGCCATTCCAAATTTCGTTTTAGCTACGTTGCTTATGTATATATTCGGGGTGAAACTTGGTTGGCTTCCGACTGCGCGATGGGTTTCGTGGCAAAGCGTAATTATGCCGGCTATTGCTTTGGCAGGTTATCCCACGGCCTATATTGCAAGATTAACCCGCTCCAGTTTTTTGGAAGTACTTCAGCAGGACTTTATTCGTACCGCCCGTGCCAAAGGATTGCCAGAGCGAACGGTGGTTTATAAACATGCCCTGAAAAATGCACTTATACCACTGGTTACTTACCTCGGGCCGTTGACAGCCGGAGTTTTAACCGGTTCCTTTGTAATTGAAAAGATATTTGCCATCCCTGGACTTGGTCAGCACTTTGTTACCAGCATTGGTAACCGTGATTATACAACCATTCTGGGGGTTACCGTTTTCTATGCCAGCTTTCTTATATTAATGAATTTACTGGTTGATATAGCTTATGGTTTCATTGATCCACGCATCAAGATTAATGATTAAGGAGAGGCAGCATGGAAAAGACAACTATTCCGAGTTTACCAGCGGAAGTTTTTATTAAACTCAGCAATAATGAAAAAATCGAAAATGATATATTGCGCCCCAGTATCAGTTACTGGCAGGATGTTTGGATACGTCTTAAGCAGAATAAACTGGCTATGTTTGGCTTGTATACTATTGGCTTTATACTGTTGCTGGCAATTTTGGGGCCGATATTTTCTCAGTTTAGCTATTCTGATCAGTTTCTGGATAAACAAGGCCTCCCCCCGAATAAGACCTTCTGGTTCGGGACTGATACCCTGGGCAGGGATATGTTTGTGCGGGTTTTATTTGGAGCACGTATTTCGCTGGCGGTGGGTTTTGTAGCTACTTTTATAAATCTCACCGTGGGAGTAATTTATGGAGGAATTGCCGGCATAATTGGTGGCCGCACAGATAATATCATGATGCGTATTGTAGATGTTTTCTACTCTATACCATTAATGCTCTACGTTATTCTCCTGATGGTTATTATCGGGCCGGGCTTAAAGAGTATATTTATAGCTCTGGGGCTGGTTTACTGGGTGGAAATGGCACGAATTGTCAGGGGACAGGTTCTGAGCCTTAAAGAGCAGGAATTTATTCTGGCCTCGCGTGCTCTGGGTGCCAGTACCTGGGGTATTCTGTTTAAGCATTTAATCCCTAATGCCATGGGGCCAATTATTGTAACGGTAACCAACAGCATTCCTCAGGCAATTTTTACAGAAGCTTTTTTGAGTTTTATCGGGTTAGGTGTATCTGCTCCTATGGCTAGTTGGGGAATGCTGGCTTCCGATGCAGTATCAGCTATTCGTTCCTATCCCCATATTCTGTTTTTTCCGGCGCTGGCTATTGCCATTACCATGCTGGCATTTAACTTCTTGGGTGATGGGCTGCGGGATGCACTTGATCCCCGTTTGAGAAAGTAGGAGCTTGAAATGAAGGATAATTTAAGAAATATATTGGAAATTGATAATTTGCATACTTCCTTCTTTACACAGGCTGGAGAAGTAAAAGCCCTTAACGGTATTAGCTTTCAGGTGGCTTTTGGGGAAGCAATTGGTATTGTGGGTGAATCAGGGAGTGGCAAGAGCGTTACCTCCCTGTCAATCATGAGGCTTTTACCCAATAATGGCAAGGTGACAGCAGGTAAAATCCTTTTTGAAGGACGACCATTACTGGCTTTGGATAATAAATCCATGCAGCAAATCAGGGGTAACGAAATAAGTATGATTTTCCAGGACCCCATGACATCTCTAAATCCGGTATATACGATTGGCAATCAGATTATGGAACCGCTTTTGCTTCACCAGAATCTAAACCGTAAGGAGGCCCGGGCTAAAGCGATTGAGATGCTTGGATTGGTTGGCATTCCAGCCCCTGAAAAGCGTATAGATCAATATCCTCATGAGCTCAGTGGCGGTATGAGGCAAAGGGTTATGATTGCTATGGCTTTATGTTGCCAGCCTAAACTTCTGATTGCCGATGAACCGACTACAGCTCTGGATGTAACTATTCAGGCTCAGATTTTGGAATTAATGAAGGAATTAAAGGAAAAACTGAATACTTCCATCATCCTTATTACTCACGATTTGGGTGTGGTAGCTGAAGTTTGTAGTCGCGTTATTGTTTTATATGGCGGGCGTATTATGGAAAGTGGTACCAGTGAGGATATTTTTTACCGTCCCCAACATCCATATACCTGGGGATTGCTGCGTTCAATACCCCGGGGTGGGGAACGACTTATTCCCATTGAAGGTCAACCGCCGGATTTATTAAATGCGCCAGCAGGATGCCCATTTTGTACTCGCTGTGAGTATGCCATGAAAATTTGTAAAGAAATTAACCCTGAGTTTACCTTGTTGGAAGAAAAACATCAGGTAGCCTGTTGGCTCTTGCATCCGCAAGCCCCGTTTGTGGAAAGGGAGATTAACTAATGGATAAGCATGAAGTTTTATTAGAAATAAATGATCTGAAAAAACACTTTTACCTTCATGGTGATTTGCTGGGTAGAAATAAGAGTGTTTTACAGGCAGTTGACGGGGTCAGTTTCAATATTTGCCGGGGTGAAACCCTGGGGCTGGTAGGAGAAAGCGGCTGTGGAAAGACTACCATTGGCCGTACCATTATTAAACTGTATGAACCTACCGCCGGGCAGATATCTTTTGCCGGTAAGGATATTACAAATCTGAAACTGAGGGCTATGTTACCTTATCGGAAAAGAATGCAGATGATTTTCCAGGACCCCTATGCCTCACTTAATGTTCGCATGACCGTTGGGGATATTATAGCTGAACCCCTTGATATTCACATGGTGGCGACTGGAAAAGAAAGACAGAATAGAATTAAATATTTGCTCAATCAGGTAGGACTGAATTCCGAGCATGCCAACCGCTATCCTCATGAATTCAGCGGCGGACAAAGACAGCGAATTGGTATTGCCCGCGCTTTGGCTGTCAACCCGGAATTTATCATTTGTGATGAACCAATTTCTGCTTTGGATGTATCCATTCAGGCACAAGTGGTTAATTTAATGGAAGACCTGCAAAATCAATTAGGTTTAACCTATCTATTTATTGCTCATGATTTGTCTATGGTTAAACATATTTCACACCGGGTAGGAGTAATGTATCTGGGCAAGCTGGTCGAATTAGGAGAGAGTGATGAATTATATAAGAATCCATTACATCCTTATACAACCGCTTTAATGTCGGCTATACCAGTACCCGATCCACAGGTGGCCAAAAATAAACAGCGGATTGTACTGGAGGGGGATGTACCAAGTCCTATTAACCCCCCTTCGGGATGCAGGTTCAGAACCCGTTGCCGTTTTGCCAAGGATATCTGTGCTGAATCTGATCCACCTCTGCGAGAGATAACCCATAAACATCTTGTAGCCTGTCATTTAGTAACTAACTAGTTTGGTATCCAAAGATTAATATGATTATAAAAAATTATTAAGGAGTTGATGTAATGGGCAAAAAAATTTTGGTATTGGTTCTGATTATGAGCTTTATGGCTGCCCTGTTGGGTGGATGTGCCGGAGCCAATAAAGCTCCTGCTGAGAAACTCATCCGCTATAATCATGGGCAGGAACCGGAAAGTATTGATCCGGCATTGAATACTACTGTTAATGGAGGTACTGACATTCTGGCCACCTTTGAAGGCCTGACTACATTGGACGAAAAAGATCGGCCTATCGCAGGGACAGCGAAATCCTGGGATATTTCTCCTGATAAATTAACCTATACATTCCATATCAGGGAGAATGCAAAGTGGTCTGATGGTAAACCGGTTACCGCCAAAGATTTTGAATATGCCTGGAAGCGTGCTCTGGATCCAAACACCGGGGCTGAATATGCATATCAGTTGTTCTATATAGTCAATGCTCAGGAGTTTAACGAAGGTAAGGCGAAAGCAGAAGATATTGGCATAAAGGTTATCGATGATAAAACCCTGGAAGTTAAACTCAAAGCCCCCACTCCGTATTTTCTCAACCTTACTGCCTTCCCAACGCTAGCCCCGGTTCGGGAAGATATAATTAAAAAATACGGTGACAAATGGGCGCTATCTGCGCAAAGCTATATCGGTAATGGTCCCTTTAAGTTAGCCGAATGGAAATCCAAAGATTATATGAAGTTTGTTAAAAACGAAAACTATTGGGACAAAGAGCGCGTAAAAATTGATGGTTTTATTGAAACCTTTATCGCTGAAGCCAGCACCATGCTATCTTCTTATGAGGCAGGGGAATTGGACATTATTGATAGCGTACCCCTGGAGGAAATTGACAACCTGAAGAAAACCTCCAAAGAATTTACGGTTACTCCGCAGTTGGGCACTTATTATTATTGTTTCAATGTAAAAAAGGCACCTTTTAATGATGTGCGGGTAAGAAAAGCCTTTGCCCTGGCAGTAGACCGTGAACAATTTGTTGCCAAGGTTAATAAAGAAGGTCTGCCGGCTACAGCATTTGTACCGCCTGGAGTTCCAGATGCTGCTCCCGGTTCGGATTTTAGAAAAGTGGGCGGAGACTTCTTCCCGCTTAAAGCCCAACCTGAAGAGGCTAGAAAACTGCTTGCCGAAGCAGGTTATCCAAATGGTAAAGGTTTCCCTGAAGTAACATTACTCTACAACACCGATGAAGGGCATAAAAAGAGAGCCGAAGCCGTTCTGGAAATGTGGAAGACTAACCTGGGTATCAGCAACATTAAACTGTCAAATCAGGAGTGGGCAGTATTTATTGACTCCCGTCAAAAAGGAGATTTCCAGATAGCCCGTCATGGTTGGATTGGTGATTATACCTATCCGATGACATTTATTGATCTCTTTACCACTGGTAACGGCAATAATGATGCCCAGTGGAGCAATCCCGAGTTTGACAAGCTGATTGAGAAAATTCGGGTAGCCCCTGATGAAAATGAACGGATGAAATTAATGCATCAGGCTGAAAAACTCTTTTTAGATGATGTAATTATGATTCCAATGTTCTATTATACTCAAAATTCCTTGATTAAATCTAATATCAAAGGAATACACAAATCTCCATTGGGCTTCACCTATTTTGACAAAGCCTATTTTGCTCAATAACTGATTTTCACGCTGGTTTTAAAAAGACTGTCCGGTAAAAGAAGAAGTCCAATAAAGACAATTTGGTAAACGCAAACTGAATACGGAAAGCAAGGGTGGGAACCGATGTTGGCTCCCACCCTTGCTTTGTGTTCGTGTGCGTTATTTATTTTTCCTTACACCGTTTTCGTCCACCTCATAGCCGTCGATTTTGGTATTCTTGGCAAGGGAGCCGTCGGCATTAAAGTAATACCATTTGCCGTCAATCTCCAGCCATTTACCAGCTATCATCAAGCCTTCCTTGGCGAAGTAATAGCGTTTTTCACTGATGTCCACCCAGCCCACAGCCGCTTTGTTGCCAGAGTAGTACCGCCAGTTGCCACCATCCTTCACCCAGCCGGTTTGCAGCGTTCCATCGGTGTTGAAGAAATACTTCACGCCGTCGATGGGCTGCCAGCCGGTGAGCGGCTTGCTGTCCTTGTAGTACATATACTGGCCATCGTCGTTTTTCGCCCAGCCCTGAGCTGTTGCAGGGTCAATAGTCAGCTTGATATAGTGGTGGAGCATGGAACTGACCTCGGCGCGGGTGGCATTGGACTTTGGATTGAATCGGTTGTCCGTGCCGCCTATCATGATGCCGGCCTGCTGCATGGCTGTGACTGCCGTGTTGTAAACGCTGCCGATGCTGGAGACATCCGCATAGGCGATGGCCTTACGGGTGACAGGCAGGGTATAGCTGGTGGCTTTGGCGTAGTTTGCGCAGATGACCGCAATTTCCTCACGGGTTATCGCCCGGTCGGGTGCAAACTGCTGGTTGCCGATGCCCTGCACAACGCCTTTTTTGTATGCCCATTCGATATAAGGACGGAAGGCGCTGTCGGCTTTCACATCGGTAAAGCTGTTTGTGGTGTACGTTTTTACATCCACACCTGCCAGTCTGCCGAGGGCTGTCACCAGCATTCCCCGTGTCATGGCGGTGTTGGGCGCAAAGGTGGTTTCCGATGTGCCAGAGAGAAGTCCTCTGCCAACCACATAGTCAATGGATTCCTTTGCCCAATGGTTTGCAACATCTATAAACTTGGCAGATGGAGCAGTGTAGCCCACACCATACACCGAGAGGTGGTTGGTAGGGATGAGAATGCTTCGGCTGTTTGCGTCATACACCGAGCCGGGGATACGGCTTGCGTTGCCGTTGCCGTCCACATACACGCCAAACAAATAGCCCGCGGCTTCATTTCTTCCGGGTGTGTAAGGGATAGCGAGCGTAGCCGTGCCGCTGCCGAAACTGGTGATGTTCTGCGTCTTACCATCCTTGTCGGTATAGCTGATGGTAATGTTGTAAACCGGGCGGTTGCCGATCATCGACTGTGCCGGTGCGGAAAGCCCGGTGGCCGGAGTCATGCTGATGGTAATACCGCTGCTGGCCTGCCTTTGAATGGTCTGGAGTGCGCTCTGGTTCAAGCCGAGGGATACCGGTGCGCCGTTTACTGTAAACTGGTTTACCCCTGCGGTGACAAGGCTCTGCAACGCACTTTGGGGAATAGTCGCCGTCAGCGAGGTCGACCCCTGCGGCATTGTAACATTTAGTTCCACAGAAATGTCGTTTGCGGTATTGCCCTGTGCTTTTGCGTCGGCCTGTGCCTTGGCAATGGCATCGGTAATTGTATTTGCAGGAATGTCTGCATTGGCTGTGCCATTCACACCCGCTGTAGCGGTCACAAGCGTTGTCGCTGTGACAGGCTGGTTGGGCGGAGCTGTGGGCGTTGCGGCAATTGGTGGTATATAGCTTCCGCCACCACCGCCACCCGAGGATGAGCCGCCACCGCCATTGTAGCTCCAACCCGCGGTCACGGTGACAGTCTTGCCGGGCATCACAAAGCTGGCATTTTTACTGCTTGCGTTTATGATGGTCACATCAGAGGAAGTCCAGCCGGTAAAGGTGTAATTACTGCGGTTCCCGGCATAGATATTGACAGTTGTATCTTTGGCATAGCTGCCTGCACCGGTTGGGGAGGCATAGCTGCCGTTTACGGTGACCGCATAGGTGGTCGTGCCGCCAATTTTTGTCAGCGTCAAATCCTTGGTTACGCTTGCGTCTGACACCTCAAAGGTAGCGATTGTACCACTGTTATAGCCAGTGGCAGTGGCTTCGAGACTATAGCTGTCCGCCGGGATATTAGCAAAGCTGTACTGCCCGGCAACGTTTGTAGTTGTGTGAGCAATCTCACCCCCGCTGGCGTTGTTCAGCACCACATCTGCGCCGGAAATGCCTGTGTTTGTGTCGCTGCCCTTGATGGTGCCGCTGATGGTGTAGAGTGATGGCGGATTCACCACTATGGCGGCTATATTGCTGGTCGCCGCGGCGGTTTTACCTCCGCTCACGCTATTGTTGGTGTTTGTGACCATGCAATAGTAATAGGCCGTGCCGGCTGTGGCGGTGGACGGTGTATAAGTGCTACTGTTCGTGCCGACTGGTGTTCCGCCGGTGGTGCTGTCGCTCGTATTGCTGTACCACTGGTATGAAAGGATTCCGCCATCCGCTACGCTTGCTGTCATGGACAAAGGCGCGGCCGAATCGCCCTGCGTATAGGTTGCACCAGCAGGCTGGCTAGTAATGCTCGGTGTTTCGGCATTAGTGACAGAACCATCCGTCACCGTTACCGGCAGCACAATAAATCCGGTATTTGCGCCGTTTTCATATAAGATGCCGCTATCGCTGCCGTTTCTGGCCCATTTGGCGGTTACAGAGTCAGGTGCTTTGAAGATGTCATCTGTGTTGTTGATAATATACGCAGCAGATCCTGCCTCCTGATTCCACGCAATGACCACGCCGGTTCCGGAAGGAGCGCTAAATGCAGAAGAACCTATTACATCATTGATTGCGCTGCCATAAGCGAACACTGCGCCGCCACTGACTGTGACGGTATGGGCCGTATTGATGTTTGAGGCAGCCTTGCCTGTGGTTGCGCTGACTACGCCTCCCGAAATAATAAGCTCTCCAACGTGGCTAATCGCTGTTCCGTTGTCTCCGGTAGCCTTGACCGTTGCATTGCCACAAACGGTCGTGGTATAACCTGTCGTCATTAGGTAAATGGCCGTGCCTGTATCTGTGCTGATAACGGAGTTCCCTTCAACCCGAACATTGCCGTTCCCTTTTAAGGCATAACCTGAGGCGGAGGTTATAACGGAGGTACCCTTCACTGTGACGGCACCCGCATCCACAGCATTGCCTTCGATTGCGCTGAATGTAACATTTTCAAGAGTAATGTCGCTAGCAGTGTAAATGCCTTCTCCGCTTTCTGTATGGATTTCTCCTCCGGTGATCTCAATGGATCCCTTATTATATATATGGATTGCCTTGCCTGTGCCCTTAACGTCAATAATACCTCCCGTAACTTTTATAAGAGTTTTATTTCCATCGGAAAGTCCTTGGGTGACAATTCCGGTTGCCCCGCCCACAGCCTGAACGGTGCCGCCGTCTATTTCAATTTGAAGTGTATTCTGTTCAATGCTAGGATTATTACTGCCGATTGTACGGGCATTCGTTCCAGAGGCACTAACTGTACCACCGGTCACTTTTGCGCCGACTGATGTGTAGATGGCATGGCAGTATTGTCCTTCAGCCTTGACTGTGCCACCCGTGACCACCACCTTGTTACCGGAGACGGCACTGCCGTTAGTTTGTGTTGCTGTGATTTCGCCGCCTTCCTCCACTATGAAGATGCCCTCGCCGATCATCTTGAGCAGTGTTATGCTTTTACCCGGCTCGTTTTCATACTTTGCCTTCCATACTAATGTTTTTTCTGCTGGAATAGCAAGAGTAAGGGTTTCCGTTACCCCGGTCTTAGTGCCAGTGACGGTGACGGTGGAATTCATTCCCAGTGCAGTTTCAATGGCAACTTTGATATCGGAAATTTTCTCCTCTTCTTTGATAGTCACTGTATCGTTAGAAATGGTGTAAGGCGTCCAGTTTTTGAGCCCCGTAGCTGCCAATATACTGGCGTAGGTCGACGCCGCACTAAGTGGATAACTCACGGTGCCCCCGCTGGCAACATTGTTAAATGCATCGGCGCCAATCGTCGGGGGTGTCATCCCCATAAACGTTACACTGACGAGATTGGTGCAATCCCTAAAAGCGTAGCCGTCAATGACGTTCATGCTGTTCCCGATGGTGATGCTGGAAAGACCAGTACAATTAGAAAAAGCTTGATTGCCGATGGTGGTTACACTATCCGGGATGGTGATGCCAGTAAGATTGGTGCAACCAAAAAAAGCACCCTTACCAATGGAGGTTACCTTGGCAGAAATGACAATGCTGGTAAGCTTGCTGCACTCACTAAAAGCTCCCTCGCCTATGGAGGTCACGCTATCTGGAATGGTAACACTGCTAAGGGCTTCACATTTTCGAAAAGCGTAATTTCCGATGGAGGTCACGCCACTTGGAATAGTGACACTTGAAAGATTTATGCAATTATTAAACACGTAAGTGCCAATAGTGCTTATACCCCTTGGTATGGTCACACTATCAAGCATTTCACAGCTAGAAAAGGAGTAATCTCCCATGGCGGTGACCGTATCTGGAATGGTGATATTAGGAAGAAGTCTGCATTGTTCAAAAGCGTATTTTCCGATTGTGGTCACGCTGTCTGGGATAGTGACGCTGCTAAGCGCTGCACAGGCTCTAAATGCGTAATCGCCGATATGAGTTACACCGCTTTCAATCACAATCTCCTTTATGTCGGCGTAAGCGTAACTCAGCCATGGCATAGAGGTTACATCAGCATAATCCGCCATGGCGCCCGTGCCGGAAATGGTGAGTATGCCCGTGCTTTTATTTAAACTCCAGTTGACATTGGTTCCGCAATTGCCTTCGATAGGTATCCAGTCGAATATATTTGTACTTGCCAATGCGGTTTTGTAAGCCTCCGCCGCAGTAGCAGGGTAGGTCACTGTGCCGGCGGCGGCAACATTTTCAAATGCATTGTTGCAAATCGTCGGGGGTGTGGTCCCCATAAACGTGACACTGGCGAGATTGGTGCAGCGACTAAAAGCATAATAGTCGATGCTGGTCACACTAGCCGGGATAATGATGCTGGTAATTTTGGTACAATCACTAAAAGCACCATAGCCAATGGTGGTTACCTTATCCGGGATGATGATGCTGCTAAGCGCTTTACAGCCCCTAAAAGCATAATTACCGATGCTGGTCACGCCGTCCGGAATGGTGACGCTTGATAGGCTAGTACAATCTCTAAAAGTATCCTCACCGATGCTGGTTACGCCGTCCGGGATGGTGATACCGGCAAGTTTTGTGCAACCCTTAAAGACGCCACTACCAATAGTGGTCACGCTACTGGGGATGGTCACTTTAGCAAGCTCTTGGCAGCCGCCAAAAGCCCCTGCTCCAATGATGGTAACACCAAATGGAATGGTAACGTTACCGAGCTTGACGCAGCCATAAAAAGCATTAACTCCAATGGTAGTCACACCGGATGGGATGATAACGCTACTGATATTAGGGCATCTGCAAAAAGCATACCTACCGATGTTGGTTACGCCGCTTTCAATCACAACCGCTGTAATATCGTCTTTGTAATGTAAATACCACGGTGCAAGGTTGCTTGTATCATCATAACCCGCCATATTACCGGTTCCGGAAATGGTGAGGACACCCGTGTCGATATCAAGGTTCCATGTGACATCCTTTCCACCGTTTGTGCCGGGGGCGCCGCAATAGCCGTTTGGTACCGGAGCAGGGATAACTTCGCCGTAAGCAATGGTTATACTCTCTGTTCCCGCCGTTGGTGTTGCGCCATCGGTGACGGTGATGGTCGCCGTTCCCGCATTTGTTACCGCAGCTGGTGTGCCGGAGATAATGCCTGTCGCTTCGTTGATGGTGATTCCTTCCGGAAGCCCTGCCGCGCTGAATATGAACGGTGCTGTGCCGCCTTTTACAGCGGGGTATAGGTTGATATCTGCGATTGCCGTGCCGACCATGGACTCTGGGATGTCATATGCCGGGCTGTCGATAACGAACAGCTTCAGCGAAACCGTGCCGCCTGTCACGTTGATATTGCCGCTCACTGCGCCGGTAACTGTCACCGTACCGGCAGATACGGTGAGGTTGCGTAGGTTGGCATCATTTCCAATGTCACCGTTAATGGTAACCTTCGCCGCAGCATTATTCACTGTAAGATGGCTTAGGATAGACCCATTTTTACAATCCTCGCCTGTGGTGAGTGTCCCACCACTGACGGTGACTCCGGTTCCACCGTATATCATCGACCGAATAGCATTCTCTTCTGTACTTGTAATGTCCACATTACCACCGGAAATGACAATATTATATCCTCCTGTTAAAGCCGATTTCGCACAGCTGGGATTGGTTTTTATACTTGCCGTGCCACCTATCAGAATATCCTTACCGCTGGCAATTCCCTGTGATGCGGCTGAATATAGATTCAGTGCACCACTGTTCATTGTGAAATCGCCATTGTATGTGTATACAGCAGAAGCGTCTTTGCCCTCTTTATATACATTTACTGTTAGATCGGCAATTTCAATCCCTCCATCTGCGAAGATGCTGTATTGATCGCTTTCTGTGGTGGATAAATTCAATGTTCCACTTCCGTTTATAGTGAGTTTTCCGGCAGTATAGAAATTATGATGGAGAGCGGTTGCGGTCACTGTTCCGTTTACCATAACCGTTACATCTCCGGCGGTTGCAAAGACGATCTTCCCATCGCCGCCGATCGTTCCGTCATCCGTCAGCGTCAGCGTTGCCGCTGCCGCGTTCCAAACCCAAATTACCCCGCCGCTTGTTCCGTTGCCATTAGCGGTAAGGTCAGAGACGGCAACGGTGCCGCCGATAGACAAACTGCCGGTAACTGTGCTGCCGCCCATTGGCGAAATACCGCCCCGCGCCTGCGGTGCAGTTATTTCCTCTACCGTCACGGTAATCTGCGGCGCATATACGCCCTCTGTCACGGTCAGACCGTCTGGCAGTGTAAGCATCGGCGTAAAAGTATAAACACCGATCGTATCACCGTCATATTTCTGGTCGGCAGTCCATTCTGACACGGGTACGGTGGTTTCAATGGTTTTTTCTGATGCGTCGCTGCCGCTTGCTATGTTGTAGACGCTTTCGGTAACAGTAACCGCCAGCGCACCCGGCAGATTCAGTTCCTCCTCCGGTGTGCCGGTTTCCACCGTTTGCTCTGCCACATCTTCATCCAGCGGCACAAAGGAGGTGATGCTTCTGCTCACACCTAAAGGCACACCGGAATCCACTTCGCCTGTTTCTGCAAAGGCCATAGTCGGCAGCATAGTGAATACCATACAAAACGCCAAAAACAGACTACCGATTTGTTTCCATGTTCGTTTCATCCTTATTCCTCCTTATGATTATTTTGATTTTGTGTTGCATCGCCGGGAGACAGGAGCATCCCAAAAATCTCCTCCAGCGTAATGGACATCCCTCCGGGCCAGTAGATTCGCTTGCCATCGGTGCGGGGCTTGCAGAAATCCCCGCTTTCGATAAGGGCGGCAAAAGCCGGTTCGTGGATTCTGTCCCCAAGCTCCAGCAGGATGGTATGCCCGCTCTCCAACGTAATACCAAAGGTGTCCCCGTCCAACGCGCCGACATTGATAATTTTAAGGTTTTCGTTATCTGCCCGTTCCGACCATAGCATATGAACCACCTCCCAAATTAAACAGCTGGCAAACCGAATTGACCGCCTTGCTCACTTATATGTTAATTTAAGGCAAAATAAAAAGTGGCGAGAGTTCCGAAATCGTAACTCTCGCCACTTTTTATTTTGCTATTATTTATTCCTGCTCAAAGCAATAGCCCTCACCCCTCGACCATTCAATCCGCCACCCACTGTTTTCGATTTTCTTACGAAGGTTGAAAACAGTCTTTTTAAGAGCCTGACTGTTGCCTACCATAGGCTGCTTCCACGCCTTTTCATACAGGTATTCGGAACTGATAAAGTGCTCCTCGTTCTGCGTGAAGATAAGCAGCAGGGCAAACTCCTTTTGAGTCAGCAGCAAATCGGTTCCGTCCACCGTGGCTACACCGGCTGCCACGTCAAGGGATAAGCGGTCACGGGTCAGCATTTCTGGGATTTGCTCCGACCGGCGTAAAAGAGCCTCCACCCGTGCAGCCAGTACCGGGAAGGCGTAGGGCTTGGTGAGGTAATCGTCCGCACCGAGGGAGAGCCCCCGCACGGTATCTTCGGTTGTCCCCAGCGCCGTCAGCATCAGCACAGGTACATTGCTGTTTTGGTGCAGCTCCCGCAGGAAGTCCAGCCCGCTTCCATCGGGCAGCATAATATCCAGCACCACCACATCAGGTCTTTTAACCAAAAGGCACGCTCTGGCCTCGGCAAGGTTCATAGCGAGGGATACCTCATAGCCCAAAAGCTCCAGCATATCCTTATTGGCAAGCTGGATGCGGGGATTATCCTCAATGAGCAGCAGTCTGGCTTTCGGCATGAGCGTCCTCCTCTCTGTGCATGGGCAGCGTCATGGTGACGGTGGTTCCCACGCCCGGCAGACTGTCAACCATAATCTCGCCGCCATGGTCACGGGCAATCTGGCGACAAATAAAAAGTCCCAGTCCGCTGCCACCGCCGTCAGTCACACGTCGCTCAAATATGCGAAAGAGCAGCTCGGGTGCAATGCCTGTGCCGGTATCAGTGATGATGACGGCTGCGATATCACCTCGTTGCTCTGCACTCACGCAGATTTCGCCCTGCTCCGTATGTACCCCCGCATTGCTCAGCAGATTGGAAATCAGCTGCACCAGCTGATCGGCATTTCCATACACCGGGAGAAGATTTTCCGGCAAAGAGAGGGTGAGAGCGTTGCCCTTCTTCTCCAGCAAGCTGCGGTAGGCCTCTGCCGTGGTGCGAAGAATACTGCGTAAATCCAGCTCCGCCTTCCGTCCCCCCGCCTCCTGAAGTGAAGACAAGCTCAGCGCGCTATCCACCAGGCGGGAAAGTCGCATGGCCTCATCCTGCACCAACGCGTGGGATTCCCCGATTTTATCAAGGTCGCCGTCCCGCCCCAGTTTCAAAAGCGCTTGGGCCCGCTGGGTATGTACCGAGATGACGGTTAGCGGTGTTTTCAGCTCGTGAGAAATATTGCCGAACAGCTCGGCTTTCATCCGGTTGAGCTGCCCGAGCAGGATGTTTTGCTCGGCAAGCTGCTTCTGCTGCTCGTTGTAGAGCCTGAAATGCAGATAGAGCATAGCGCCCAGCACAGCGCTGACCGATACAAAGCCCACCATCACATCGGTGAGCAGGTCCTGCTCCGTGTTCCACGCTTTGACCATCTCAGGATAGAGAAAGGCGATTAGGCATATGGCAATGTACAGGATAATTTCCAGCACAGACATCACTATTGCCTTCTTCCCCTCCAGCATTAGTATGGTGAATGCCACAGCAAACACGAAAAAGCTGGGCATCCCGCTGTGGTATCCTCCAGCTGTGAAGAACATAACCGGGAACAGTCCCAGAAAAATGGCGACAATGGTGATGATATAACACAGCTGGTACCGCCCGGTGCGCTGGGAATAGTAGAGCAGGGCGTAGGAGAGGGCGGCTGAAATGAAATTTGCCGCAATATTTCCCAGCCCTACACGGGTTGCGATACCAACAAGCGCCATGGCCAGGCTGATGACAGTGCCGCCCATGGCCAGCACATTGAATAGCCGCACCCGAAAATCCAGCTGCTTGTTTAAGAATCGATCAATAAATTGCGATAACTTTTCTTTCACGTTACACCTCCGAGGGAGGAATGCTCCGCTTAAGCCAAGGGGAACCCTCGTTTTGCTTTCTTCTTGTTACCCTATATTAAAGCAGATTCTTTACGGTTAGATTTGAAAATTATACCATATTCCGGACATGAATGGAATGGTGTTTCTTGTACCCGGAATGGGGTAAAACAAGGGATTTAGCAAGCAAAAGAACACGTTTATCCGATTCGGGTAAGCGTGCTCTTTTTTATCGCCGAGAATTTTTGATAAAAACCTTATCAAAAACTGATGGCGCCTAAACTCTTGTTCCCTTTTGTATCAGCCTATCCCGCTGCCGCTTTTCTTATAGGTTATATAAATAGGTTCGTCCCCAAACCAGTATTCGTAGCCGGAGCTGTAGAATTCGGGAAGCTTTTCAATAATAAATTCCCAGGGAAAGTCATTATAAGTACCAAAGTTATGGATGTATTCGATAAACTGATTGCCTTTAAGGTCAGTTTTAGGTAACAGGGTATCATTGTACCCATCGAATTCAGGAACAGCGGCCCCGATTCTATCACATAAGGGCTTATCGTAAGTAGCAGCTACATTTATCCATCGATCCCCAATGAAGAACTGACTGTAGGCATGAGGGAAAAATACATCACCGCCCAGCAATTTTACTACATCCGGAGGAGTCAGGTGATTGCGGATGGCAACCAGGACCAGCCGGGCAGGGATTCCAGCCGCTCTTCCCAGGGCCGTAAAAAGTATAGCTTTTTGTACACAGTAGCCGGTTCCCATTTCCAGGATTTTTGAGGCCTGGTAGTATATCTTGTTTCCGGTAACGGCATACATGTTATAGGGGATTTCATCACGGACAAAAAGGAAAATCTTTTGCAGGGCATCAACTTTTTCCTGGCATCCTTCGGTTATGCGCGCCACAGTATTTTGAATATCCGGGTGATCACAGTTGATATAATAAGTTGGCTGCAAAGTTGCATTATTATTCATGGTCATCCTACTTTCATAAAAATAATGATGAGGATTTTGCATAAAATGCTTAATAACAAATTATGCAAAACTCTCAAATATTAGTTAATTCTAATTATAGAGGAAATATGTTTGTAATGAAATAAGGGCGGCAAATAAAAAGGGGGGCCATAATGGCCCCCCTTTTTTGATTATTTTCTGGCCTGTAGTACTTTGCGGTCAGGTTTGCCTACTGAGGTACGGGGAACGGCATCGATAAATTCCACCAGGGTGGGTACTTTATAAGGGGCAAGGCTCTTCCGGCAATGTTCAATAATTTCATCAGCAGTTAAGGTTTGGCCCGGTTTTACTACCACAAAAGCTTTTACGGTTTCACCCCGTTTGGGGTCAGGTACTCCTACTGTGCAGGCTTCCAGAACTTTTGGATGTGCAAACAGTACTTCATCAACATCACGCGGATAAACATTAAAACCACTGCATAGAATCATATCTTTTTTACGATCTACTATGAATACGAAACCATCTTCATCAATATATACTATATCGCCGGTATAAAACCAGCCATCCCGGACTGCATTGGCAGTTTCCCCAGGGTTCTGCCAATATTCAGTAATCACCTGAGGTCCGCGTGCTATCAGTTCTCCCAATTCGCCGCGGGGTATTACTTTGGTACCGGTTTCAACATCAACTACCACCAGATCGGTATCCGGCCAGACAATCCCGCAGCTGCCGTATTTACGCAGCGTGAATACCGGGTTTACCGTGAGAATGTTAATAGTTTCAGATAGTCCGTAGCCTTCCAGGATGCGTCCGCCGGTAAGGCGTTCAAATTCTTTCATGGTTTCAACTGCTAATGGTGCCGAACCACAGAAGATGCCTTTAAGCGAGGTAATATCAGAATTGGCTATATCAGGATGATTATTCAGACCAATAATCATAGCCGGTACAGCAGCAAATAAATTAGGGCTATGTCTTTTGATGGCTTCCAGCAGATTATCCGGAGTAGGTAGGGCTACCAGCACTATTGAACCACCCGTATATAAGCATATATTCACATTGGCATTAAAACCATAAATATGATTTAAAGGAATAGCACAAAGAGTCCTCATTTCATCAAAGGGGATTAATTTAAAACCGCCTGATGTCCAGGTGGAGGTGCGGATGGCCTGGGAAAAAATCATCTCGTTGGTTAGAACACAACCTTTGGGAACTCCGGTAGTACCACCGGTGTATTGCAAACGGGCAATGTCAGTTGGCAGGACTTCGATATCAGGTTCAGATTCGCTGGCGCCTATAACCAGTTGGTTGAAATCATATATGTTTTCACCTTTTTCCACTTCCACTGGCGCGCTGGGGACTTGAAAAACGATAACCCGTTTTACCGGAGAAGACGAGTCTTTCATAAGCTGGATGGCTTTATCAGCAAAACCTGCCATGACAATAACGGTTTCGGTACCGCTATCTGTAAATTGCAAGTCCAGTTCCGGTACTGTATAAAGAGGGTTGGTGGGGACCTCTATGGCTCCGATTTTGTATAGAGCCTGCAGGGAAAGAACATAATGGGGCACATTAGGGGCCATAATGGCTACGCGGTCACCTTTTTTTACACCCAGATCAAGCAGGGCATTGGCTAATTTACGGGCTGTCCAGTTGGCATCCTTATAATTCATTTGAAAATCGCCCATTAACAGATAAGGTTTGTCCGGATGCTTATCCGCCCATTTATTAAACCAATATTTAAGGGGGTAGTCCGGATAATCAAAATTTTTGGGTACACCTTCATCGTACAGTGATTCCCAACGGGGACGCCATTTTGCCAGATCTTCTTCAAAATCTTTCAACCAATGTTTTTCCATAATTTTACCTCCGTTTCATAAGATGAAGTTGTGCCTTTTACGCATCATGTTAACATGTTACCATAATTCAGAATAGTAAAACTAATCCAAATATTAGAAACAGTATATCTACAGCGGAATAATAAATTAGAAAAAACAAGTCTGTCCGCAATGGTTGAATTCTTGACAGAAGAAATTATTTCATTTATATTAAGTTGAATTTTTAGTGAAGGGTTTTAATTATGGATCGTAGTGAGGCAATGCGCTATAAGAATATAGGGAGTCTGTTGTGGACGTTTTCGCTGCCGGCTATTATCGGTATGCTGGTGAATTCGCTTTACAATATCGTGGCCAGAATTTTCGTAGGCAGGGGAATCGGTGCAGTAGCTATTGCTGCTACTACAGTAGCTTTCCCGATTATGATTATTCTGATGGCGGTTTCAGTCTTAATTGGCGTGGGGGCAACTGCGCTTATCTCTATCCGCCTGGGCGAAAACAGAAAAGAGGAAGCCGAAAAGGTGGCCGGCAACGCCATGCTAATGCTGATATTGCTTCCGGCGGTATTTGCGTTTTTCTTTTTCATTTTTACCGAACCAATTTTAATGGCTTTCGGAGCAAGTCAGGAAGTGTTTCCTTACGCCCGTGATTATATGCATATTATTATGCTGGGAGCTGTTTTTGGCAGCCTGAGTATGGGGATGAACAACTTTATCCGCGCAGAAGGAAACCCGCGCATGTCGATGTATACTCAGCTGCTGGGTGCTGGGATTAATGTAGTTTTGACTTATGTGTTTATCTTCATTTTGGGCTGGGGAATTAAAGGCGCAGCCATTGCCACGATAATTGCCCAGTTTATTTCCATGGTCTGGGTATTAAGTTATTTCTATACCGGCAGAAGCCTGGTAAAGATTCGCTTAAAGAATTTAAAACCACAGATGCCGATATTG
>Ga0209722_1000366_pt1 | contig 51828 bp, 49 predicted proteins | sample BioC12SIPDNA_2_FD_185745 | JGI IMG/M metagenome (GOLD analysis project Ga0209722, IMG submission 185745) | Anaerobic biogas reactor microbial communites from Washington, USA - Biogas_R1_A C12 SIP DNA (SPAdes) (version 2) | ecosystem: Engineered > Bioreactor > Anaerobic > Unclassified | place... | reverse complement strand
ATGCTCAGATAATGAGCGGTAACGGTAGTGTTCTTCCGGACTTGGCAGTCAACGCCCCGGCAGGATTGGCAGGATTAGGCCGCATTACCTCGCTGCCTTTCACTGCAGCGAGTCAGCACTATCTGCAAGTCGACGAGCAGTATGCAGCCACATTTAAGGACCTGACGGTTTCGATGTGGTTCAAAACCACTGGCACGAGTTCGTACCAGAGGATCTTCGATTATGGAAACGGCCAGGGGAACAGCACCTTTATCTGTCCCCACTATAACGGTGTCGGCAGAGCCGCGTTTTCGGTTGATGTGCCCGACCACGGTGAACGCCGGGTGGAATCGGCCCTTGACGCCGTGGTGAACAATGTGTGGACGCATATCACGGCAACCCTGAGCGGCAATACGGCCAGGCTGTTCATCAACGGTGAATGGGTCAACATGTCTGCCGAATTCCTGTATCCTCCGGTCGACAACGGTGCGACCATTCAAAACTGGATCGGCAGAAGTCAGTATGGCAGTGATCCTTACTTCAGCGGGAATATTGCTGACCTGAAGGTTTGGAACTATGCCCTTACGAACGAAGAGGTTGCTGTGGAATACTTGAATGACACTCCGAGCGAGGATTTTATCTGCGACAGAGAAGAATTTAGGCATTTCCAAACGATGGATTCCAACGATAACTGCATTATTGATCTTGAAGATCTTGCAGAATTGGCTGGAATGTGGATGGAAAACCGCCTCCTCTTTGCCGACTAAGCAGTAAGGTCGAAAAGGACGTATCAAAGGGTTTCCGGGTGTCGATTCAGATGCCCGGAAACCTTTTTTTTGTCACGGGGGACAATCCGTCGGCATTTCACTATGCCTTTCAAGTCATCCCACTGGCATATAAAAAAAGCCCGTGCACGATGGCACGGGCTTGTGGCTAAACTTGCATATCACGGGCAAGATACCCGTGCCGCAGTTAGTTGATCTCTTCTTCGATCCAGCCGAGCAGTTCTTTCAGGTCCGCCATCTGGGTATCGCCCATGTGCGCGATGCGGAAGGTGAGGTCTTTGAGCTTGCCGTAGCCGTTGCCGAAGACGGTGTTGTGCTTTTCGCGCAGGGCCTTGTTGACCGCGGCGATGTCGATGTTTCGCGTGTTCTTGAATGTCGTCAGCGTGTTGGAGGCGTACTGTTCTTCCGGCAGCACCTCGAAGCCCTGACTCCTGCCCCAGTTGCGGACGTAGTCGGCCATCTTTTTGTGCCGCGCCCAGACGTTTTCCATCCCCTCTTCGAGGAAGCGGTTGGCCTGATAATGCAGTGCCATGATGTGCGGAATCGACGGGGTCGTCGGGGTCTGGTCCTTGGCCTCGACCTTGGCGAATTCCTGAAAGTCAAAGTAATAGCCGCGTTCGGGGACGGATTCGCTCTTTTTCAGCGCCCGGTTGCTGACGGCGGCAATGGCAAATCCCGGCGGAATCGAAAACGCCTTCTGCACCGAGGCAAACGCCACGTCCCAGCCCAGCTCGTCAAAGTGCAGCGGCAGGCCGACTACGCCGCTGACGGTATCGACGAACACCAGCACGTCGGGATACTTTTTCTTCATCATCTTGCTGATTTCATAGACCGGGTTGGTCAGGCCGGTGCTGGTCTCGTTGTGTACCAGCGTCAGGATCGGGTACTTGCCGGTGGCCATTTTCTCGTCGATCATCTCCGCGGTGATCGCCTGTCCCCATTCGACCTTCAGTTCTTCGACCTGGCGGCCGCACGACTTGGCGACGCTGGCGAACTTGCTGCTGAACGCCCCGCAAGACGTGCACAGGATGACTTCATCCTTCTGGACGCAGTTGCGAATGCAGCCTTCCCACATCCCGGAGGCCGAGGAGGTACTCAGGAAAATATGCTGCTCGGTAAAGAGCAGCTTCTTGAGCATCGCGACGGTTTCGCTGTGAAGCTGCGAATAATCTTTGAGGCGATGGCCCAGCGTGGGGCGCGCCAGTTGCTGCAGGACTTCGGGCAGGACATGCACCGGCCCGGGGATGAACAGTTTCGGCGGGTTTCTCCAGTCAATCATTGCACACTCTCCTGAATTTTGGGGTTTGAGAATACGGGTTTTATGGATTCAATCGGGAGCTTGTTGATCGTTACGCCCGAAAACAGCTTGGGGTAAAAGAATGTGGACTTTTGCGGCATCTTTTCGCCGACGGCGGCGATGTCTTTGACCTGTTCGATGCGGGTGGAGTTGACGAAGAAGGCCGCCTCGGCCGTGCCGTCGTCGATGCGCGCGATGCAGCGGTCGATGGCGTTGCCCAAGTCTTTGATGTATTCCAGGTGGCTCTGGGCGGCCAGCTTGGCGTCGCAGATGCCCAGATGCCGGTCGAGGATCAGCGTGTGCAGGACGTTGATGTCCAGCCCGCGGGCCGCGTAACTCATATCGCCTGCGGCGTGCAGCATCGCGTCGGCGTTGGTCAGCAGGAGGGCGTAAAACGCGCTGCCGCCGGCGTAGAGGCCGAAGATGTTGCGGGCGTTTTCGCCTTGGCGTACCATCTCGGCAAACATCGCCGCGCGGGCGGCCTGTTTCTGCGCGGCGGTTTCGAACGTGAAGGTCTTGACTTCAAAATCCGCCTCCAGACCTCTGAGCAGCGCCTTTTCGTCGAAGTCGGGCATGTTCACAATCATCCGGTGCGTCGGCTGAATCACCAGCCCCGGATTGTGCGTATTGACGAAGGTCATCATCAGGTACTGCGCCTCATCGCGTCCCGTCTCGGCCCAGTAGTTCAGCGCCGTTTCGTACCGGTGATGGCCGTCAGCGATGATGGTCTGCTTGTCCTCAATGGCCGCGGCAAACAGGTCAATCAGGACCGGGGCCGTGATGCGGTACACCCGGTGGTGGACATTTTCGGGATCAGTAAACTCCAGCACCGGTAAGGAGTGCCGGGCGGCCTCAAAGAGCTGCCGGTCGGTGTTGGTCGGGTCGTCATACAGCATAAAGATCTGCCCGAACTGGGCCGCCGTCGCCCGCGTCAGGTTCAGGCGGTCGGCCTTGGGGCCTTCCAATGTCTTTTCGTGCGCCCGCACCCCCTTGCCGAACGGCTCGATCTTGCCCAGTGCGATGACACCGCTGCGCTCGTACGCCTGTCCGGCGATCTGAAAATTCTGGACATACGCATAAATCGACGGCTCGGCATCCTGCTTCAGCGCCCCGTCGGCGAGGGCCTTTTCAAGATACGCCGCGGCGCGGGTATAGACGTTGTCCTGCTCGTTATCATCCGGCGTTGCTTTGCCGCGAATCGCCCGGACGATATTGTAGGGGTTCTGTGCGTAGAGTTTTTCCTGCTGGTGGACGTCGATGACATCGTAGGGCGGGGCAATACAAGCTCCGGGGTCGCCTGCGATATCCTTGTCAAACCGATACGCCGCAAAGGGTTTTATCTTCATTGTTCAGGAGTCGATAAGCCTTAAATATCAATTAATGTGCCGTATGGAACAACAAAGTGTAATCACGGCACAAACGAATCGTTACTATAACACATTAACAGGTGTTTTCAAACAAAAAGTAAGAGGATTTTGAAAATCTGCGTGTTGTTTTGAGCGTTTCTTCTGCCGAAAAGCCGTTGCGGTTTTTGCATCACGTGTTAAGATGGCCCAACGCACGAAAACACAATTCAGGATGAATAACGATGAGCAAGCAGGAACGTACCAACTATCAGAAGAAAGTCATTTCTCGCTATTATGAGAATCTCGATACCATTACGCTGACGAAATTGCAGGAGCTGGTGACGGAATTGTATCTGGCCGAGACGGCGGCGCAGAAAGACCGGCTCTGGAAGCGGGTGGAAACGGCGATGGTCAAGATGAAGGTCGCCCCGGCCGTCGCCCGGCACCTGATGGCCCAAAAAGACGTGCGTCTGCTGGCCGAGAACCTCAATGACTGGCTCAAAAAAGCCCGATAGCCCTCCGATTTGTATCCACCACATGGTTGTAAACCGGACTCGATTCCCCCAGAACATGGACACTTTTATCTTTTGTTATCTCCAAAAAAACATCAAAAACTTAAAGAAGTCCTTTTCCGGCCTCTGAAATTGGACGACATAAGGGGGTGAAAACCGATACCGAAGACCCGGGGCACCGGTTTGCGGCGAGCGGTTAAAATTTTACAAATGCAGAGCGGATTAAGTCGGAGAGTGCATCATGTTCGATTTTTTTGGGTTCAGAAAGAAATCGCAAAAAACCAAAGTGCTGGTCGTTGACGATGAGCCGAATATCGTCCAGACGCTCAAAGATCGTCTGGAGATGAACGACTATGAAGTGTTGACCGCCCATAACGGCGTTGACGGCCTCAAGGCCGCTCAGGACGGAACGCCCGATATTATCCTGCTGGACGTGATTATGCCGATGATGGACGGCCACGAGATGCTCGAACAGCTCCGCGAGAAGGAATGGGGCAAGACGATGTCTGTGATTATGCTGACCGCCCGCAGCCAGGCGCAGGATATCGCCCGGGCGCGTTCCTGCGGCATCGACGATTACATCATCAAGCCTTTTGACCTGAGCGAACTGCTGGAAAAGATCGAAAACATCATCGAACATCGCAAGGTGACGGCGACGGTCTGAGTTCGCCAGGAATCGTGCCCCGATGCGGATTGACACCCTAATGGTGCGCCGCGTCCTCAAAGACCTCTCTGAGAAACTGTTTCATCGCGGCCCATGAGTGTTTATCGGCCTTTTTGTCGTAGGTGGACGATTTCGCAGGGTCGTCTCCGGTCTGGGGGTTGGTGAAACTGTGTACCGCCTTGCCGTAATAAATCATCTGCCAATCCGCATCCGCTTTCTTTAAATCCTCCCACAAATCCTTCCACATTGAACAAACCGCTTTGATGGTCAATCCGCAGCATCACCACATCGTCGGGGTGTATCATAATTTGTGAATTAGAAGGGATCATCGTATATTCCTTTCATTCCGGTTTTGCCGATAGGGCCTGACGCGTTCGTCGCGTCCGCCCGGCGTTCAGCTTGCTTTCTCAATATTGCGGCAGCGCAGGGGTACGCCATCGGTAAATTCCTGAATATGGTGTCATTAAATGCTTAGACGGCCATACGGCCTCCCTTGTGCTCCGGAAAACGGGTGCGGATGCCCGCAAGTAGAAAGAGATACACGGAATTATAAGGAAAATGAGGCAAGGAAGGGATTTGTCTTGACCCTGCGGCAGCGAATTGTGTAAAATCGTTGATGTCGTTAGGAGAAACAGGTGTTTTGTTGCCGTGTATTTGGGAAAAGTCAGATAAACAATGCGAACGTTTACGGACAGGCCTATAAACCAAAACTAACTTAATTAATCAGGAGGTTATCCAATGTACCGCAGACTCACAATAATTCTGCTCGCAGCGATAATGACAGTCGGAGTTTGTGCAGCTCAGCAGGGCCGGCCGACAGCAGTGAACAATGAAAACGCCCCGGCCATAAACCAGCCCGTTCAGCCCACGTACCCGATACCGCCTGCCGGCTTTGACCGTGTCCGCCAGGGAGTCGAAAGGGGCAAGTTGGAAAGAGTGGACTATGAAGCCACCGCTGTCAGCGAAGGATTACAACGCTGGATGGAGGTCTATACCCCGGCCGGCTATTCCACCGACAAGAAGTACCCCGTGCTCTACCTGCTCCACGGTATCGGCGGTAATGAAAACAGGGAATGGACCCGGCAGGGAGTCGCCAATGTCATCCTTGACAATCTTATTGCCGAAAAGAAGATCGTACCCATGATTGTCGTCTTCCCCAACGGCAATGCCACAGTTCCCGCACCTGCCGGTCAAACCGATGCTGCCGGAGGCCGGGCCCCGGCAAGAGGCGGCGCAGGACGCGGCGGCATGATGGGTGGCGGTTGGGGGGAGAATTTCACGAACGACCTGCTCAAAAATATCATTCCTTACATCGAATCGCACTATTCCGTACATACCGATGCCAAACACCGCGCTCTGGCCGGTTTGTCCATGGGCGGTATGCAAACCCGCTCGATTGCCCTGCCCAATATTGACAAGTTTTCCTATATCGGCATCTTCAGCGGCGGCAACATTATGCCGGAAAACATCACCGATATGGACGCCTTCAAAAAACAGGTCAACGTCGTGTTTATGAGTTTCGGCAGCAGGGAAGGTTCCGCTTCCCGCGGCGGCGGTTCTGCTCCCTCTGGTCCCGAGGGCATTCGGCTTGCCACAGATGCACTGACCCAGGCCGGGGTCAACGCCGTTTGTTACGTCTCACCGGATTCGGCACACGATTTCACAACCTGGAAACGCAGTCTGTATTATTTCACTCCGCTGTTGTTCACGGATGCGTCGTCTGCTCCGGCTGCGACGGTCTCCACCTCCATTGATGCCTCTCGCAAACTCAAGAACGCTCCGGTCCCCAGCGCCGGTTTCGGCAAAGAGCTTGGGGATTTCAAGAGCGGAAAACACACGATCACGAGCGCCGATCTTGAACGCGAATTCATCATTGATATTCCCGAAAATTACGACAAGAACACATCGTACCGGCTGATTTTTGCCATGCATATGATGGGCGGCAGTATGCAAACGATGGTCGATAACAACTTTTATGGACTCAAGACCTATGCCCGAAGAGAAAATATCCCGGTTATTTTTGTGGCTCCTCAGGGATACACCGACCGTTCTCCCTGGCGAGGCAGGGATGATAAAGACCATATTTTCTTCGCGGACATGCTCGCCCTGTTCAAGGAGAAGCTGAGCGTGGATACCTCTCGCGTATTTTGCTGCGGCTTCAGCTTCGGGGCAATGATGACCTATTCGCTCTCGTTAAATTTCCAGGACGAACTTCGCGCGGTTGCCTGTTATGCTCCGGCCAATTGGAATATCTATCTTCCTGAGAATACAGGAAAACCCCTTGCGTTTTTCAGCACGACCGGCACCGACGACGGCCTTTGCAGGTGGATCAACTCGGATGAACGAAAACAAGGCGGGAAATATTGCGTCCTGACGCACCTCGAAAACAACGGGCTTACAGAAATGCCCGAAATACCCATCGCAACCACCCCCAGGCATATCACCACTGAGTTCGAAGGGCTTCCGGAAGAATATCCCGTGTTATTTGGCTCTTTCGTGGGCGGGCATACAGATAATATGCGGGACCCCGGATCGAATGTCAACTGGATTGCAAAAGAGACCTGGGACTTCTTCATGCGGTTTTAGACATCGGGAAAGAACAGTTTGTGCAAGCCATTTCATAACCTTCCGAGCGTTATGAAATGGCTTGCAGGAGCCTATTATGAATAGGAGCGAATGTCGTTTCAGCAGCGCAGCGATATGGTTTTTAGGATGGGGCCTCGTATTTGCGGTGTATTGTTCGGCTTCTCAGGAGTTGTCGGAACAGACGATAAAGAATCGTGATCTATATTTTCATAATGAACCTTCGGCGGATGACTCCGGTACATGTCGGTTGGTGGAATATAAAGTCTGGATTTATTATCAGGCCGCCCCGGGTGAACCCTATTCGAAACGGGTGCCGGGAATTTGTCCTCAATGGCGTCCGAAAGCTTATGACGGTGAAATTCGAAAATTCTATCTGTTCCTGCCGGTCGGGTATGATGGAAAGTCTGAGCTGTGGATAGCGGACGTTGAAGGATGTTTATGGGGCAAAGCTGCTGAGGGATACTTTCAGATCAATACAACTCCGGTTCTATCTTCTGACGGAAGGGTACTGGCAAGCGTTTTTCGGCCCTTGACAGAAGTTCAAAAAGGGCACTATTATCTTACTGCTATTGAGATTAATGACAGCATTAGCACGCCCAGTGTTCAACAATGGTTATACCATAGTGAAGGTGCGGCGATTTCCGATTTGGAATTTATTGACCGAGATACGCTTTCTTTTTCTCTGAATAAGCATGATGAAGCACAGGACAGAATGATCAAAGAAACCAAGGAAGTAAAGGTATACCGGAACGTAGCAGAGTCATTCAAGGAGCAAAAGGAATACTTTCTGAAACATGAGCGAGTGCAAGTGACAGGGTGGGATTATGCCAGGCAGATTCTGTTGGGACATGGGACCTACACGGGGTATTCCGGCGGCAAACAATACCATAGCGGATGGGTGGCCATACAAATGAATAACGGCATGCTTTTCCTTACCAAGCCGCTTCAGTTAGACGACATTTTTTCTTTTATGACAGAATACAACCTGAATTCAGAGGGCTTTGCATCTGAATAAATAACAGTCAGCAGTCAACCGTCAATTCCAAGGTATGTTATGGCGGGGGTTTTATTGTGCTGTTCAGTCTGTGGACGAAGGGGGCGGTGACGTTTGTTTTAGAATGCCCCCCCCTATAAGATGGAGCCCCAGTTCATCGGTTGATTGTTGACAGAGGTAACGCCTACCCGGCGGATACACCACGTCTCATCCGGCTGCTGGATAAGCTCGATCTGCAAGGAGATAAAAATCACTGAACCGAACGCCGCATATCGGCTTTTCGGGTCCAAATGCATGACCGTATCCAGATCCACCACCCCGCTTCGTGCTTCCAGCGTCAACTGCAAGTGCTGAAACCGGATTTTATTGATCGCCGCGCCGGTCAGCAACCGTTCGGCGGAGGCCAGCATTTGATTGCGGCTGCGATGATAGCCGTCGTCATAATCGTCGCAAATCAACACGGCCAGTGACGGCAAATCCTCCTCAATCGCCGCCTGCCGACATTGGCGAATAATCGCGTGAATTTTTTCACTGTCGGTTTGCACTGCGTGATCCAGCCCGAATCCCAGCGCCGCCAGCAGCACAGGGGCCAGCAGCGGGAGATAGTCCCATTCGGGTTTGGCCCGCCGTATAAGCGTTGCCGGAATCAGTGCCATTGCCGCCAGCGTCAGCAGCAGCCACGGATGTTCAAAGACGTTCATCATCGGCGGGGGTCTCCTTTCGGGAATGGCACAGGCGAATGTCCATCGCACTGAGCAGTTCGTTGGCGATGCGGTCGGTCAATTCTTTTTGCAGGGCCGTGACGGAAATATAGCCGGCGTCGAGCGCGGTGGTGTCGGTCCAAAGGCTGGTTGTGCCGTCGCGATGGGCGCCGCCGCTGAGCAGATAGGTCGCCTGTCCGTTGGTGGAGCTTATGTTATAGAACTCGTCGAACCCGCTGACCGACTGCGGCACCACCCGAACGCCTTTGGGCGGCCCTTTGGAAAGCTGCGGGATGTTGATATTGACAATCTTGCCGTCCTGTAAGTCTCTGAGCTGTTCGATGATCTCGAAGGCATACGCGGCGGCTTGATCCAGATCGAGCGGTTCGTCCATCGCTGCGCTGACCGCGATGGCGGGGAGGTTATAAAACGCCCCCTCGATGGCTCCGGCGACTGTTCCCGAATAAAAGATGTTGATGCCGACATTGGCGCCGTGGTTCATCCCCGAAACGACAAGGTCAATTTTGTCGCGGGGACTGAGCAGGGCGTTGAGCGCCAGCTTGACGCAGTCGGCCGGCGAGCCGTCCACGCTGTAGCCGGCAAATTTACCCACAATATCGACATACTCGCAGGTGATTTCTTTGAGCGAGATGCTGTGCCCGGCGCCGCTTTGGACGTCCGAAGGAGCCGCGACCGTGACCTTGCCCAACCGGGTCAACTGTTTGTACAGCGCCGCCAGCCCCGGAGCGAAAATACCATCATCATTTGTAAGCAGAATATGCATTCTGACCTCTGATTTCTGTTTTCTGACCTATGTCCTTATATCCGATGCGGATGTTTTTGTCAATTGACCGTTTGGGCGATGGGGGTATAATGGGGCGATGCACGAATGGACGGGACACAATACGCAGGATTTTGTCGTGATGAGCCGTCAGGCGGCTCGCGCGTTCGATGCGTATGCGATTGAAACGCTCGGCATCCCCGGCGTGGTCTTGATGGAAAACGCCGGCAGGGGGGCGGTTGAGGTTATTTTAGGGCCGTTGGGATTTGGCGACCTCAAGCGGGCGGTGATTTTCTGCGGCGGCGGTAACAACGGCGGCGACGGCTTTGTAATGGCCCGGCATCTGGTCAATCACGGCCGTGCTGTCCAGATTGTGTTGTGCGGCGACCCCGACCGATTGCGGGGCGATGCACTGGTCAATTACCGGATATGCTGTCGGATGCATATCCCGATCGCTCGCTTGGATGTGTGTCAATCCGGGCTTTTGGAGGCGGTGAGGGGACATTGCAAGGGCAGCGAGATGATCGTCGATGCGCTGTTCGGCATGGGTCTAAAGGGCGAGTTGGCCGAGCCGTTTACGGCACTGGTCAGTTGCCTCAACGCCCAGTCCATTCCGATTGTCGCGGTGGATATCCCTTCCGGGTTGGACTGTGATACGGGCTATCCGCTACCGGTCAGTATTGAGGCGGCCGCAACGGCTACCTTCGGCGGACTCAAACAGGGCTTTGTCAAAACCCCCGACGCACGCCGGGCGACGGGACGAGTCTTCGTGGCCTCTATCGGCATCGAGCCGAGCGAACGGACCTAAAGACGCACATTCTGTTTGCAGTTCACACTTTAGTGTGTCATTTTTGTGTTACAAGCTAACGCTTGAACTATAAACAGATCAAGAATTCACCCGATCCGGTTAGCTGGCCCCTAGTTTGGTCGAAAGGGTGTCATAGCCGATCAGATGGATAAACTGCTGGTAGTTGAAAACCGGAACACGGAGCCGACCGGCCTTGGCCAGCATTTCATTGTAGATCTCGGCTTGTCGGCTGGCGGTCTCGTAACGCTGCAACGCGGTCGGATCGACGTCTAATTCTTCCTCCGTCGGCCGCTGGGGAATGGCCGGCTCGAAGCCGACAATCACAAAATCGGTATCAATGCCGATATCATCCTGAAGCCGACCGCCCCAGCGTTCGATCAATTCCCGAACCTGGGCGGCGCCGTCCGGATTAATGCGGCCGTCCCGCGTGGTATCAAAGTCGCCGATGACGATAAACTTATTGCTGGTTTCGGCGTCCCAGATGAGGTTGACGACCAGGTCTTCGGGGATGATGGGATTGCGAGGATCCTGCCGCACGATGCGGGCGACGCTGACCTGTTCGCCGACCTGAAAGACTTCGATCTCGGCCTTGCCGACGCCGTTTTCAGGGATCGGGACGTTGCTTTGATAGATCGAGAAGGTCAGGCCGCGATAGACGCCGTAGTTAGCCCCGACGTCCAGTGTGACCAAGTCATTCTGCAAATCGACGCGAACAGTCCGCGCATCGGATTTGTAGGCGGCCACCGCCGCGTCCGGGCGCGGCTTGATGGCTTCCAGTTGATCCAGTGACGCCTGAAGCTGCGTATCCAGTTCCTGCATTCTGCGTTCGGTTTCCTGCAGCTCGGCCTGACGGGCACGCAAATTCGCCTGCTCTTGTTCCAATCGATCCCGGTAGGAATCGATTTGCTCTTGCGTGGCCGATTGCATCTGCCGCTGAAGCTGGTCAAATCGGTCGCGCACCTCGTCGGTCAGGGACTCCGAGACGGCTAACTCACCGACGAAAAGGGTTTGCCGCTGCTGCATCTGGTTGCGGAGTTCGTCCATGTCGTCCTCAAGCGTGTAATACGCGCTCTGAAGCTGCTGCATTTGGACGCGTGCGGCGTCGAGTTTTTGCTTGAGATCGCCGATGGTGTGAACCAGCGCTACGCCATCAGCTCCGACTACAGCGGTCGCATCGGCGTCCAGTGCCTCCAGCGTCGTGTTGACCTGCATGATCGCATCGTTGGCTTTGACGTCGGCGGGAATGCCTTCGGCGGGGGCTTTCCCCGTGATGGCCTGATAGAGCTTGTCAATCAGGGACAGGGTCGTGCCCAAATACGTTTTTCCCTGCTCGGCCTTGCCGACGAGGCTGGTAATCGCCGTCTGCTCGCGCGACGAGGCGATCTGCTCAGTGTCGTTGCGTTTGGTTTCGAACTGTGTGCGGTATTCCTCAGATTTGACGTAAAACACGACCGCACAGACGGTTGCGATAACGAACAGTCCGACGAACGTAATCAGCGAATACAGCATTGTGTTGCTTTGCGCGCCTCTGGCTGCCATAACCTCTCCTAAGACTGCGGGTTATAAAGATACAATTAATCCACTAATTCAACGAAATTCCCTTATTCTCGGGGCAATTTCAGCATGGCAGTATGCAGCTAAAGAACCGTTCCGTCAACAAAAAACATTTCGACAGGCCGGTTTTTGGCTCCAAAAACAACCGAAGCTTGAGCGACGAAAGGGTCTTTTCGGTTGGTCAAGGTATCGCTATGCACCTTCTTTTTTGGCCTTTTTGGGCTGTTCGAAGATATCGGCTCGCCCCTCAATCACATCCGGCGTAACGACGTAACGGGCGGGTTTGGTCTCTTCGGGAAGACGATACATCACATCGACCATCAGTTCTTCCATCACGGCGCGCAGGGCGCGGGCGCCGGTATCGCGCTTCATTGCCTTTTGCGCCAGCAGACTGAGGGCCTCATCGGTGAATTTCAAGTCGGCGTCTTCCATCTCAAACAGCCGCTGATACTGCCGCACCAACGCATTTTTCGGCTCGGTCAAAATCTGTATCAGTGCCGACTCATCCAGCGATGACAGCGTTGTAATAATCGGCAGCCGCCCGACCATCTCCGGGATCAGGCCGAACTCGATGACATCTTCGGGCGTGACCTGCTTGATGATCTCGCTGTAGTCTTCCTTTTTTTCCATCCGGCCGGACTGCTCGCTGTCAAAGCCGATCATCCGCTTGCCCAGCCGCTTTTTGACGATATTGTCCAGCCCGACGAACGTGCCGCCGCAGATAAACATAATCTGCGTGGTGTCGATCTGGATGTATTGCTGTTCGGGATGCTTGCGTCCGCCCTGCGGGGGGATGTTGGAGGTTGTGCCTTCGAGCATCTTGAGGAGCGCCTGCTGGACGCCCTCGCCGGAGACATCCCGCGTGATCGAGACGTTCTGACTGGTCTTGCCGACTTTGTCGATCTCATCGACATACACAATGCCCCGCTGGGCGGCCTCGATGTCATAATCGGCGTTCTGCAGCAGTCGCAGGAGAAAGTTTTCCACGTCCTCGCCGACATACCCGGCTTCGGTCACGGTTGTGGCATCGCAGATGGCAAACGGCACATGGAGCATCCGTGCCAGCGTCTTGGCCAGCAGCGTCTTGCCCGAACCGGTCGGGCCGATCAGCAGAATGTTGGATTTTTCGATCTCGACGTCCTGATCTTCGGCCTCCGTATGCACCAGCCGCTTGTAATGGTTGTGCACCGCCACCGCCAGGCTCCGCTTGGCGTGGTCTTGGCCGATGACGTACTGGTCGAGGAATTCCTTGATCTCGCGCGGCTTGGGAATTTTGGCAAACAGGGTCTGCCCGCCGTTCAGCCGTTTTCGCTCCTGCCGGACGATGTTGTAGCATAACTCGACGCACTCCGGGCAGATAAAGACCCCGCCCGGACCTTCCACAAACGCATCAACTTGCTTTTTGGCTCGTCCGCAGAAACTGCATGATTCACGTCTATTATAGTTCGATGATTTCGCCATCGCTGTCTCCGATTTATCAAAACAACAAAAGCCCCAAAGCCTGAAAAACCCTCAGGCCGAGGCATTGCTAAGGTTGTTATCCTAACAGAATCAATAGAGCATTGCAAGTAACATTCCCGCCGAGACTGAACAGGATATTGTTAATCTTTAACCACAAAGGTAATGTCGCGAGCGCCCAAGCCATAGAGGAGATCGTAGATTTTAGTGACCAGATCCCACGTTACCGCGTCGTCGCAGTGGAGGCGGATGGGGGCGTGCTGATGTTGCTGCGCCGCTGCGGTTTGCCGGACGTGCGCGGCCAGTTGCGCCAGGCCGACGGCGGGGGACGCGTGCGGGATGATGATCACTTCATTTTCCCCCAGCGTAACGGCGCATCCTTTTTCGTGGGGGGCAATCGTAAACTCCATCGCCTTGGGTTCGACGGCCGGCTGCGCCGCGGATGCTCCGAACACCAGCGGCAGCGCCTGTTCGGGCTGTTCAAACTGCACCGTCAGCACAAAAAACGTCAACAGCAGAAAAATCACATCGATCATCGGCGTCATCCGCAGACCCGGCCAGATGCGCCGCCGTCGAAACGCCGCCGTTACCTGTCCTGCTAAACCGTGTTGTTCGAAAGTTTCTGACACCGGTTTTTAACCATGAAGAACATGAAGTGCATGAAGATTATTCAGACTATTTTTTTATTCCGCCTACGGCGGCTCCATCCTTTTTACTTTTGCCCTTTACCCTTTTACTTTTTCGCATTTGTAGTTGGCTGCGCCGACATCCAGCGCCTTGAGATTCAGTTCGACCATTTTGGGATTTTTGGAGGCAAACAAATCGCCGATGGCCTGGCGGATGCTGTCCATCTTCACGACCTGCGTATGGTCGATAAAGGCCCCCAGTGCGACGATATTGGCGACTTTTAAGTTGCCCAGTTCGTGCGCCATCTCCGTCGCGGCCAGAAATACCTGTTTCAGGTCGTCCCGCTCTACCGGCCGTTGGATCATCGAGGTATTCAGCAGCACCATCCCGCCTTCGACAATATTCCCTTCAAACCGCTCCAGCGACGGCTGATTGAGCATAATCGCCATATCCGGCGTCTCGACGAACGGACAGGCGATCTCTTCTTGGCTGACGATGACCGTCGCGTTGGCCGTGCCGCCCCGCATCTCGGCCCCGTAGGCCACCCAGCCGCTGGCGTTTTTGCCCTCGATCACACACGCCCGCGCGATGAGATTACCCACCACCACAATCCCCTGACCGCCCGAACCGGCAATCGTAATATACGTCGCTTGATTGTCCATTTTAAAATCTCAATTCCAGTTGATTATAAAATCCGAAGCACGAAATCCGAAATCCGAAACAAATAAAAATCCAAATGTCAAAAATCCCAAACTCATGAAAGCTCTATTCAGTTCCCGTTGCCGGACGTTTTGAACATTAAAATTTTTGAAATTTGAATTTGTTTCGAGTTTCGTGCTTCGAATTTCGGATTTTTTATCTGTCTTTATACACGCCCAATGGAAATACTTTCTTCAGATCGTTATTGACAAACTCCAGCGACTTCTGTGTCGAGAGTTTCCAGTCAGTCGGGCACATCGACAAGACCTCGACCATCGAGAAGCCTTTGCCGGCGATCTGGTTTTCGAACGCCTTTTTGATCGCCCGCCGCGTCGCCAGTACGTCTTTGGGCGTGCTGACGGCCGTGCGTTCGAGGTAGCAGGTCCCGTCCAGATTGCTCAAGAGTTCGCACACCCGTATTGGGCCGCCTTCGCCGTGGGCGCCGCGTCCGTCGGGCGTGGTCGTGGTGGGCTGGCCGCAGATCGTCGTCGGCGCCATCTGCCCGCCGGTCATCCCGTAGATCGCGTTATTGATAAAGATGACGGTGATGTTCTCGCCGCGGTTGGCCGCGTGAATCGTCTCGGCCGTGCCGATGGCCGCCAGGTCGCCGTCACCCTGATAGGTGAATACGATCTTGTCCGGCTGCACACGCTTGATCCCCGTCGCTACCGCCGGTGCACGGCCGTGGGCGCATTCGATCATATCGACGTTGAAATAATCGTACATCAGTACCGCACAGCCCACCGGCGCGGTGCCGATGGTTTTTTCGCGGATGCCTAATTCGTCGATGACCTCGGCCACAATCCGATGGGCGATGCCGTGTCCGCAGCCGGGGCAGTAATGCGTGATTTGATCTTTGAGCGTATCGGGGCGTGTGAACGTCGCCATCGTCAGTCCTTTCGCGTCGCACAGGGCGCCGAACGGCACGGCTGCATCGACTCTACAATCTCAAGAATATCGGTATCCATCGGATACCAGCCGCCCCCCTTGCCGAAAAACTCCACCGGGACGGCGCACTCGGAGGCAAGCTTGACATCCTCAATGAACTGGCCGCAGCTCATTTCAACCACCAGCATTTTACTGGCGGTCCGCGCTGCCCGCACAAACGGCTCTTTCGGGAACGGCCACAGCGTAATCGGGCGGATCAGGCCGACCTTGAGGCCCTTACGCCGTGCCTTGCGCACTGCGCCTTTGGCGATGCGTCCGCTCATCCCGTAAGCGGCGATGATGATGTCGGCGTCGGCGGTCTCGTATTCCTCGCAGAGCGATAACTCGTGCTCAATGCGGCGGTATTTTTCCTGCAAGTGATCGTTATGGTGCACCAAGCCGTCGGCGGGATTGAGGAACAGTGTCTTGACGACGCGCGGCGTTCGCCCGGCGCAGCCGGTGAGGATATAATCTTTCGGGGGAAGTTTGACAATCGGCGTGTAAGGGGTTAATTCCAGCGGCTCGGCGATCTGGCCCAAAATCCCGTCGCTGAGAATCATCACCGGATTACGGTAATAGTCCGCCCAGTCAAAGGCGCGCATCGTCAGGTCATACAACTCCTGCACATACGCCGGTCCCAGCACGATCAATTTATAATCGCCGTGTCCGCCGCCCTTGACAGCCTGGAAATAGTCGCCCTGTGAGGCGCGGATATTGCCCAGTCCCGGCCCGCCGCGCTGCACGTTGGCGATCACGCACGGAAGCTCGGCACCTGCGATGTAGCTGATGCCCTCCTGCTTGAGGCTGACGCCCGGCGAGGATGAGCTGGTCATGCTCCGCGCCCCGGCCGCCGAGGAGCCGAAAATCATATTGATCGCCGCCACCTCGCTCTCGGCCTGAACAAACACCCCGCCCGCCTGCGGCAGCCGCCACGACAGGTACTCCGGTACCTCGTTCTGCGGCGTAATCGGATAGCCGGCGAAAAACGTACACCCCGCCCGCACCGCCGCCTCGGCCATCGCCTCATTGCCTTTTAAGAGTATTTTTTGTCCCATATTTGTTATTTCGCTGTTTTCTTGCGGTCAATCTCGATGGCTGTGTCCGGACACATCCGAAAACACAGTCCGCAACCGGTACACCGCCCCTGATCGATCAATTCCGCATAAGGATGTCCGTGTTCATTAAGGACATCGGACATACGGATATTCCCGCAGGGACAAAATATCACACACAGCCCGCATCCTTTGCAGCGATGTGTATCGAATGTAATATTAGCCATTTAACGGCCCTTTCTGATACCAAATGTATCAACGGCGACGCTTCGACCCCCATTCTTAATGGTTACGCCGCAAGCGATGCCGTCGTTTCATTGATTATCACGCTGGCGCAGGCAATTGCAAGAAAAAACCGCTCACAAGTAAGAGCAAAAAAAGACCTGCTTTATGCTGTTACGGCATAGTGCTTCTACCCATATAGAGATTGACAGTGTTGAAACCCAAGGGTCAGAGGTAAATAAGGCTGTTGTATTCGGGGGGTTTGGGGTATAATACTTGAATTGACTATTGACTATTGACTATTGACTATTAGGGGAATTAAAGTTGGCTGACGGGCGGATAACGATTTGTGATTTGCTGGACTATAAGCGTAGCGGGCGGAAGTTTGCGGCTGTAAGCTGTTATGACTATACCACTGCGCGGCGGGTCGCGGCCGCGGGGGTCGAGATGATCCTCGTGGGCGACTCGGCTGCGCAGGTGATTTTGGGGTACGATTCGACACTGCCGGTGACGATGGATTTTATGACGGCCCTGACGGCGGGCGTGCGGCGGGGGGCGCCGAATGTGTGTCTGGTGGCGGATATGCCGTTTTTGTCGTATCAGACCAGCGTGGCCGATGCGGTGCGGAATGCGGGGCGGTTTGTGCAGGAGGCCGGGGCACAGGTCATCAAGATCGAGGCCACGGCGGCGCATCTGGAGGTGGTGCGGGCGGTCAGCGATGCGGGGATGGCGGTGATGGCGCATATCGGCATCCGTCCGCAGAGCATCACCAAGCTGGGGCGGCTCAAGGCCGAGGGTACGACCGCGGATTTGGCGTGGGAACTGGTGGAACTGGGGCGAAAGATGGTACAGGCGGGGGCGTCGTCGCTGCTGATCGAAGGAACGGCGCGGGAGGTGGCGGCAATCGTTACGGCCGAAAGCCCGGTGCCGGTGGTCAGTTGCGGGTCGGGGCCGGACTGCGACGGGCAAATTCTGATTATCAACGATATACTGGGCCTGAGCGAGGGCAAAATGCCGAAGTTTGCGCAGGCGTTTGGGCAGTTGACCGAGCCGATCACCGCGGCGGTTGCGGCTTATGCCGACCAAGTGCGCAGCGGCACATTTCCCGATGATGCGCACTGCTATCATATTCGTGACGGCGAACTGGAAAAACTGGAAAACATCCTAAATGGTAGATAGCGGGATTCCAAGCGAGATTGACGCCGGGACGGTCGTAAGGCCGGTGATGCTGGTGGATGCGGGGGTCTATCGCAATTATGCGGTGTATCTGCGGTGGATCCTGGTGGGTCTGGCGGACACGGCCCATGCATCGGCGGTGGTCTGTCCGGGGGATATTGAAACCTCGTCGCTGGAGTGTCCGACGGTAGAAAAAATCGACTATCCCGCGTTGCGGCTGGCGATTTTCAGGACGACGAATCAGCGGTTATTGATGGAGCGGTTGGGGCGGTTCAAGCCCACGGTTATCCATTCCTTTTCGCCGGGTCAGGTTGGGTTGGCGGCGTTTTTGGCCAAAGCGCTCGATGTTCCGTTTGTGCTGACGTTTCACGGACGGCCGCACCGCTGGGACCGGCAGCGCAAGGCGATTTGCCAAGCGGGTCGGATTGTGGCGCCTTCGGAGATGTTGGTCGAGCAGGCCAAGGCGGTCTATCCGTCGCTGCGGGAGCGGATTGAGCTTGTGCCCATCGGCAGTTATGTAGAGGACGAGTGCGTGTGTTTTTCCCGGCCGAACCTGCCGGCCAGCGTGATTGCCGTCCATCCGCTGGAAGAGGCGGATATCTTTGAGCCGCTGCTGAGGGCGGTGCGTCATTTGACATTGGACGGCTTTGAGCTGATGCTGGTGCTGATGGGGACAGGCCGCGCGGAAGCGGCGATCCGTCGCAGTATCCGTTCGCTGGGGTTGACGGCGACGGTCACGATTGTGCCGCCGATGCGCCCGTTGCGGACGGTGCTGGCGGGGGCGGACGTGTTCCTGCATCTTAGGGACAATGGGCTGTTCAATGCCCAGATGCTGGAGGCGATGGGTGTGGGGCTGGCGGTGGCGGGCGTGGCCGATCAGACCGGCGGGCTGTTGACGCACGGCCAGACAGCGGTACTGTGGGAAGGGCAGAACGAATTGAGCATTTACGACGGTCTCAAGCAACTGCTCGGACAGCGCGACCGCGCGCGTCGGCTTGCGCTCAACGGTCAGGACTTTTTACGGCATCAGTGCGGCGTCAGTTGTATGATTGACAAGATTCTGAAAGCGTATATCACTACGCAGCAGGACTATAAAAATCCGGCAGGACAAGCGACGGGCAAAATCGAAACAATCGGAGTGTAATCGAAACACACAGGAGAAGTTATGGAGCCAATTAGCCGACATTCAAAAACGACCGTGCATCTGAGCCTACAATATGTGCTGGCGGGGGCGTGGGTTCCTGAGCGGGCGCGGACGGTGGAATTTGAGAAAGCGTTGCTGGATAACGGATTGGATTTCAGCCAGACGCAGTCGCGGGAGAACGCGTTTATTCTGATTCGGATGCAGCCGTCGCACTTACAGGTCAAGATCGAATCGCTCGGCCCGCAGGTGATCAGCCTGCTGGTGGCGGCCAACAACCCGCAGTATGAGCGGGAGATGTATTCGCGGGATGCCGAGGCGGTTACGGAGGCTTTTTTGAAGACGTGGCCGGCCGAGCACTATCAGATACTGACCGTCAACAGCAAGATTCACCACCTGTACAGTACCCAGACCCATGCGTTTAAGTATATCTGGGAAGAGCGGTTGGGGCAGACGCCGGAGGATTTTCGGCTGCTTGGCGGCCGTCCGGTCGCTGGCGGCGGGTTGCGGCTGGTGATGCCCCCGCACGCGGTACAGGGGGCCGAGCCGACCTCGATTGATCTGCGCGTCGAGTCGTTTCTGCGGGAACCGACAAAGGTGTTTATCGAGACGGCCTTTACCTGGCCCAAACCTCGCGTCATCAGCACAGAGCAAGGCTTTGAGCCTCAGCGACATATCGAGGAAACCGAGCGTTTTGCCGCCGAGGAAGTGTGGAACTTTGTGATGCGGCAGCAGGTATAGCTCATACCCCGACAGGTGCCGGAAAATTATTTCCGGCAATGTATTCCGAATTCACACCGCCGGGAAATAGGTACATACTCCGGCGGATTAATCGGGAAAAGGTATTGATGTTTTTTGGCGCGATTGTATAATCCGGGCAGTAACGGCCTGTCTGTAAGGCCGTGAAAATGGTTTCAACAGGAGGCATGACGATGTTTAAACGCGTGTTGGCCATCAGTTTTATTTATGTATGCACGGTTGCGGGGTGGATGATATTGGCGGGGACCCTGCTGGTGCGAACAGAGGCACTGGACGGACGGCTCCGCGACGCCGTAGAGCAGTTGTGGGGAACGGCGCACACCCAGACGCCGCCGCAGGTGTATCTCAAATCGAGCGCTTCGCGGACGGACAATGAGCAGGGGTATCGCGAGACGGTCGCACTGGACAGCAGCGATATCACGGTGGACCTGAAACTGGAACATCGCCGAAAAGGGCTATTGTGGTACTCCACCTATCATGTCCAGTTTGCCGGGGTCTATACCGTTGTGAATCATTCTCCCCAGGCGCAGGAGATGGTCGTGGATTTCAAATTTCCCGCCGAGCAGGCAATCTATGATAATTTTCGGTTTGCTGTGGGCGGTCAGGAAGTTTCGGAAGTCGAACTGAAGTCCGGCAATATCGTGCAGCCGTTCCGGATTGAACCCGGGGAAAGCAAAACGGTCGAGATTGCCTACGATTCCCAGGGGCTGGACGAATGGAACTACGATTTCGGCTCGAGTGTCAAGCAGGTACGGAATTTTTCGCTGACGCTCAATACGGATTTTGACAATATCGATTTTCCGCAGCGGAGCATCTCGCCGACCGCCAAAGAAAAAACGGCCGACGGCTGGAGCCTGAACTGGCGGTACACGAACTTATTAACCGGCGTCAAGATCGGAATGGTGATGCCCAAGCGGCTGAATCCCGGCCCGTGGGTCATGCAGCTCACGGCTGCGGCGCCAGTGTCGTTGTTCCTGTTTTTCTTTCTGCTGTTCGTGTGTACTGCGGGGCGATCGATCAGACTTCACCCGATGAATTACTTTTTTATCGGGGCGGCGTTCTTCAGCTTTCATCTGCTGCTGGCGTATCTGGTCGATCATGTGTCCATTCATACCGCGTTCTGGTTATGTTCGGCGGTGTCAGTTTTTCTGGTGGTGTCCTACATGCGCCTTGTGGTGGGCATTCGCTTTGCGTTTGTCGAAGTGGCTCTGTTCCAATTGGTGTACCTGGTCCTGTTTTCCTATACGTTCTTTTTTGCCGGCTACACCGGCCTTGCGATCACGGTCCTGTGTGTCTGCACGCTGTTTGCGGTGATGCAGTTTACCGCCCGCATCGACTGGGAGAAAGTCTTTGAAAAAACGCCGGAGAAGAAGCTCCAGTCATAAGGCGAGCGGTGGGCCGCATTTGCATTGTTGGTAAAAAGCAGGTATTACGGGCATCTTGCCCCTGTAATTTGTGTCGCAACGCCATCTCTGCCGTGCAATATTCATTATTAGAGGTGGTCTCAATACCAAGACCTCAAAACTCCCACTATTTTTAATCCCCTGCATCTATCTTCTATATTCTATATTCTGATTTATTCAGGATTGCCTGTTGATTCTTGCGGTGGTGGTATGTATGATTTGCGGTGGAATGATTTGTGAATCTTCCTGTATGACGAAAAGAATAAGGATTTTAAAGAATGTCGGATTTTGTGATTGAGACCTCGGATCGGATTAAGCGGCTGCCGCCGTATTTGTTCGGGCAGATCAACGCGCTCAAGTTGAAAAAACGCCAGCAGGATATTGATATCATCGACCTGGGGATGGGCAACCCGATGGACGGGGCTCCGAAAATTGTGATTGATAAACTGTGCGAGGCGGCTCAAGACCCCCGCAATCATCGCTACAGCGCCTCCAAGGGCATCTATAACCTCCGCCGGGATATGGCGCTCAAATATGAAAAGAAGTGGGGCGTCTCGCTGGATCCGGAAAGTGAAGTGCTGGCCTGCATCGGATCCAAAGAGGGCTTTAGCCATCTGTGTCTGGCGATGCTGGGGCCGGGCGATACGGCGATTGTGGCCGATCCGGCGTTTCCCATCCATATTTACGGCGTTGCGCTGGCCGGGGGCAATGTCATTACCGTGCCTCTGGGCAATGATCAGAAGTTTCTGGATACGATTGCCTATGTTTGCGAGCACCTCTATCCGCGGCCGAAGCTGCTGATTTTGAACTATCCGCATAATCCGACCTCAATGACGGTCGAACCGGGCTTTTTTGAGCCGGTGGTGGAACTGGCCAAGCGATTCAAGATCGCGGTCATCCATGATTTTGCATACGGCGAGACCACATTTGACGGGTACAAGCCGCCGAGTTTCCTGTCGGCCAAGGGCGCCAAAGATGTCGGCGTGGAGTTTACCACGCTTAGCAAACCCTATGGGATGGCGGGTTTTCGCATCGGCTTCTGCGCGGGCAACAAGGAAATGGTCAACGCGCTGGCGACCATCAAGGGGTATTACGACTACGGCATTTTCCAGCCGATTCAAATCGCCAGTATTATCGCGATGCGGCACTGTGAAGACGAAATCGACAAACAAAACGCCAAATACCAGCATCGGCGAAACGTTGTCTGCGACGGCCTGCGCCGGATCGGCTGGGAGGTCGAGCCGCCGCGAGCGTCGATGTTTGTGTGGACAAAATTCACGACTGAGCAGTCCAAGGGCAAGGGGAGCATTGAGTTTGCGATGGAACTGCTCGAACATGCGTATGTGGCGATGGCGCCGGGGCGGGCATTCGGCGAGAACGGTGAGTATTATATGCGGATCGCATTGGTCGAGAATGAGCATCGGCTCCGCCAAGCCATCCGCAATATCGGACGCTATATTCAAGGCAAGGAAGTCCCCGGCAAGCGGCGAAAATATTCCGCCAAATAATTCAGGGAAAGATCTAATTGTGAAATTTGAAGGCAGTTATCAGTGCCGAAAACACTGTTATTATCGGCCTTGAGTGTTTTTTTTTGAGTTTGATGCTTTTTTTTTATTTTTCTAAAAAATCGTCTTGACTCAAGCCGGGTTTTTTGATTTAATACAGTTGCATTGTTAGTGGTGGGGTGTAGGAAAGAACAATGGACGGCCGTTGTGCCGTTCGACGTTTAACTTAGTGTGTGTTGTGTGTGTGTAAGTGCAAGTCTTGATTGCTCGAGTCCGGGGAGGACGAGAGTGTGTTTCCTGGAGAGGATTGGGAAGGTTGGGCTGGGAATGTGCGCATAATCCGAGTCCAGTGTGTCAGGGTGAAATGTGTGTGTTTTTGGAGTGTGTGGAGTACCGAGTGGGGAGGTGCTGGAAAGGCTTTTGACAGGTCGAGGAACATGGAAAGGACGCTGAATGCGGGGTTCGCTTCAGCGTTGTCGGTGTGTCGGTCCAAAAGATCGGGGCGGAACGCCGACGTGTGAAAAAATGTTTTTCGTGGTCGTGAAAGCAGTTCAGCACTCAAGCAAACGCTTGAACATGCCGAACATTCTTTTACGCATCGTAAAGAAAACTTTGGAACCGCTGTGTTTGCATTAATGACACAGGTTAAAGGAGTACGATGATGAAGAAGTATGGTGTTTTGTTGGTAACAGCACTGTTAATCGTCGCGTCCGCGCAGGCGAGTTTTACAGTGGCGACATTTCAGAGTCCGTCTTCAGGCAGTTCCGAACCGTTATTTCATGTCAGTTGGGCCGACGATCTCGTAACGGGCGGGTGGGATAGCAGCATGCAGAATTTGACCCTTGAGTTTGTATGGCCGATGGCCGGCGTTTTCAACAATGTATGGTTTGATATGACCCCTGTCCAGATCACTGCTGAACCAGTTCCCAACGAAGTTGGTACCACCGGTGGAGGCACCATCAATTTCTACGCAGAGGGAACGGTTGCCGATCCCCTGATGGTTATCACCTTCGACTCGGGGTATGTTAGCAAGTATGGCTTCGGAAGCGATGATGCTGTATTTTCCGGTTCGATGATTAACCAATCGCTCAGTGAAGAGCTGTTCAGTTTTTCATTTGCCGCCATACAGTATGTCAAGAAGTCTCGGGATTTTGACGCCTTTTCTGCGACGGCTGCCTTTAATTCGTCCGCAATTCCGGAACCGGCAACCCTGGCGATTTTCGGGATAGGTGCGGCGATGATGTTTCGCCTGCGGAAGCGCGCATGAACCTGCAAGGTCGAATGCGCTTGAATCGAACGGTATGAATAACAACAGGATAATCTTTAGAAAAGAGAGGCTGGTCGATGAAGATGACGAAGAAAGTGATGTTTTTCGGAGGGCTGTTGGCGGTTGTGCTATTGACGCCGGTGGCGCAGGCGGCATTAACGGAACTGCCGGATGGGTATCTGGACGGTTGGAGCGGCAAGTCCTCTTATGCCCTGAATCTTGGCGGCGGTCAGTATCTGTCCGGCCATGTTGAGTTTGCCGTATATGACACATTGTTTGCCGGCGACATCGGTTTTGCGGTGCCCGGTGAAAATCGTTACGTCTATGTATATCAGATTTTTGCCGACACCGATGCCACTGCGGCGCTGGTGTATTTCGGCGTGACCGGGTTTAATCCTGACGCAATCGGATCCGAAGACGATCTTGGCACGGCGGCAGTGGCCGACGGCATAGACCCCATTGAAAAAGGCGTCAATTTGGCCAAGACTAATGCGTACTTTGAATTTGAAAATGGCGATTTGATTTCCGATGAGAAGTCGGTCTTTCTGTTGATCGGCAGCGATTATTTGCCCACCATCGGCGCCTATGAGATCGCTCCGTCGCCGGATGGCGATATTCCTGTCCCGGGCGGCAATGACAATGGAAACGGCAACCCGGTTCCGGAGCCGGCGACAGTGGCGCTGTTGCTGGGCGGTACGCTGATGGCGTTGCGTAAACGACAACTCTGATCAAAGACCGTTGGTTTAAATGTTCACAACGTATTGGAATTATCTGGGGGAACCGATGATGATGAGCAGACAGATGTTGGCCAAGCGAATGATTGTTATCGGCAGTGTGGTGTTGGCGATGTCCCTTTCGGCGTTCGCAGCCCAAGGCGATGGGCTGGGATATGCCCTGCTGATCCAGCAAAGCCCGCCCGACGCCGGCACGGTAACACCGGGCATTGGTGTCCATAAAATCGGTATCGGACAGTCGGTACAACTGACCGCTGCGCCGCGCCCGGGGTATCGTTTTCTGTATTGGCTGGGCGATGTCTCGGCGACGACCTCTGCTGAGGCCTTGGTCAGTCTGGATTCGCCCAAGATGGTGATTGCCGTCTTTGAACGGGAGTCGTTTGATGAGGACCTCGTGGGCGGCGGTCCTGTTGCCGGAGCGTCCGGACGCGGCGGTGGATTGCGCAGTACGCCGAATCCGTTGACTGGTTCCTTTACTATCAATCCTTCGCTTCCTTTTGATGACGATTTTCCTGTTCCCCGCGATAAAAACGGTGGCAGCATTCCCGTGCCCGGCGATCAAACCGGCAATGAAAACCCGATTCCCGAACCGGCGACGATCGTCCTGTTGGGAGCCGGAGTGATCGCTCTTTTGAGAACACGTAAATAACGCTCTTTTCGCGCGCCGCAGACAGCACTGATAACGTTCGATACACGCCGGTGCATCCTGGCAAGCAAGACGGAGATTGGCGCGCGGAGGAAGGTAGATGTACTGGATATGGCCGGGCGACGGGTGCGCTCGGCCATATTCCTATTTGTTCGCACGCAGCGAACTTTGGCGGGATGGATGTGAAAAGGAGACATCACACAATGAAAACCGTTGTCTTTTGGGTGGCGGTTTCCGCACTTGCCGCCCCGGCAGGGGCTGACCTATTCGGCACGGGAGACACTCAATTCACACTTGAGTTTGTTACGATTTCAGGCAGGACAAATCCGGCCGGCGATTACGGCGTCGTTGCGTATGACTACCGAATATCCACAGTTGAAATCACCGCCGAACAATGGCAACAAGCCGGTATTTCCGGCGGGTGGTGGTCAGGACAGCAGCCGGCAGCTTCCCTCACCTGGTTTCAGGCGGCGCAGTTTGTCAATTGGCTCAACATCAATCAAAACCGCCAGCCCGCATATCACTTTGACGGCGAAACGTTCGGTTTGTGGTCCGCCGACCAGGCGTGGGACGGAACGAACCTCTTCCGCCACAAGGACGCTTATTATTTTCTGCCGACCGAGGACGAATGGGTCAAGGCCGCCTACTGGAACGGCACATCACTTCAAACGTGGACATCGACAGATAACACGAAGCCCATCGCGGGGGTTGATTCAAATTACAACTTGGCACAAGGAGTTTCCCCGTGGGCCGTCGGCAGCGGCAGTAAGGAATTCAACGGCACATTCGACATGATGGGCAATGTCTGGGAATTTTTGGAAAGTCCGTGGGAATCCGAACATTATCAACCCGGCACTGACCGTGTCCATCGCGGCGGGTCGTACATTCCCGGTTATGGACTTGAATCGTCAGCCCGATATTCCATCCCCCCGGACAAAGCGTATCTTGATGTCGGCTTTCGCGTCGCTGCTGTGCCCGAACCGGCCAGCCTGTTTTTATGGTTTTTGGGCGGTATTGCCCTTCATCGCAGAAATTCTATGCCCTCCACAACGACCAGCTAACACCGGACAAATCCACCCCAGATCACAGTTATATTTTTCAGTGTACTGAGTCGCCATCTGAAATCTTACCAATTTTTTCATCTCACTTGAAAGTCGGGACCTCTTTTTGTCGATAGAACGGGTGTTCAATTATTCTCTTTTGCTCAAGTGACACCGAGCCGGAGACAATGAACATGGATGTTCCGATAAGAGTATAGTAAGCGGTATTTTAACGGCGATTATGAGGCGTATTTGACAGCCGATGCCGATGTGGTACAATGGCCGTGAAGTGTGACCCGGTTAATTCCATTTGCGGAGATCAAAAATGTTTGAACGTTTTACAGACCGTGCGCGAAAAGTGATGGCGCTTGCCAATCAGGAAGCCCAGCGGTTTAACCATGAATATATTGGAACCGAACACATTTTGCTCGGACTGGTCAAAGAAGGCAGCGGGGTCGGCGCCAATGTCCTCAAGAACCTTGATGTCGATATCAAAAAACTCCGGCTGGAGATCGAAAAACTGGTCAAGAGCGGCCCGGATATGGTCACGATGGGCAAGCTGCCCCAGACGCCGCGAGCCAAAAAAGTCATCGAGTACGCCATCGAAGAGGCCCGTTCGCTGAACCACAATTACGTCGGCACCGAGCATATTCTTCTCGGTCTTTTGCGCGAGACCGAAGGCATCGCCGCACAGGTGATGATGAACCTCGGTCTCAAGCTCGAAGACGTGCGTCAGGAAGTGCTGAATCTGTTGGGGGCGGGCGTGGAAGAAAACGCCTCATCCTTTCAGCCGCCGATGGGGATGAAGATGAATCCGAATATGGCCTCTCAACAGGCCGCGGCCCGCGCCAAGAGCAAGACGCCGGCGCTGGATAGTTTCGGCCGCGATCTGACGGAACTGGCGACCAAGGGCGAGCTTGACCCCGTGATCGGCAGAACCAACGAGATCGAGCGGCTCATCCAGATTCTCTGTCGTCGTACCAAGAATAACCCCGTGCTGCTGGGCGAAGCGGGCGTCGGCAAGACGGCCATCGTCGAGGGCATGGCTCAAAAGATCGTTGCCCACGAAGTCCCCGAACTGCTCAAGGAACGGCGGCTGGTGGTGCTGGATTTGGCGATGATGGTGGCCGGGACGAAGTACCGCGGCCAGTTTGAAGAACGCATCAAGGCCGTCATCAACGAAGTACGCCGCGCCGGCAATGTGATTCTGTTTGTCGATGAACTGCATACCTTGGTCGGGGCCGGCGGCGCCGAAGGCGCTATCGACGCCTCCAACGTCCTCAAACCCGCTCTCGCACGCGGCGAAGTCCAGTGCATCGGCGCAACGACCTTTGACGAGTATCGCAAATATATCGAAAAAGACGCGGCATTGGAACGTCGGTTCCAGACCATTGTGGTTGAGCCGCCAAGCAAGGAAGAGACCGTTCACATTCTCAAAGGTCTGCGCGATCGCTATGAACAGCATCACCGCGTTCATTTTACCGACATTGCCCTGCGTGCGGCGGTGGAGCTTTCAACGCGATACATCTCCGGGCGTTGTCTGCCGGATAAGGCCATCGACGTCATCGATGAGGCCGGCGCTCGCGTGCGTCTCAAGAATATGACCCCGCCGCCGGATTTGGCGGAGTATGAGGCCCGCGTCGAAAAACTGCAGGCCGAAAAGGACGAAGCTGTTCGCGGCGCCGATTATGAACGGGCCGCCGCCCTGCGCGACGATATCCAGCGTATTCTCGACGAAAAGGCCGAGGTACAGCGTCAGTGGCAGGAAAAGAACAACGACATCATCGGCGAGGTCAACGAAGAAATCATTGCCGAGGTGGTCAGCAAGATGACCGGCGTGCCGCTGACCCGTCTGGAAAAAGAAGAGGCCGAAAAACTACTCGAACTGGAAGCCGAACTGCATCGCACCGTTGTCTCGCAGGATGAGGCGATTACCGCCATTTCGAAGGCGGTGCGCCGCAGCCGCAGCGGCCTGAAAGACCCCAACCGCCCGATGGGCAGTTTCATCTTTATCGGCCCCAGCGGCGTGGGCAAGACGCTCTTGGCGCGGGCGCTGGCGGAGTTTATGTTCGGCGACGCTGACGCGATGATCCAGATCGACATGAGCGAGTACATGGAAAAGCACAACGTCAGCCGTCTGGTCGGCGCCCCTCCCGGCTACGTCGGTTACGAAGAGGGCGGCCAGCTCACCGAGCGCATCCGCCGTCGGCCTTATGCGGTGCTGCTGCTGGACGAAATCGAAAAAGCGCACTCCGACGTGTACAATATGCTGCTGCAAATTATGGAAGAAGGTCGCCTGACCGATTCCTTTGGCCGGCATGTGGACTTCCGCAACGTGATTCTCATTATGACCAGCAACATCGGCGCCGACCTGATTCGCAATCAGGCCGGTTTCGGCTTCGGCAAGCGCACCGAGCAGGCCAATTATGAAAAGATGAAAGAGCTGCTGGACAAGGAAATGGAACGCCACTTCCGTCCGGAGTTTCTCAACCGTCTCGACTCGACGATCGTCTTTAGGGCGTTGAACCGAACGGATCTGGAAACCATTGTAGAGTACGAATTGAACAAGGTCTTCAAACGCCTCGTTGAACACAACCTGCATCTTGAGCTTGATAACGCCGCCAAGGAATTTCTCATCGACAAAGGCTATAATCCTGAATTTGGCGCTCGGCCACTTCGGCGTGCCATTGAGCGGTATATTGAAGACCCGCTTTCGGAAGATATGCTCCGCGGCATGTTTAAAGGCAAGACCGTTATTCGCATCAGCGTCAAGGACGAAGACCATCTGCGGTTTGAGGGGATTGAAGCTCCGGAAAAGATAGAAGGCGACACGGTGGTTGTTCATACGGCTGCCGGTTCCGATACGGAAAAACCCGCCGAAGACGCCAAGTGATTCGAAGCCGAGGTGAAGAGGACAGACATGGATAAGGTCAAAGGTTTTAACTGTAAGGACGCATTTGCCGCGTATTGCGGGGTGGAGATTGTGGAGATCGGTGACGGCACGGCCAGAGGTCGACTGGAAATCAAACCCCATCATCTCAACGGCGTCGGAACTGCCCATGGCGCGGCGATTTTCACGTTGGCCGATGCGGTGTTTGCCGCGGCCTCAAACTCACACGGCCATGTTGCGGTGGCGATAAACATAAATATATCCTATCTGAAAGCAACTGAATTGGGGGTGCTTTTTGCTGAGGCGGTGGAAAACAATGCCCGTGGACGCATTGGCAGCTATACGATTACGATTTCCGACGAAACCGGTCAAACAGTAGCCCTTTTTGAAGGCTTGGCGTATCGAAAATTTTGACATCCGGTATAATTATTTTATTTTTTTGTAACCCTGCAAGTGGACGGCGCATCTATTAGGTTAACGTGTGTTATCGAACAATCCATAAATTTTAGTTTAAGTCAGGAGAGTAAAATGAAGACCAGAAGTATCATGTTACTAGCGTGTGTTTGTCTGGCCCTCGTGGCCACCCTTGTTTATGCTGCCGCGCCTGCCGCCGGCGGCGCGCGTCCTGCCGCACCTGCCGGCGAGCGTCCTGCCGCCATGCCTGGTGGCGCGGGTCCTGCTGGCGCGCCTGGTGCAGGGGAACGGGGTCAGGGTGGTGCCGGTATGGGTATGGGTATGGGTGGTATGGGTATGGGTGGTATGGGTATGGAGGGCTTCGGCGGTATGGGCTTCGGCGGCCGTGGTGGTCAGAGGCAGCAACAGGAAATCGACGACCTGAAAGCCGTTCTCGCACTCTCTGAAGGTACGGGTGGTGCAGAGGCGAAATTGACCGCTATCACCAACAAGTTGAAAGAAATGATTAAAGAAAAAGAGACAGCCCTGGCAGAGCAAACTGCACAGCAGGAAGCTCGTCAACGTGAACTGCAGGAGCGAATGCAGCAACGTGGTGCTGGTGGTGGAGCTGGAGCTGGCTTTCCTGCCGGTGGAGCTGGTGTAGCACCTCGTGGTGAAGGTGGTCGTCAGGGAGCTGGAGCTGGTGCAGCACCTCGTGGTGAAGGTGGTCGTCGGGGAGCACAGGGCCCGGTCCAGAACTGAGTGTGACTCGATTGGACTTGTAACCCCAAAACCCGGTGCAATTGCGCACCGGGTTTTTTTTATGCCCATCCCTATTACCTTGTTGGCTCGAGTTTTTTGCCTCTTTTGGATTGACAAATCCCGAATTCCGGAGTATGGTTGATACAAAGGGATCAAATCTGCTATTCGGGAGACAGGTAATGCCGGGCATTGTGCTGATGATCATTGCAGGGGTTGTCGTGCTTATCCCTGTGTTGATGTACAACAGTCTCGTGGGCAAATGCAACCAGATTCACAACATCTTCGGCACGATGGATGCGATGCTCAAAAAACGCTGGGATCTTGTACCCAATCTGGTTGAAACGGTCAAAGGTTATGCCGCCCATGAGCGAGGGGTGTTCGAGGCGGTGACCGAGGCGCGCAGCCGGGCAATGCAGGGCGGCGCCAGCGACGACGACAAAGTGCATCTTGACAACGCCGTATCACAGTTGGTCGGGCTGTTTCGAGCGACGGTTGAAAATTATCCCCAACTTAAGGCATCGGACAACTTTCTTCACCTTCAGCGTACGCTCAACGAGTTGGAAGAGCAGATTTCCGCCGCCCGCCGGGCGTATAACGCCTCCGTCACCGATTATAACAATGCCGTCGAGATGTTCCCGACCAACATCGTTGCTTCGATGTTCGGCTTTGCCCGAAAACCCCTGCTGGAGTTTTCGCCCGAATCGCGGCAAACGCCGCATGTCGGCCAAATACTCAATTAACCATCCACACCACGACGGGAGCCGAGCAATGAAAACGCTGGACGATCTGCGGGCCTTTTATGAGACTGACCTGAAAGCCCGAATGGACGCCCTTGAACAGCGCCGCCGCCGTGCAGTCACGAATGGCAGCATCGCCGTCGCCGTACTGGGAATCGTCGGTTTTGTAGTCGGCGTGATGATGGCCTCGGCGGGTGGTCCGTTGTGTATGATTATTCCGATCATTGTGGGACTTGTCATTGGGGCGGCACTATTGTTCGGGCTCAGTGCGGGCAATCGCCGCGAGTTCAAGAACACCATCGTTCGGGGCGTGATTGAATTTATGGAGCCTGACCTGCGTTACTTTCCCGAAGAGGGCATCGGCAAAGTGCAGTTTCGCGCCTCTGATTTGTTTCAACAGCACATCGACCGCTACCGCTGCGAAGACCTTGTCAAAGGCCGCGTCGGCCAAACAGAGGTCATGTTCTCCGAAGTCCACGCCGAATACCAAACCACCTCCGGAACCGGCAAAAATCGTCAAACGCACTGGCATACGATCTTTAAAGGGCTGTTATTTATCGGCGACTTTCATAAAGATTTTCACGGCCGCACGGTCGTCCTGCCGGACAGGGCACAAAAATTGTTCGGCGGGCTGGGGCAGGCCCTGCAATCGCTCAATTTCACCCGCGGCAAGCTCATCAAACTCGAAGACCCCGAATTTGAGCGCGAATTTGTCGTCTATGGAGACGACCAGATCGAGGCCCGCTACATCCTGTCGCCGGCCATGATGGAACGCATCACCGCGTTTGGCCGAAATCGGAACACGTCCGTTTACCTGTCGTTTGTCGGGTCCCAGGTCTATGCGGCCTTTTCCACAAAGAAAAATCTGTTTGAGCCAAAGCTGTTTGGGCATGCCAATTTTGATACCCTTGTCGAATATGTGGCCGAGATTCGGCTGGCGACCGATATTGTGGAGGAGTTGAATCTCAATACCCGCATTTGGTCCAAATCCTAATCACACCTGGCCGGTGAGGTTTGTATTGGCCGCAAGTTCTTGCTTTTTTGGTGGTTAAGGCAATTTTATGAGGCTTGCCAGTACCGCCGTTTTGCGGTATTATCATGGGCGATGCGATTGGTCTGCTGCGGAATCAGTTTTCACGATACGTCGCTGGGAGAACGTGAGCCGGTGGTCTTAACGGACGCTCAGCAGCGGCAGATTCTGCGCGCAATCCACCAAGCCCCGCGGATTCACGAGGGGTTTGCCCTGTGCACCTGCAACCGGACGGAATTATACCTTTATGCCGAGGCCGAGGTGGATGTTTCCGCCTTTGCCGCCGCACTGATCGCCGAGATCAGTCCCGCCGCCGAAGCGGTCTGGCGTTTACATTGCTATGTCCGCGAAGGACTGGCCGCCGTGGAGCATCTGTTTCGCGTCGGGGCGGGGCTTGATTCGCAGATGATCGGCGAAAACCAGATTCTCCGCCAGCTCAAAGACGCTTATTCGGCCTCCATCGAAGAGGGTACAAGTCGATTCTTTCTGCATCGCCTGCTGCACAGCGCTTTTCGCGCCGCCAAGAGCGTTCGTACGCAGACCGACATCAACGCCGGCGCCGTCTCCATCAGTGCCGCCGCGGTCGAGTTGGCCGCCGCCCGGATCCATCTGGCCGGTGCGCCCGTCGTGCTGGTCGGCGCAGGTGAAAATGCGGCCTTGGCCGCGGCGCATCTGATCAAACGCGGCATCGGACAGCTTGAGGTCGTCAGCCGTACGATAGAGACCGCCGCAGACTTGTGCGCTCAGTTAAAGACCGGCCGGCCGCATACGCTGGACGCCTTGCCGGAACTGGTCGGCGCAGCAGACCTGATTCTCTGCTCGACCGCCTCCGAAACGCCGATTCTGACCGCCGACAACTGCGCGTATCTGCTCAGCCAGCGGGCAACGCCGGTCGTCATCATTGATATCGCCGTCCCGCGCGATGTGGAGCCGCAGGTGGGACAGTTGGACGCCGTGCGTCTTTTCAATATCGAAGACCTCGACCGCCAGGTGCGGGACAATCTCAATCGCCGCAGCGCACAAATCCCCAAGGCCGAACAGATCATCACCGAGCACGTCCGGCGTTACGGCCAATGGCTCGACAGCCTCTCGATCACAGGCATTGTCAGTGAACTGGTGGACACGTATGTGAAACTGGCCGAGGGCGAAGCCCGACGCTACGGGGGACAGCTCGACGCCGCCGGACGTGAGCAATTGGAGCGATTTGCCGTCTCGTTGGTCAAAAAAGTCCTGCACGGCCCGATTCAGTATCTCAAGCATTCCGAGCAGGAAGAATTGGTCTGGGACCAGCTTCAGGCCGCCGAGCTGATTCGCAAGATGCTTCTGGAAACCGAACGAAAGGTCCATTCGTGAGTGTCGGAACGCTTCGCATCGCCACCCGTGGCTCGGCCCTGGCTGTCGCACAGACGGAACTTGTCGCCGAGCGGCTGCTTGCGTCGCATCCCGAAATCCACGTCGAATTGGTAACGATCCAGACACGCGGCGATCAGGAACAAAAGACCCCGCTCTGGAAGCTGGAAGGCTACGGCTTTTTCACCACGCAGGTCGAGGCGGCGCTGCTGGACGGCCGTGCCGATATCGCCGTCCACAGCTTCAAGGATATGCCCACACAGGTCAATGAGCGCCTGACCGTCGCGGCCATCTTCCAGCGGCTGCATCCCGAAGATGTCGTTGTTGCCGCCCCCGGAATTCACGACCTGCACGACTTGACCGAACGGGCCGCCGTCGGCACCTCCAGTCCGCGCCGCATTGCCCAACTCAAGGCGCTGCGGCCTGATCTGGACGTGCTGCCGCTTCGGGGCAACGTCGAAAGCCGCCTGCAAAAAGTCCGCGATGGCCAATACGAAGCCGTTGTCCTGGCCCGTGCCGGGCTGGAACGGCTGGGGCTGGCCGACGAAATTTCGTTCTCATTTGATCCGATGGTGTTTATTCCCGCGCCGGCGCAAGGGGCGCTGGCGATACAGACTCGCACCGATGACACGCACGCACAGCAATGGACGGCCTGTCTGCACGATGCAGCCACCGGCCTGACGGTGGGTGCCGAGCGGGCGGTCTTGTCGGCGCTGCATCCCGGCTGCCATGCACCGCTGGGCGTCTATGCTCGCCTTGTTGGTGATGAACTGGAAATCTTCGCGCTGGCCGCAGGGCTGGAAGGCTGGCCGTGCCTTCAGCGGCAGGTGCGCGGGCCACAAGAAAATGCCGCCGCGCTGGCCGCCGAACTGGTTGAGCATCTGCGGCAGGGCGGCGTTGAAGAAATCCTGAAACCGTTTGAGGGCAGGCCATGAGCACACGCAAGGTCTATCTGGTCGGGGCCGGCCCCGGCGATACGGGATTGATCACCGTCAAAGGCTTAGACCTGCTCCGGCAGGCTGATTGCGTGATTTACGACGGGCTGGCCAATGCCGCGCTGCTGGACAATGTCCGCCCCGACGCCGAGACGATCAATGTCCGCAAACGCACCGGCGACCATACGATCAAACAAGACCAGATTAACGCGCTGCTGGTCGAAAAAGCCAAACAGCACCGATGCGTCGTCCGCCTCAAGGGCGGCGACCCGTGTCTGTTCGGACGCGCCGCCGAAGAAGTCCGCGCCTGCATCGCCGCGGGCGTGCCGTTTGAAATCGTGCCGGGCATCACCTCCGGCATGGCCGCCGCCGAGTACGCCGGGCTGTTTTTGACCGATCGCGACAACGCCTCGGCTGTCGCCTTCATCACCGGCCGCGAGGCCGAGGGAAAATCCGACAGCGACATCGACTGGCCGTCGCTGGCCGCCTTTCGCGGCACGCTGGTCTTTTATATGGCGATGGGTACGCTGTCCGATATTGCAACGCGGCTGATTAAACATGGCAAAACCCCGCAAACGCCGGTTGCCGTCGTCCATCAGGCCACACTGCCGCAGCAGCGCATCGTTGAAGGCCAATTGCACGATATTGCGGTGCGCTGCGAAAATGAAAACGTCGCCGCCCCGTCCATCGTCATCATCGGCCCCCGCGCAACCCCCGGCCCCGACGTCAACTGGTTTATGCATCAACCGCTGTTCGGCAAGCGTATCCTCATCACACGGGATACAGAAGGCAATCGCAAATTCGCCCGCCTGCTGGCTGCTTGCGGCGCAGTGCCGGTTGGCTTTGACGGCATCGCGGTTGAAAGTCTTGCCCATACGCCCGCTGTCCGGGAAGCGCTGGCCGCAATCGGCAACTCTCACTGGGTCATCTTCACCAGCGCCAACGGCGTAAGCGCGACGTTCGAAGGCTTGGCGGCCATCGGACAGGACGCCCGTACTTTCGGCGGCGTCCGCGTCGCTTGCATCGGCGACCAGACCGCCCAGCGGCTCCGCTCGTACGGCATCACCGCCGATTTTATCCCCTCGGCCTTCACCTCGACGGCCCTGGCCGAGGAATTGGCCGCGTTGGACGACCTGCACGAAAAAAAAATTCTGCTGCTTCGCTCGGCCATCGCCCCGAAAGACTTTCCCGACCGTTTGGCTGCACTTGGCGCGCGGGTCGCTGATATTGCCGTCTATACGGTTCGTACGCAAAACGCCGATCCGCAGCAGCTTGCCGCACTGAACGAACAATTCGCCGCCGGCGCTATCGACTGGCTGACCTTTACCAGCACATCGACCGTCAAGGCGTTTTTGGAAGCGATTCCTATCGACCGTGTCAAAAACAGCCGCGTCAAAATCGCCTCCATCGGCCCGGCCACAACGACGTACCTGAAAAGTATCGGTCTGCCCCCCACCATCGAAGCGAGCGTGCATACCGTCGAAGGCTTAATATGTGAAATGTCAAATGTTAAATGTTAAAGGTTATATCTGTCTTCTGTCTCCTGACTCCCGACTCCTGACTTCTGAAAAACTATGATCAATATCTCAAAACTCTACTGCGGGCTGGCCGGTGTCTCTGACCCATTGCGCTATCCCGAACGGCGGACGATCAAGCCCATCGTCGTCTTTAACTGCACGCCGCGATGCAACCTTCGCTGCATCCATTGCTACAGCAGTTCCGACGCGGCCTGTTCGGCTCCACAGTTTTCGACCGCACAGGCCAGGCTCCTCATCGACCAAATCGCCGACTTCGGCTGTCCGGTGCTGCTGTTTTCCGGCGGCGAGCCGCTGCTGCGCGACGACCTGTTCGAGCTGATGGTCTACGCCAAAGATTACAACCTCCGCACCGTGCTTTCGACCAACGGCACGCGCATCACCGCCGCCGTCGCGGCGCAACTGGCCGAATTGGGCTTGTCCTACGCGGGCATTTCGCTGGACGGCCCGCAGGCGATCCACGACCGCTTCCGCAAGGTGGACGGCGCGTTTGCCGCCACGCTCGACGGCATCGCCAACTGCCGCCATGCGGGCATTCGCACCGGCCTGCGATTCACAATGACCCGTGAGAATATCGAACACGTCGAAACCGTCTTTGACATTGCCGCCGCTGCGGGCGTTCGCCGCATTTGCTTTTACCACCTCATCCGCACCGGCCGCGCCGAGGCGCTGGCCGACAGTATGCCGTCGCCGCAGCAAACGCGCCGCGCCCTCGATACGATCATCGCCTGCACCGCCGACCGCGTCCGGCAGGGCGTCGTCGAAGAAGTGCTGACGGTTGGCAACCACGCCGACGGCCCGTACCTGCTGCTCAAGATGCAGGCTGAGAACCACCCGCAGCATCAGGCCGCTTTCGACCTGCTGACCTGCGCCGGCGGCAACCGCATCGGCCAGAACATCGCCGCCGTTAATTGGGACGGCCAGGTCTTCTGCGACCAGTTCTGGCGCAACTACTCCCTCGGCAACATCCTCGAAACGACCTTTGCCGAACTCTGGCAAAACGAAGCCGACCCCGTCCTGCACACGCTGCGCAACAAGCGAAAGTACAAAGACCCCAAATGCGCCCGCTGTCGCTGGTTCGACCTGTGCCTGGGCAACTTCCGCTCCCTGTCCGGCCGCCCCAATTTGTCCGACTGGCAAAACGAGCCCCCATGCTACTTGACTGAAGAGGAAAGAAAGAGATAAAATTGAATACAAAGTGATATCAAGAAGAAAGGTGGTTTTCTATGACGACGACACGGTTATCTTTGCTGCGGGGCGTTTGCCAGATGCCGGCGTATGCGGCGTTTGAGAAGGGATTTATCAGAGATGAGGGGCTGGAGGTCCGCGTGGATGTTCAGCCGACGGCATGGATGGTTCCCGAAAAGCTGGCCGCATGGGATGTGCATTTTGCGGTGATTCCGTGGACGCGGGTGGCGGTTTCCGAGGGGACAGACAAGATGAAGGATCTGGGGTATGTCGATACGATTCCAACGCAGTATTGTGATCTTCTATTTCTGGACCAGGTGTCTCAATTTCAGGAAAAAGGATAACCGATGCGACCCCGCGATATAAAACCTTTTGTGCGTACGTTCCGCCAAGTGCGGCGTTATCTGAAAACCCCATTCACACCGGCCACGGCGTTTGAGGCGGTTCAGCGGCGGATGGAAAATCGCCCGCAAAACTTTCTAAGCGTTGCCCGTGAGCTGGTGTACGGACATTCGAAAAGCCCGTATCGGGCGCTGCTGCTCAACGCCGGATGTGACTATGCCGATCTTGAGGCCGGCGTCAAGCGTCACGGCATCGAGGCGACGCTCCAAACGCTCAAAGACGCCGGCGTCTATGTGTCCCTGGAGGAGTTCAAATGCAAGGTGCCCATCTGCCGGGACGGGTTGACGATTGAGCCGGACGAGGCCGATTTTGACAATCCGCTGCGTCGCCAGGTCAGTCTTGAGGCCTCGACGAGCGGGAGCCGTTCGGCGGGCGTGAAGGTGGCGTATAACTGGGAGTTTCTGGCCGAGGAGGCCGCCAACGAATTGCTCTTTTATGACTGTCACGGACTGCTCGGCGCGCCGCTGGCGTTCTGGCTGCCGGTGCTGCCGTGTGTGTCGGGCATTCACAATTTATTGATGAACATCAAATATCACAAGATACCGGATCGCTGGTTTTCGCAACTGGAGACACATAATAAAAGCGTCTCGCGGAAAGATCGGGCGGCGGTCGATGCGCTGCTGTGGAGCTGCCGGCTGATGGGGTACGGGGTGCCGCGTCCGGAATTTGCGGGGGTCGATGCCGCCGAGAAAGTGGCGCGGTGGATGGCGGCGACGGGCAAGAAAAAGGGACCGTGTATGGTGCGGACGTATGCCAGTTCGGCGGTGCGGCTGATACAGGCGGCCATCGAGAAGGGCATCGATGTCAGCGGGAACGTGGTGTTTACGGGGGCCGAGCCGCTGACGCCCCAACGTGCGGCCTTCATTCAGTCGGCAAAAGTCAAGGCATTGACGCGGTATGTGGCGACGGAGACGGGACTGATCGGTGCCTCATGCAAAGAGGCGACCGCGTGCGACGATATGCATATCTATATGGATCGGCTTGCGATCATTCAGCGGCAGCGCGAGTCGATGATCGGCGGCCATCAAGTTGACAGCTACTTGTTTACGGCAATGCTGACGACGGCCGGCAAGGTGATGTTCAATACGGAGCTGGGGGATTTCGGGCGGCTGACGGTGCGGCCGTGCGATTGCGTCTTCGGGCGGCTGGGGATGAATGTGCATGTCTCCGAAGTGCGGAGCCATGACAAGCTGACGTGCGAAGGAATGACGCTGCTCGGCTCGCAGCTTGATGCGGCGGTCTGGGCGGTCGTTCAGGCCGCCGGCGGCGGGCCTGAGGATTACCAGTTTTGGGAAACGCAGGACGACAGCGGCCTCGCACGTCTGGAGATCGCGGTCAGTCCCATGCTCGGACCTCTGGTGGAAACGCAGTTTATTGACGCCGTGTTAACGCAGCTTCGCGCCGAAAACATCAGCCTGACCTCCGGCGTCTGGCAGCAGGCCGGCACACTCCGGCTCGTTCGCGCACAGCCCCACTACACGCGCGGCTGCAAAAAACTATCCATCGTCAAACGGCCCGTCTAACGCTTGCCCATGGATACGGTTCAAAATTCTCTACAATGGCCAAAAAAAGTGGTTTTGGTTTTCGCTGCGTCCAGCGGAAAGATCATTTGTACATAATGCAGCCAATCCTTCTCCATTTCGTATGATGCAACGGGCCTGTGGGTATGGCTTTGTACTCCGACAATACGGTTATTCCAACATTCTAATGCCCGCATCTCTCATTTTCGTGTCATTACATTGTCCAAAACGCCCACATTATTGAATTTCCCTTGACTTTGTTATCGGACGATGTTAGTATATAGTGAAGTGAGTGTAGGTTTGAATGCGTAATGGCGTTTTTGGAAAGTACGTTTGAATAATGAGCAAAAAACACACAAAAAAGAGCGGCTTTACTCTAATTGAATTGTTGGTGGTGATCGCGATTATTGCGTTGCTGCTGTCGATTATCGTGCCCGCCCTGTCACGGGCGAAAGTGATTGCACAAAAAACCATTTGTCGAAGTAATATGCGACAGCAAGTCTTGGGCGTGATGCTCTATTCGCAAGAAAACGATACGTGGGTGCCGACGATAAACTCTGGCTCGTGGTTGTGGGACTTGTCATTTTGGAGCACGAACCAGATATCAAACTATGCGGGTTTCGACGATAACAAAATTTATTATTGTCCGGCAAACCTGCTCAAAGTGCACGATGACGCCCGGTTTTGGCAGTTTTCGTGGGTCGGTAGCTGGGGGGTGACTCTGACACAGAAACAAGCCATCCGGGATGAGAGTGTCCTGACGAATGCAGAGCAGAGAAGTAACTTTCGTGTTATGTCGACCCTCTATATGTTTGACAAGATCAATTCTGCCGGCGTTTCTACCCTTGGGCCGACGTTGCAGTCGGGCCAGAAGTCAACGTGGGTCAGTAAACTCTCGAGTTTAAGATCCGCCTCATCGACATTGCTGTTAATGGACAGTGTCATCAGCCAAGGCACACAGAACTTTTTTGAAATTACAGCCGGTGGCGTCGGAGCTGATTTCGGTACATTTGACAATTCCAATCACGCTTCCAGGCAAAGATTTCCCGGATCCAATTATCTAAAGCCCGAGGGCGCGAACGTGGGGTTTGCCGACGGCAGTGTCGGGTGGCGCAAATTTGAAGAGATGCAACTTCAGTTTAACAACGGAGGAGTCAATTTCTGGTGGTAATGACTCAACGACCGAACATATAGCCGCCTCTATGTTCTGATCACACCCCAATAAAGCCTGCGTCCCAGTCTTTCCAGACGGGTTCGTGGCCGCAGCGGGCGATGGCGGCGGCGACCTCGGCGGGGGGGCGTTCGTCGGCGACGGTGAATTGCTCGGCGGCGGTTGTATCGCTGGCGTAGCCGCCGGGGTTGGTTTTGGAGCCGGCGCTGACGCGAGTGACGCAGATGTTCATCATCCGGTCGCGGAAGGCGGGCAGTTCGCGGGTGCTCAGGACGATGCCCGTGTCGGCAAAGCACAGCCGAAGGGCCAGCATCATCTGGACGAGATGTTCATCCGAGACGACATACGGCCATTCGTGGATGACGTTGGTGGCCGGGCGGATGCGGGGGAAGGAAAAATCGATCTGGCTGCGCCAGTAGGTCTTCATCAGGTATGCCGCGTGCTCGGCCATCGCCAGCGTGTCCAGCCGCCAGTCGGCCAGCCCCAGCAGCACGCCCAGCCCAATGCGGCGCATCCCCGCGGCGGCGTAGCGATCCGGCGTTTCGAGGCGATTGTCGTAGTCGCGCTTCGGCCCGGCGACGTGATAGTCGGCATACACATCGCGGTCATATGTCTCCTGATACAGCGCCACGCCGTCGATGCCGGCGGCAAACAGGGCGGCATAGTCGTCTTTTTGCAGCGGCTGAATCTCAATCGCAATCGACGCAAACATCCGGCGCAGTTCGTGTGCCAGCGTACTCAAGTAGTCAACCGTGACATACGCACTATCCTCGCCGCTGACCAGCAGCAGGTGGCGAAAGCCTTCGGCGGCGATGACCTCGGCGTCGGCCAGCGCCTGCTCGCGGGTCAGGCGGGTGCGATTCACATCCGTTTGCCGGTTGTAGCCGCAGTACCGGCAACTGTTGACGCAGACATTGGACACATACAGCGGGGCATAAAGCTGAATCGTACGGCCGAACCGCTGGATCGTCAGTTTCCGCGCCTGCTGCGCCATCGGCTCCAGATACGCCTTTGCCGCCGGCGACAGCAGCGTCACCATCCGCGCCACGCTGTACCGCCCTGGCGCTTGCGCCAGCGCCTGTTCGACCTGCGCAGCCGTGACACGCTCCAGGGCATCAGCCCACACGGAACGGTCTTTGTCCAAGCGGTTGTCGGCAAGAATAGCTGTTATGTTCGTCGTTCTGGTCATCAAAATTAATATCCTTTGAACCCCGTAGGGGTTTTCAGTCATACAGCCAAAGGCGTGAGCCTCCGATATAACAGTTGTTCAATACATTGGACCTTTAGGATTTTCAAATTTGTTTAGAATTTAGTGCTTAGAATTTAGAAATTACTTCTGTTCGTTTCTCAAAAATCCCGTCAAGGGACTCGATGCACTGGCGTGCGTACTCTGTGCGGCCAATCCGGCCTGATAGCTCATCCGTCCCGCTTCAACCGCCAGCTTGAAGGCTATCGCCATCTTAACCGGATTCTCCGCCGTCGCGATTGCCGTATTGACCAGCACGGCGTCGGCGCCCATCTCCATCGCCTCGGCGGCGTGCGACGGCGCACCCAAGCCGGCGTCCACGACCACCGGCACGGTCGCCTGCTCAATGATGATCTCAATCGACGCCCGCATCTTAAGCCCCTGATTAGAGCCGATGGGGCTGGCCAGCGGCATCACCGTCGCGCAGCCGACATCCTGCAATTTCCTGGCCAGAATCGGGTCGGCGTTCATATACGGCAGGACGACAAATCCGTCTTGGACCAGCGTCTGTGCGGCCTTGAGCGTCTCTTCCCCGTCCGGCAGCAGGTAATACGGGTCGGGCGTCACTTCCAGCTTGACCCAGTGAATGCCGGAAGCCGCCCGCGCCAGCCGTGCCAGCCGCACCGCCTCGGCCGCATCCCGCGCACCGGACGTATTCGGCAGCAGCAGGTATCGGGCACGGTCAATCGCGGCCAGCATATTGTCGTTTTCATTCTCGATATCGACTCGCCGCAGTGCAACAGTTACGATCTCGGCGCCCGATGCGTCCATCGCGGCGTCCATCGCGGCATTGGACGCAAACTTGCCCGTGCCGACCAAAAGCCGCGAGTGAAATTCCCTGTCCGCAATCTTGAGCATATCGTTCATTCTTAACCTCCCGGCACAAACCGTACCAGTTCAAGCGTCATTCCGTCGGCCAGCCGCGTGTCGGCGAACGCCTGTCGCGGCACAATCGCCCCGTCGATCTCGGCTACCACCGTCGCGGCGTCAATGTTCATCTGCGTCAATAAGTCCGCCAGCGTCGCCGGCATCGCGCCCGACGCGTACGTTTTATCTATACCATTTATTTTCAATAAGGCCATCGTCAACAAACCCAAATAATGAAGTCTCGGCCAACGGCCGATTCCGCATTGATACCTTTTATTTTTGATTTTTAAACTTTTATGCAGACCAAAGTTCTGTATAAAAAAAAAGCCCCCGCCGAAAGCAGAGGCTCAAAAAATAACGATATTTTCTGTGCCTCCCTTCGCCGGTATGAGCCGGATCAGGTTCAAAGGGTCCTCGCCTTGGGGCGAATTCTCAGCGGCGTGCCCCGCATCGAGGCCGCCGCTCCCCTGTCACAAATGCAATTCAGTAATATACCCGAAAAGACTGCTCGCTGCAAGAGGTTATTATTTATCAAGCAAATCATATAGATCGATAAGGCTGGAAAGTATAACGCAATCAGGACCTCTTAGGTCTAAAATGCTTCCGATTTGTATAAGCGGACGCCTTAAACGGGCGATTCCGACGAATCGTCAGACGAGGTCTCTGAACAGGAATAAAGATGGCGGCAGTCGCTGCAAAACTTCTTTTTCCTGCAATCGTACTTCCAGCAGGAGATGGGCTTGCTGCGCGTATGTATCAGTCGCTGAAGGTGATCGCTGTTTTCTGTTCCTTTCAGCAGTACCAAATCGCCGGCTTTCAGATAATCCTCCAGAAAATCATTCAGCCGATCCAGTGTCGCAAACGCTATCACGCGATTGGGATCGATACCGGACACTCGCTTGGCCGTGTGAGCATGTTCGCCGACAACCAGAAGGGTGTCAACCGCCTCGAGGGCTTGCAGGACAATCGTCCTGTATCTGCTGTAAAAACTTTTCGGTGTGTCGGAAATCGACCCAATGACCGCAATTTTCCGCGCTGCGTTGGCCTTCTTCATAAAATCCAGCGACGCGGGCACAAGCCAAAGGGACGCCTTCCAGTTGTCAGAAATAAACGTGATCCCGCCGGGAAGGGGATGCGGACACATGCGATAGGGGATCGGTTCAAAGGCTTCGATGGCCTCAATCGCACGCGCAGGCGAAACCCCTGCAGCGATCGCCGTCGCCATCGCCGCCAACACGGTGGACGCCCAGTGTTCACCCAGCAGCTTCGTTCGAATAGAAAATCGCTGCCGCTCAAAGGTCACCTCAAGCGACAGGGTGTCGGGCCAGTTGCTGGAAACGTTTTCGCCGCGTACCAGCGCCTCGGGCGACAAACCATACGTGATCAATCGAGCTGTCGTACGTGAACGCATTGCCAACACGTGCGGATCGTCCGCGTTCAACACCGCCGTTCCGTCGGCTGGAAGCGATTCAACAAGTTTTCCTTTTTCAGCCGCGGTCGCTTCCAGTGTCCGGTATTGGCTGTAATGATCTTGTCCGATCCGGGTCACGACGCCGATGTGCGGTTTCAAAAGACGCATCGTTCGTGCGATCTGGCCGACGGTGTCGGCGCTCACTTCGCTGACACAGAAACGATGCCGCCTTGACAGCGATAACATCGATCTGGCAATATAGAGGGACGTATTGACATGAATGCAGGTATGGACGCTTCCTTCCTGTGCCAGAATCGACGAAACCAACTCGGTGGTCGTCGTCTTGCCGCAGCTTCCGGTGATGCCGATAAAACAGGTGTTGGAATACAGTCCGAATAGGGTTCTGTACAATCCGGCGATGGCATGCGTCCATCGTCGTTTCAGCGGCTTCATAAACCGTTTTTTGAAGCCATACTCGATTTGTTTAAAACGATTTACGATCCGAACGTTCCTCTCGCATAGTGCTGTTCTTTGTCAAGGGTCTGCCTCTCTTGTTTCGGCGTGATCTTTCTGTTCAAGTACCTCTCGAACCATCGGCGTCGATCCGCCGCTTGATTATTGTAAGCTTCCCTCCGAAATTGTCAACCGGCTTTCTCTGATTATTGTACCGGTTCAGCATTGTGAAGAGACGTAAGATTTGCTACAATCACACGCAATGGCCAAAAACAGCAACATGCCGATTTACAGTGTCGCGCAGCTCAATGCGATGATCAAGGGGGCGCTGGACAGCGCACTGCCGGGGCGGTTTTTGCTGCGCGGGCAGGTCAGCGACTGGAAGCGGCACTCCAGCGGGCATTGTTATTTTCTGCTCAAGGATGTGGAGTCGCAGGTGTCGTGTGTGATGTGGGCCGGCAAGGCCCGCAGCCTCAAGTTTGCCGTCGAAAACGGGATGGAGGTGATCGCCACCGGGTCGCTCGAAGTGTATCTGCCGCGGGGTCAATACCAGTTTTACGCCGAAAAACTGGAGCCGGCGGGCGTGGGGGCGCTGCAGCTTGCCTTTGAGCAGATGCGGCGGCGGCTGGAGGCGGAAGGGCTGTTTCGCCCGGAGCATAAAAAGCGGATTCCGCCGTTTGCGATGCGGATCGGCGTGGTAACAAGCTGGACGGGGGCGGCGATCAAGGACATTGGTGAGAGCATTTTTCACCGCTGGCCCTGCGCGCGGCTGTCGGTGTTCGATGTGCCCGTGCAGGGCGAAGGGGCGGCCCAGAAAATCGCCGCGGCCATCGCGCGAGCCAATGCCCTGCAAGGATCGTTGGGGCTGCAAATTCTGATTGTCGGACGCGGCGGCGGCTCGACGGAAGACCTGTGGGCGTTTAATGAGGAGGTGGTGGCGCGGGCGATTTATGCCTCGCGGATTCCCGTTATCAGTGCCGTCGGGCATGAGGTGGATGTGACGATTGCGGATTTGGTTGCCGATGCGCGGGCCTCGACGCCCACGCGGGCGGGGATGACTGCCGTGCCGGACATGCGGGAGGTGTTGCATCGGCTGGACACGGCCGCGGCGCATCTGCGGCGATCCGCGGCGACACGCTTTCAGCACGACCGCCTCCGGCTGGAAGCCGTGCTGGCCAGCAGCGTCTTTCGCACGCCCTACGGCCCGATACGGATCGCGTCCCAGCGGCTGGACGAACTAGCCGACGTCCTGACGGATGGAATACAGGACCGGCTCGGTCGGTTGCGGCGGCAGGTGGACACGACAGCCATGACGGTTTCTACAATCGAGCCGGGCAGAGTCATCGCCCAGCAGCGGCTCGGCCTGCATGCAGCGTCACATGCACTGGCTGATGCAATGGAAGGGCGACTTGCCCAACTGCGGCGATGGGTCGATGGAGCGGCGGCGGAAATCGCCAGGATTGAGCCGGATCGCATCATCGCCCGCCGGCGGCTGTGCCTGCACGACTGGCAGGGGCGCGCCCGACAGGCCATGCTTAATACCCTGTCCAAAAAGCAGTTGCAATTGACCGCCATAGACAATAGAGTACAGGCGCTGAACCCCCGGCAGGTGCTTCGCCGCGGCTACAGCCTGACCCTAAGCGCCCGCACCGGTGCCGTCGTCACCGAGCCGGGGCATGTCGTGCCCGGCGATGTGATTATCACCGAGCTGGCCGAGCGGCGACGTATTGAAAGTACTGTAACCAAAGTGGATTGAAGGCCTTATGGCAAAAAAACAAAACACAGAAAAACCGTTCGACACGCTGACGTTTGAGCAGGCGATTGAGCGGCTGGGCGACATCGTCCAAAAGATCGAAACCGGGCAGGTTCCGCTCGAAGAGAGCCTCCGGCAGTACGAGCAGGGCATGGGGCTGATCGGCCATTGCCGCAAGATTTTGCTGGATGCCGAACGCCGCATCGAGCGGATCGGCGAAAATGTCCAGCCCGCCGCCCCCTCCAACGCGGCATCCGAAGAACCGGATGAATCCGAAGACGAAGATGCCGACGAAGCTCTTTTCTAATGACCAATAGTCAATAATCAATATTCAATTGTATTGCGGGCGTGGCGGAATTGGCAGACGCGCCAGATTTAGGTTCTGGTAGGGAAACCTGTGGAGGTTCGAGTCCTCTCGCCCGCATATCTTCTTAAGTGATTTTAAAAAAAAACAGGCTCAACTCCCAAAAAGTTGGTTGATTTATCAGGCGGCGAATGCCTGTTTGACCTTTAGGACGAAATATTTTGTATCATGAAACCCGTACGCTTTACGTTTGATCACCTTGATCTTGTTATTGGCACCTTCCAGTTCACTGGTGCTGATCGGATAGTCCGCATGGTTCAGGATGCCATATTCAAAGCATCGCAAACGCCCGACAAATCGCTGAACATCCGGGTGGTCAATCGTCTCGGCCATGCGGCACCAGCTATCCAGCGTGCGTTTGACTTTGCCGCGGTCGCTGTAGCGAAAAACAAGCTTCAATTGATCTTTCAAGACATACAAAATGCTCAGGGTTTCATTCAATGCCAGCACGTCTGCAAGTCGATTGGCCTGATCGTCCGTCAGGTTTTCGGTGTTCTTAAGCAGCAGATAGCGGCTGCCTTTCAACACATTTCTGTCGTGGGCCGAGGCGTTTCGGTATTCATCCCGGCGAACGCTGTCAATGACCTTGCCAAAGGCCTGCACCACATGGAAGAAGTCAAAGACGATATGGGCCTGCGGGCAATGATGGCGAACACGATTGATAAACGCCTCCCACATATCCATCGCAACGGCCTCAATGCCCTGTTTCTGCGTATCGGACAGTTCTGCAAAAAAGGCATCCAGCGTCTCCATACGGCGATCCGGCCCCATCCAGACAATCCGGCCGCTGAAATAATCCATGATGACCGTCATATAGGTGTGTCCCTTGCGGACGGCGATTTCATCAATAGCCAGCACCCGCAATTCGGTGGCCGCCGTTTCTCCGAATTTCTTTTCCAGAAACGCTTTATCGATGGCTTTGACCGTCTTGGGGTCGAGGTCCAGATGGTCGGCGACATCCTTGACCGTCATGAATTTACACAGATCATGGATATGCTGGGCCAAACGATGCGTCACACGTTTAGAGGCATCGGCAAAACTCAACTGCTCAACACGCACGCCGTTGCATTCGGCACACCAGATTTTCCGATACCCTACCTCCAGCCAGACCTGATGGCACGCCAGGTTCAAGTCCCGCAAATAGCGGCGATGCCCCCGCGAATGCACCGTGGTCGCCACCGCCCCGCAGTTATGGCAGAGGGGCCGATACCGCTGGTCCGGCGTCAGACGAATCAGGGCCGAACGGCGGGTATCGTGATGCACGGCTTGGCTTTCAATTTTCATTCGCATAAACGGAAAATACTGTGTTATACTAAGTCCGGACATTATGTGTTTCCTTTCAAGAGACAAGTTCTTTTGAGCAAGAAACTTATCGCACGAAAGGCCGCATGATGTCCACTATTATTTATTCATTTTTCAACCAACTTTATTGGATAAGAGCCAAAAAACACTTACATTGCTCTTGTGCGGGCTTGCCTCGATTCAATTTCCCTATGTATTTAAAATTACGTCCCACCAGCCACCCAAACGAAGGCCGGGTTAGGGCATACTCACAGGTTCACCCTGATGCCCCCGTGTGCCATTTTGGTACAGGGGGGCAAAATAGCCGCCCGTCATATAGCCGCCGACAATTGCAATAGTTGCAGCAATTTACAGGTATTTTGACAGGCCAATAGGGTCGATACTGAATTTACCGCAGAAGCGGCCGAGTTATTCGGATAAAATATAAGTTATTGCGTAATATTGGTTTACAAAAAATACGGATATATAGGAGTTCTGGCACGCCGATTGTTATATAGATAACCGCTAGTATAAAAAGCATGGTGTCGAGGTTCCTGCCCCGACAAAGATAGGTAGCATAATGATAATTGTTGCAAAGACAACCGTGTTGGCGGTAGGGGTGGGAGACAGATCGGCTGAGCTTGCGGAGTTGCCGATCCGCCTCATTAACCTTGCCCATGCGTCTGAAGCGATACGCTCTTTTAAAACTAAAGATATCGACAGTGTCATCAGCTATTGGCATCTGGACGACATGCCCGACGGCGAGTTTCTAAAACGCCTTCGTGCGATTCGGCCGCAGATGCAAACCATCGCGATCATCGAGTCGGGCAATCCCGATCAGGAGATCGCGGCACGCTCGCTGGGTGTGGCGGCGGTGATCCCGGAAGATTGCTCGGAAGAGTACTTTCGGATGATCGTTGCCGACGTTCTGCGTATTCGCGTGCCCTCGGTGGAACGGCTGTACGCTGTCAAAGAGGTCTAAGAGAAATTAAGATAATGAACAGCACCGTCGGCATCGTCGAATGTGCTGATAATGAGTCTTTCCTCCTCCTCCAAGTCGGGCTTATGCCAATCTCCGGTGCAAGCCCGACAGACGACAATCGCGGCCCAATGAGGCCGTGTGATGACTCTTTCCTCCTCCTCCAAGTCGGGCTTATGCCAATCTCCGGTGCAAGCCCGATAGACGACAATCGCGGCCCGATGAGGCCGTGTGATGACTCTTTCCTCCTCCTCCAGTCGGGTCCGGAATCCATAGCGGGTTGCGGACCCGATTTTTTTTGCAAAAAAAATCTGCCCCCGCGAAAATTGAATCGGTGCAGCTTGCCAAGCCGTAATCGCGGCAAAGATGGCCCTTGCTTATCACTCTTGAATCTCGCTATGCTAAAGCCAATTTGACGTCGAGATCGGACGGTGTCGCGTGAGCGACGGCGTCGATTGTCATCGGCAGCGGCCGACGGGGCGTATTTTCTACGCGGGCGACCAAATCCTTGATTTCATCGACCTTTTCAAAACCCACGACCATCGCATCGACAAAATCTGCGTTCAGGGCAAAATCAATCGCGTGATTAAGCTGCTGCTCGTTGTTGCGGAATCGGCCTTCGCCAATGATCTTCATTCCGATAACGCCTTTGCCGTTGGCGTGCGCCTTTTGAAGGACGGGGACGACTTTTTCCGGCGTATCGTCCATTGATTGGCCGTAGGGATTGATGCGCGCATGGATACAATCGACCCAGGGATGTTGGGCGGCCGCATCCAGCGCCGCCAGAGAATGGCACGATACGCCGTGTGTGCGGATGACCCCTTTCTTCTTGAGATTTTCCATAATGGCCATCTGCGTTTCCATTTGATCGGTCCAGTTCGGCGCGGTCATGCAATGGATCTGAAGGATGTCGATGGTATCGGTATTGAGTTCTTTCAAGAAACGCTCTACGACCACATCCGCGTCGGGACGTTCGGATTCGGGAATGCCGCTGGGCAGAAACCAGATTTTTGAAACCAAGGTGTAGTCCCTGCGTGGTACGTCCTTTAAGGCCTCGGCCAAAAAGGGATGCGTACCGTACAGGTCAGCACCATCGATCAGGGTGATCCCGCGGTCGAGGCAGGCGCGGACCAATGCGGTAAACTGCTCCTGACCTGCGCGGGTCACGATGGACTGGCGGTTATATGCACGCACCCCCGTGCCTATACCGACGCGAGAGACCTTCAGGCCTGTTTTGCCCAGCAACACACGTTCGCTGGGGTCAAAGTGAGTGGGGGCTTGGTGGAGGGATTCGGGATTTGGCTTGCACCCGACGGCTACGGAACCGAGGCCGACGAGACTGCTTTTGAGGAATTGACGTCGTCCGATTGTCATCTTTATCTCTCCTGATAGTATTTTTGCTCTTAATCCATTGTAGCTTTTTATGCTTTACGCTGCAATCCATAATTCGTTCAATGATTTTGGTCTTGAATACCCCGGCTCATTTTTATCATTGACCCACCAACAGCAACCGATTATACTTTCTCTGTTTGTTATTAGAGACCTTTCAATCCTCAGGAGTGAATACAATGAGCAAGACGTCGGACAGCAAAAAAGGCCGGTTCAATGGACGCGGCCATCTCTTTACCAGTGAATCCGTCACGATGGGCCATCCGGACAAGGTGGCCGACCAGATATCCGACGCCATTCTGGACGCCGTCCTGGCGCAGGATCCCAACAGCCGAGTCGCCTGCGAGACGCTGGTCGCCACCGGCATGGCCGTCATCGCCGGGGAGATCACCACGGCTGCCGAGGTCTCGATTCCCGATATTGTACGCAGCACCATCAAAAAAATCGGCTATACCGACCCCGCTATCGGCTTTGACGCCGACAATTGCGCCGTGCTGGTCGCTTTAGGCAAGCAAAGCCCCGATATTTCGCAGGGTGTTACCGAGGGCAAGGGCCTGCACAAAGAGCAGGGCGCCGGCGATCAGGGAATAATGTTCGGCTTTGCGTGCAAAGAGACGCCCGGCCTGATGCCGATGCCAATCTATCTGGCCCACAAGCTGACCGAACGGCTGGCCAAGATGCGGCAAAGCGGCAAGATGCCCTGGCTGCGCCCCGACGGCAAGAGCCAGGTCACAGTCGAATACGGGGATGACGGCAAGCCCAAACGTATCCATACGGTTGTCATCTCGACCCAGCATACGGAAGATATTTCGTATCGGGAGATCAAAAAACAAGTAATCGAAAACATCATCCTGCCCGTGCTGCCGGCCAAGCTGGTCGATAAAAAGCTTATCTGCCACGTCAACCCGACCGGGCGTTTTGTCACTGGCGGCCCCAAGGGCGACAGCGGCCTGACCGGACGCAAGATCATCGTCGATACCTACGGCGGACGCGGCAGCCACGGCGGCGGCGCCTTTAGCGGCAAAGACCCGTCCAAGGTGGACCGCTCGGCCAGCTATATGGCCCGCTATATCGCCAAGAACATCGTCGCCGCCGGCTTGGCCGATGCCTGCGAGGTGCAGTTGTCCTACGCCATCGGCGTGGCCGACCCCATCAGCATCCTTGTCGATACCGAAAACACCGGCAAGATCGAAGAGACACTTATCGAAGAGTTGGTGCGCAAGCACTTCCCCCTGACGCCCAAGGGAATGATCAACCACCTCAATCTCAAACGCCCCATTTACACAGAAACCGCGTGTAACGGCCACTTCGGCCGCAATCACCCGGACTTTACCTGGGAAAAAACGGACATGGCCGAAAAGCTTCGCAAAGCCGCAGGAATTGTAAGATTTTAGCCGTTTGAAGCAAAAAAAGTAAAAATTCTTTGAAAAATTCATATTTTAGACTTGCGCCATCTTGTATTCTTGGTATTGTTTCGTGTAATGGAACAATACCCGGAACAACCCGTAC